>Ga0214923_10009611_pt1 | contig 10042 bp, 9 predicted proteins | sample LL1510_MetaG_FD_177993 | JGI IMG/M metagenome (GOLD analysis project Ga0214923, IMG submission 177993) | Freshwater microbial communities from Lake Lanier, Atlanta, Georgia, United States - LL-1510 | ecosystem: Environmental > Aquatic > Freshwater > Lake | place: USA: Georgia | collected 2015-10-15
AATAATTGATTGGGAAAAATGGTGTAGTATTGGTTCTTTTGATAAATTAAAAGAAATAATTACAACTGATATTTCTGGAAAAACATCAGAAGAAATATGTAAAAGTAAAATTAAAAGTATTATAACTAAAGAAAAAAGAACCTTACCTAAATTATCTAATATGGAATTAGTATTAGATAATGGTATTTTTACTAATTTTTGTAGTTATACCGGATTACCAATTGATATTTTATTTGGTTTATTATTACTTAAACAAGAATTTAAAATAAAAGGTTTAAGTCTTGTATTGGATTATCCTTTAACAATAAATAAAGCATTAGAATTATATTATAAAAATATTGGAGTTAATCAACAATATAAAATAGATTTTTCAAATATAGAAATTATATGGTGTTATCAAAAATTATTTTTCCCTTCTTATTTTACTGAAGAATTAACTAAAGTACTTAAATATGCAAAATATATATGTATTCCTATTGGTATAGAAATATCAACAGGATCACATGCAAATATTTTATTTTGGGATGTTAAAAATAAAACAATAGAACGATTTGAACCAAATGGTTCTAATTATCCAATTGGATTAAACTATAATCCTGAATTACTTGATACATTATTAAATAAAAAATTTAAACAGTTTGACCCAAATATTCAATATATAGAACCATATAAATTTTTACCATCTATAAGTTTTCAAATATTAGATGGTTTAGAAACACCTAAATGTAAAAAAATAGGAGACCCTAATGGATTTTGCGCAGTGTGGTGTATTTGGTGGGTATATCAACGAATGTTAAATATAGATAATAATAAATTAAATGTATTTAATTTTGCAAGTGAATTTATAAAAATAATTAAATTTGATAATAAAAGTTTTAAAAGTATTATTCGAAATTTTAGTAAAAGAATAACACAATTAAGAGATTCTTATCTAAAAAAATATAACTTGGATATTAATGATTGGATAGTTAGTAATTATTCTGATGAAATACTTAATAATTTAGAAAAAGAAATATTTAATAATATAAAAAAATAATAAATAAATTAATTTATGTTTAATTTATTTTTGATTTATATTTTATAATGGTTTAATATTAAAATCGGGTTCATATGTGCTATTATTCCATGGGCTAACAGTGAATTTTGGATTTGCGACTGTTCCTCTAATATCATAAGATGCATTCTTGAGTGATTGCCCAACTGTATTTACACCAATAACATAACGTTCAGTATTAATTAATTTATCATCATTCATACTATGGGTAGCTTGTGAAAAATCAGTATTAAACCATTCATCATTAACTTCTTTTGGTAAGAAATCTTTAGAATCATAATTTAATACATTATTTTTATTAATTGATACTTCATTGCAATCCATTTGTTGCGGGATTGGTCGTGTAAATGCTTGATCTAGATCTGCAGCGGTATCATAATTATCATCAGTAGGTTCAAAATTAAATACACCAGTTGCAGAACACTTATTTGAATCTGGTTTAACTTCATTTAATATTTGTTGAACAAGTTCAGGTTTAACATCAGGTACATACGCAGCAGATGGGACAGATGGTGTCACAACCTCTCGAGCAGTCTTAGCCGCATTAAATAAACTAGTGACTTCATTTAATAGTGCTGGTGGACGGAGTATTGTATTTTTACCAAGAAGCGGTTCTGCTTCTTGTAAGCTTTCAAAACTTTCGCTTGTTGATGGTCTAGTTAAATAATATATTAAAAACCCAAAAATGGTTAATAAAACAACATCCGAAAATTTAATATTAGTCATTATTATTGATATATATAATAATAGAAAAAAAATTATATATTTTATAATTTTATATTATTATATTTTTTTATCTAATAAATATTGATTTTTTAATAAATTATATAAAGATGTATTTATTCTATAAATAGTTTAATGGCAAATATGGATAAATATTTAGATATGTGCGATGAAGATATCGACAATCTTTTAATGGGCGTTGATTTGAATAAGAAAACAGTTCATGAAATAATGAAGAATTGTTGTAAAAATTGTAAGAGTACTAAATTAGAAATAGATAATGCAAAAGGGCATATGGTATGCACCGAGTGTGCTGTTATTAATGAGGAATATTTAGATGATAGTCCTGAAATTACAAATAATGAAGGTGAAGGTAGTAATAAATCTAGATATGGTGCGCCAACTAGTTTCTTCTATCCTAAATCATCATTAGGAACTAAAATAGTTAGTAAAGGATATAATAGAATGAGTTTAATTCAAAAACAGGGTCAGATGCCTTACAAAGAAAAAAGTCTGATGGATGTATTAGAAACAATTCAATATAAATGTAAAGTATATGGTATTACACAGTCAATTATAGATAGTGCCAAAATTTTGTATAAGAAAGTCTCTGAATCAGTTCATGTAAAAGGTAAGCGTAAAGGTAAAAATATTATAATGAGATGTATTAATAGACGTAGTATGATAGCTGCATGTCTTTTTCATGCATGCAAATTACAGAAAGAAACTAGAAGTCCAAAAGAGATTGCTGATATTTATGATTTAGAAATTAAACATGTAAATCGTGGCTGTAGAAAATTTGCAGATATTATAGATGCAAGTAGTCTATTTTATCAAATTAAATGTTCGCAGTCATCAGATTTTATTGAACGATTTGCAAAAAAATTAAATATAGATAAACAATATATTAATATTAGTAAAGATGTATCTGATAATATACATAAATTAGATTTAGCATCAACTCATGAACCACCATCTATTGCTGCCGGATGTATATTATTAGTAGCACAATATTATAATATTCCATTATCTAAAAAACACATATCTGAAATTTTTGGTATTTCAGATGTTACAATTAGTAAAACATTCCGTAAAATATGGGTATATCATAATATAGTTATATCAAATAAAATAACTATGCTTATATTAGCAAAAAAGAATGTTATAAATAATACAAATAGTGAAATTAATAAATCAAATTTAGTTATGTGTAATAGTTTAATAGATAATAATTCAGATGAAACAATAGATACAACAGAATCAGAAAATAGTTCTGATATTAAATCTAATCATAAAATAAATATTAAACTAGCACATAAAAATATTTAAATAAATAATTTTTTTATAATAGTAAAGAATAAAATTTTATTTTATTCTTCACTATTAAAGGTGAAAAAAGTATAACTTTCTTTACATCCAATATCAAATGACAATAACTGATATTATTATTTTATATATAATGTCTTATTCTAATGATATTCACTTGAATACTCAATTTAAAAAATATAAAAAAAAGTATTTTACTGAAATAAACACAAATGATACAATTCAATGTATGTTATTAAATAAATATGTTAAATATAATGGAGGTGAAAACACTCCTACTTTATTTACCTCTAATAGTAAAGAAAAAAATAAAATGTTTTTCTTTGCCAACGTATTAGAATATTTAGAACATGAAGAAAATGAATTTATAATTCAATCAAATACAAATGATCATTATTATTATAAAACAAAAGAGGATAAAAAAAATAATAATATTGATCTTCTATTATATGATGGGGTGAAATACCCTACCAAAATAAAAATTTAGATAATAGAAATAGCGGATTTCTTTGTTTTCCTAACTGCTCTTTTCCGTGGATTCCCATCACTTAATGTTGTCTCTGATATAAGTCTATCATTATTTGATGAACTATCATCTTGTGTATCTGTAATACTCATATTTATTGTTCCTGGTTGAATATTATGAAGTCTATTTAAAATTTCTTTTACTTGATCTGGTGCCCTAATATCTGGCGCAGAAGGTTTTAATAATGATGCATTTATAGTTGGTGGTAGTGTTGCACTTGGATTACCTGTTGCTGGTTGTTGTTCAAATTTTTTTGCTTGTGTTTGTAATTGATTAATATATTGTTCTTGTTGTCTTAATTGCTGTTGTAATTGTAATTTATCATTTGCTTCTTTTTTCTTTTGTTCATTTCGTTGCCGTTCAATATTTACTTCTTGTTGTGTCATAAATTGAGAACTATTTTTAGTTGGATTTATAATAGAACTTAAAAGTCCTGGATTAGATGCTAATACAGAATCTAATCCTGGTAATTTAGAGGATTGTGATTTTGTAAAATGAAATGCGCCTGCAGATGCAATAATTAAATATAATAATTTAACTTCGGGTGCCATTTTCCTTCCACTTCCTTTATATTTTTCATAAATTTCTTCTAATACATCTTCCCATGAATCAACTTCTAATTGTAAATGGTCTCCCCAACCAGATAAATGAAAGTCAAATGGGTCATATTTATCATTTAAAAATTCAATAACAGACACTGCTTGTAATAAACCACCTTTAAATATTTTAACTCCATTGCGTTTGTCTGCGAAACTTTTTAATAATTCAAATTCATATTCCATTTCTTCTAAAGATGAATTAAAATCATATTCTTTCGATAATGTAAATCCTTTTGTTTTAATTTCAGATAATTTTCTTAACATTTCTATTTTCCGTAATCTTGTTTCTTGATAAGATAGTTCAACTTTTGGTGGTTCTGGTGGTTTGTCTTGTTTTTGATGATTAGATGTATCATTATTTTTATATGTATTTGGCGGAGGTGGTATTTTAATTTGTTCATAGGTTTCTTTAGATTCACTTGATTTCTTATCAGAACGCGATGATGATTTTTTATTAGAACTATCAGATTTCCTAGATTTGCGTGAATCTGAAGAGCTTGATGAGTCAGATTTATTTAACTCCATTTCTGAAGATTCTGATTCAATTTTAAGAGCAGATGTTTTAGTTGGGTTTGCTATCATATTAAAATAATAATCAGTATCTGTAGATTGTTGTTTTTTATTATTTATTTTATCTTCCAATAAATTTATCCCGTGTGAGTTTTGATACTTTACATGCGTACCATTAGAATTTTCTGTATCTGACATTATAAATATAAAGATTCTTTCCTTTAACTTAACGCAATAATAAATATTTTTATTAAAATTTTTAAAATATTAAAATAAGTTAATATTTTAATTTAAAAATTATTATCTACCGTTTTACAATATAAAAAATGAATTATTGCACAATACAAGATGCATGGGGAAATAATAATGAGTTTAGTAATCAATATAAAAATTATATGAATAATAAAGATAATAAAAATAACATGCAAGTTCCTCAAACTAATAAATCAATGATAACAGACGTATCTTCATTAAGTGTGCCATTAAATACTACAAATTATAATAATACTATTAATCCAAATACTGTATATAATATAAATGAATGTGCAAATTTTATAGAACATATTCGAACTTGTAAAGATTGTCGTGCTAAAATGAGAGATTATTTTAAACCAAAAATAATTGAAAAAATGAATGATATTATAGAAGATAATAAAGATATTATTGTTCTTATTTTAATAGGGTTATCTATATTATTATTTTTTAATATGATTAATAATATAACTAAATAAATTATTTTAAAAATATACTACTTGGTTGGTGGTGTCCATTTTATAATAATTATATCAGGTTTAATAATATTTGCTTCAAAACCATCTTTATTTAATTTGTTAATTATATATGTAGAACAATCATCTAGTGAATAAAGAGGTAAGCCTATTAAAAATGTGGGTATTTGATACCACGTAGTATAAAAATTACCAGAACTTGCATAACATATTTTTTTTTCAACTAATTTAAATACTTTTTCAAATGTTAAAAATTTTCTATCTTCGCGTTCTTTTTGTTGTTTAATTAAATCACTTGCTTTAACCATATAATAATATATATATTTTATTCATTTTATTGTAGCATTTTAAAGCGTCAATAATGTAAAATAAATAAAATGGAATATGATACTATTTGTATGTCTGGTGGAGGTGTTAAAGGATTTGCATTTATTGGTGCATTAGATTATTTAAATAAAAAAAAAATTATAAATATAGATAATATAAAAAATTGGGTAGGCACATCAATTGGGTCCATATTAGCATATGCATTTGTTTGTGGATTTTCTATTACTGAAATGGAAAATTTTATAATAGAATTTGATTTTACTAAAACAAATCCAGATATTTCAATTGATAATATATTTATTAGTCATGGAATTAGTGATGGTAAAAGAGCAGAATTTATATTAAGATCATTTATACAACATAAATTTAATATAGATGATATTACTTTCTTAGAATTATATAAATTAACACAAAAAAATTTATTAATAATTGGAACTAATTTTACACATGCTTGTGAAGAAGTATTTTCACATAATACAACTCCAGATATGTCTGTTGTCACTGCAGTAAGAATATCAATGTCTATTCCTGTGTTTTTTACACCTGTATTATATAATAATTGTTATTATGTGGATGGGTCTATAACAAATAATTTTCCAATTAATCATTGTGATAAATATACTACTATTGGATTATATATTAGAAATAATAATGATACGTGTAATAATGAAATAACATCTATTGTCAGTATAATAATTGGTTGTATGAATATTATATCAGATACTATTAATCATAAAGATATTAATATGTGTGATAATATTGTTCAAATTGATAATTATAAACATGAATTTATAAACTTTGATTTTACAATTGAAACTAAAATGAAACTTTTAAAATTAGGACATACATATGCTAAGAAATTTATTAAAGATATGCCAAGAAAAATATGCGTTGCTATTATAAATAAAATAATAGATGATGTATGTAATCTTATTTAATATTATGTCTTATTTTATTTATAAATATATATATATATATGAATAAAATAATAATACATATAAGTGGTCCATCAGGATCAGGTAAATAAAATAATAGATATTGTCTGTCATTTTATTTAATGTTGTGTCTTATTTGTATATTAATAGATTTTATTCTATCTGTTGTTGTTTCACCTAATTTGTTTTTAATGAAATACATTGTTGATAATACATCTGGTAATTCATTATCAGAACTTGTTGTTATATCGCTAAATTGGTTTGGGAATGCATTTTTAGCAAATAAATTAAATTTATTAAAATATTCATTTATAATTTTACTAAAAAATGTGCAATCATAACAATGATCAAACTCTTTATTTTGTTTAATTGTTTGTTTATGATATGCAGGTCTTATAATGCGATTAAAATATAAAAATTTACCTTGATATTTATTAATATTATATTTTTTCTTTTCTAATTTTTTTTTTAATACTAATCTAGATTCTGTTGATGATACATTAGAATAAGGTTGAAGATAAACATCCCCTTTATAATAATCATAATATTCTCCATCATAAGGACATCTAAATTTTAAAAAACTATAATCTGGTTGTATTATTTTATGCCATACTATATTTATATTATTGTCTTTTATAACTGACTCATCATCAGGACTCAATCGTATATCTGAAATAAAATATAATTTACTTAACTTATTTTTAAATAAATTATAATAATATTTTGCTACATTTTCTGTAAAAAATTCAGTTTTAATTTCAATTATTTGTTTATGTTTATATAATTTTGAGTAATGCACTGCAGGATCAACTAAATACCATCTTGTATTAGGAAACATGTCTGCTAATATTTCTATATTATAACCAGGTGCTGAACCAACATATATTATATTTATAAGTGGATCATTCGGTTTAATATATGTAATTAAAAATTGTAATGTTGTTAAAAATAATTTTAATTGACCCCAATGAATTACTGATTTTGGTTTTGGATAGGTTGTTCCATATTCCATAACATAAGGACTATATTTTAATTTATATATAAATTTCTGTTTATAAAAATTATCTATTGTTTTATATTTATCTAATTCAGAAACATATTTATCAACATAAGTTTTCTCATTAAGATTAAATGTTCTAGGAATAAAATCATATAAATAACCATCTAGCTCACATTTTTTTAAATTTTTAGAATTGTTAATTTCTTTATTTAATAATTGTTTTTCATGTTTTTTGAAAAAAGGATTTGTTTTAAATATATTATTTAGTATTAAATATTTACTACAATCTGTTTTATTTATACATTTATCTAATGTACAAAAAAATTCACTACAATGAGGATTATCTCTAATTATCTTTTTATATGATGGACTTAATTTACACATACCAATATAATATTTATCTAATTCTAAATGCCATTTAGTATTCATTATATATAACTATTTAGAATTTTATATAATTATGATATATTATATATAATTATTTATATTTTTTTTATAATTATATTAGATTGTTTTTTATATTCTTTCATTTTATCGTCTAATGTTTTTTTATCATCAATATCTAATGTTGTTGGATGTAATAAAAATGCACGATTTAAACTAGAAAAATCTGTAGATTGTATTGTATCTTCAACATATAATTTATCAATATCTTCTATATTTGTATAATTATTATGACTTATATATGTTGCTAAATCTGATGATGGATTATATTCTATAATTTGGTCTTTAAATTTACCATCTATTTTATTATTATTAAATTTATTATTAAAATCTTTATCATCTTTAATATCTTCTTTTACAATTTTAATATTATTCCGTTCTTGTTTAATTTTTTCTAAACGTTCCATTACTACTACATTATCCAACTTTGATGAGTCTAATACTGCATTATGTTTTTTATTTAATAACTCGCATTTTTCTGTAAATTCTTTTATTGAATTAGAATTAATTGGTGTAGTATTTATATCTTTATTCATTTTATTAAATGACTCTTTCAAATCATTAAAAGTATTTATATTAGGATCTAAAAATAAATCATATTTTTTACGTAATTCTTTATTTAATAACACTTGATTTGCTAATATAATATGATAATATATTTCTTCTTCTAATTCTGTATTTTTATCTGGATGAAAATTTTTAATAATTTTCATAAATTTTGTTTTTATTGTTACATTATCAGCATCATTTGGAACATTTAATATTGTATATAAATTATATTTTAATGTATTAAAATCTATAGACATTTATTATTATATAAAATAAAATTTAGTTTAAATAGTTTTTATATTATATAATAATATGGTTCAATTACAAGAAAAAATAGAAGCGGCATTAATGTTGTCTTCTTATTTTGAAACTGTTGGTTTTAATAATGCCACTTGGGAATTTAATTATCAATTAGAAATATTTGATATACGTGAATATATTAATATGTTAAATACGATGGTTCAACATTTTTTTATATTAGGAGGAGCATCTAATATTAATGTTAAACAATGGATTGCATCAGATGATACTATATTAATATTAGCTATTGCCGAGGCCGTCTCAAAAGGAGGTGGTGAAGAAAATTATATTAAAGCATTTATTACATATTATGAATTATTAAAGAATGACAAACGAGTTAGTGGAATTATGACATTAAAAAGTATTAGTAAATTAGAGAAAGGTTATAAATTAAAAAATATAGAAGTTAATTCATCAATGGGAGGTAATGGTGCAGCAATTAGAACTGGACCAATTGGTATTAAATGGTCTAATAATATTGAAAAAGTTATTGAACAGTCTATTTTATCATCAAGATTAACACATAATTATTATGTAGGTTTTTTAGGAGGAATGGTCACTGCATTATTTACAGCGTTTGCAATTAATAATATTGACCCGTGGTTATGGTGTGATGAGTTAATTACATTATATAATAAAAAAATAATTCATAAATATTATCCTAATGAATCAGGGCATAATATGAATGATTTAGATACATATATGGGATATTGGAAAAGATATAAAGAACTTAGAATTAATAAAATTAAATTTAAAAATACATTAGAAAATTGTATTTTTATTTTAGATAGAATTGATTTTTTATTAGGATTTTATCCTGATAAAAAAATTAAAGAAATGACTTTAAAAGGAGACAGTTTGAAAGATTTAAAGGATTTTAATTGGGGTAAAATATGTGCGTCTGGTTTAGATGTATGTATATATGCATATGATTGTTTATTAATGTCAATGACAACTCTTGGTAGTAGTAATTTAGATATGAATAATATATCATTTAGTTTTTATAGTTTTTTAACATTAG
>Ga0214923_10009615_pt1 | contig 10040 bp, 11 predicted proteins | sample LL1510_MetaG_FD_177993 | JGI IMG/M metagenome (GOLD analysis project Ga0214923, IMG submission 177993) | Freshwater microbial communities from Lake Lanier, Atlanta, Georgia, United States - LL-1510 | ecosystem: Environmental > Aquatic > Freshwater > Lake | place: USA: Georgia | collected...
CGTTAGCAAGTCGCTGTAAACACCGGCAAAAATACTGAGCCCACTGCGTAATTCGTCGGTTCGAAGTTTGCGTAGTTCACGTTTATGGCGATCGGCTATTGCTTTACGACCACTGCCACGCTCGCCCGTGAGAGCAACACGTTCTTCAAGCTGCTTCAACTCGCGCTCATGCATTGTTTCGAGTGCTTCGGCGGCTTTATCGAGATGGTCACTTAGGTCGGAAACGATTTTGAATACGGCGGCTCCAGTGCCGTCCAAACGCGAACCGATGCCGGCAAATGCTTCTTGGCGCCGTGCCAGATAATTGTCGGTCACTAACAACCGAGCACGATCTAAATTGCCTTGACAGGCTTTTGATACCGATTCAGCAGTTGCCGGAAACACGCCTTCGGCGATCAAAGCCGAAGCGATATCGCTTTCGCGGAGTCGAGCAAAGTTGACGACTACACAGCGCGAATTGATTGTTGTTAAAGACGGCACGAGTTGATCTGCCAGCAAAATGAAAACCACTTGAGGCGCGGGTTCTTCGATGGTTTTAAGCAAACGTACCGCAGCGCTGTCGCGCATCAGGTGCACTTCATGAATGATTATTACTTTGACTTTTGCCTCAAGCGGTGTCGTTGAAGATTGAGAGACGATACTCTCGGCTTCTTCTTTGTCGACAGCGGCACCGACGCGAAAGATCTCGTTGACATCGGCGAATTCACCACGCAAAATCAGGTCAGCCTCTCGTGAACTATCACTATCTGAACCCGTGATTAGCGTCGACGCGAATGCTCGTGCCGCATATTCTTTACCGCAACCTTCGGGTCCGACGAATAAAAAAGATTGCACACTCGTCGTCGCAAAATGACGCAGTTTTTCAACTGCGCGATCTTGACCGATGATCTTTGACCAGATTGACCCCATTAGATGCCGAGTCTTTCTTGAACTGCAACCGAGATTATTTTTTCGAGGTCATCTTTGGCCGGGGTGCCGTCGATAATCAGCCATCGTGTCGGGTCAGCCGCTGCCATTTGCGAAAACCCGTCGGCAACACGTTTAAAAAATTCACCGTCCTCACGTTCGAAGCGGTCAAGTTCGCGCTTTTTGAGACGCTCAAGCAACATCGCTGTGGGTACCTCTATATATATAACAAGTTCGGGCCACATCCCGCCGATCGCCCAGTCGTTGATGCGTCTCAACTCGGCAATGTCTTGTTGGCGACCGTAGCCCTGATAGGCGAGCGAAGAATAAACACTGCGGTCACTTACAACATGTCGACCAGCTTGAAGCGACGGTGAAACTAGCTCGGCGATGTGGTGCGCGCGATCGGCCGCCATCATCAACGCCTCGGCACGTGGCGACAAATTTGTGTTCGCAGGGTCGATCAAAATATTTCGCAACATCGAACCAACAACGGTGCCACCTGGTTCACGTGTCATTACTGCGTTGAGTCGAGTCGCCAGTCGTTTGACGTGGGTGCTTTTTCCGCAACCCTCGAGCCCCTCGAATGCGATGTATTTACCCAAACTCACGCCTCAACCCTAGAGGGCGACTGTTACTTGGTGCTTTTGCTTTTGGCGCCTGCAGTTTTAGCGGGTTTTTTTGCGGCTTTGGCGCTCGGCTTAGTTTTGGGTTTGGCCTTTGCTTTTTCTGCTGCAGCCTTCTTTGGTTTCGCAGCACGCTTGGCTGGTTTTTTGCCGCCATTCGACGCCGTGTAGTCACGACGAATCGCCAGCAACTCAAACGCGCGCTCTGGCGTAATGAACTCGAGACGATCGCCTCGCGTCAAACTCGCGTTGGTTTCGCCGTCGGTTACGTAAGTGCCGAACTTTCCGTCTTTGGCAATAACTGGTCGATTGCTAACTGGGTCGTTGCCGAATTCTTTTAGTGGAGGCTTTGCGGGTCCGCGCCGACCAAAGACTCGCGGTTCGGCAAGTTTCGCCAGTGCAGCCTCAATCGTGATCGTGAAAATCTGATCTTCACTTTCAAGAGTGCGGCTCTCTTTACCTTTGCTGATGTATGGACCGTAGCGACCGTTTTGTGCAGTGATGATTTCGCCATCTGTTGTGTCGGCGCCAACTGTGCGAGGCAACGACAAAAGTTGCAGGGCTTCAGTCATCGTGACATTTTCAAGCGCCATCGATTTAAACAACGAGACCATTTTTGGTTTTTCTAAATCGGGTGGTGGATTTTCAATCGTGCCCCACTGCACGTAAGGTCCGTAGCGACCGGTTTTCAAAAATACGGGCAGGCCATCAAGTTCACCAATTGGGTCGATGTATTTTGGTGCCGCCAAAAGCGCGACAGCAATTTCGACATTCAATTCGTCGGGTGTCATAGTTTCTGGCACCGATGCTGTGTTGTCGCCACAACGAACGTATGGGCCGAATTTGCCCGGACGCAAAACTATTTCTTCACCAGTAGTCGGATGCATACCGACTGGAAACGCATTCAGTGCGGCTGCGTCGATGTTGGCGATGTTGTGCTCGACGAGTGGCTTAAGGCCGGGCAGCTCTTTGCCGTTTCCGTAATAAAACTCGCCAAGCCAAACTTCTTTGACTCTTAAACCTTGTGAAATTTCATCGAGCTCTTCTTCGACTGTTGCAGTAAATGTATAGTCAACAAGTTCGGTGAAGTGATTTTTCATCAACTTCACAACGGCGAATGCTGTCCAAGATGGAACTATTGCTTGACCTTTTTTCCAGACATAACCACGATTCAAAATCGTGCCGAGAATCGCCGCGTATGTGCTTGGTCGACCGATGCCGAGCTCTTCAAGTTTTTTAACAAGTGTTGGTTCGGTGTATCGAGCCGGTGGCGAGGTTTCATGACCATTTGCCGAGTATTTGTCGATTTTGATTTTGTCGCCAACTTTCATTGGTGGCAACAATGCTTCTTTTTCTTCTGACTCGGAATCTTCTTCAATTTCTTGATAAGCCTGGCGGTAACCAGGGAAATTAATCGTTGTTCCGCTAGATGAAAATTCACAGTCTGCCTTAACAGCACCAATTGTGTTCGCGCCGAGTTTGACCGTTACGGTTGTGCCGGTCGCATCAGACATCTGCGAGGCGAGAGTACGTTGCCAAATGATCTTGTAAAGTGCGAGTTCTCGCGCATTGACTTCAGAGGCAATCACATCTGGGCTACGCAGCGGCAACGTCGGTCGAATCGCCTCGTGGGCTTCTTGGGCATTTTTAACCTTTGACTTGTATTGCCGCGGCTCAGCCGACAAGAACTCTTTACCGAATGTGTTTGAAATTTCGCCGCGCACAGCCGTCATTGCGTCGTCACCCAAAATGACGTTGTCGGTACGCATATATGTAATGAAGCCACCCTCATAGAGACTTTGCGCCAGGCGCATTACCTCACTTGCTGTTATGCGTAGTTTGTTGCCACCTTCTTGTTGAAGGGTGCTGGTCATAAATGGCGCACGCGGCGACTTGCGATATGGCCGATCTTCGACACTGCGGACCTCGAGGTCGACGCTGGCGAGGCCGGCAACAAGTTCGCCGGCCTTAGATTCTGTGATTACAACAACACCTTCTTTAACCACGCCGAGCGAGTCAAAGTCTTTGCCCATTGCGATTCTTGACCCGTCAACCGACTGCAAACTTGCACTAAATATAGGAGTAGTGGCGCTCGTGGCTTCGAGGTCCCAATATCCGGCGGCGACGTGGGCCATTCGTTCTTCTTCGCGTTCGACGACCAAGCGAATTGAAGGACTTTGTACTCGCCCGGCGGAAAGCCCGCGGTTTACTTTGCGCCACAAGATTGGTGAAACTTCGTATCCGTATAAACGGTCGAGAATTCGTCTTGCCTCTGCCGCGTCAACCAATTTGTAGTCGATATCGCGTGTGTGTTCTAGCGCCTCGGAGATCGCAGTTTTTGTGATTTCGTGAAACACCATTCGCTTCACGGGTATTTTTGGCTTCAAATATTCTAAAAGGTGAGCTGCAATCGCCTCGCCCTCGCGGTCTTCGTCGGTTGCTAGAAAAAGTTCGTCAGCATCTTTTAGCAGCGCTTTTAATTCTTTTATTACTTGTGCGCCTCGCTCTGTTAATTCGTAATTTGGTTTGAAAGAGTTTTCTACATCGACAGATAAACCTTTGCTGGGCAAGTCAGCAATGTGACCAACTGAAGCGCGGACATCGAAGCCATCACCGAGAAATTTTGAAATTGTTTTGGCCTTTGCAGGCGACTCAACAATGACGAGAGCGTTAGACATGTAGATTCATCGTTAGGTGGTCAAGTATGGACTTGTCAAGGTTATCGGTTTAAATCCAAATGCAATATGGGTTGCGTCGGTAGCGTAAATGGTGACATGCGACCCGATCTGCTCGCACTTGGATGGAATCAAAGATTTGAAGATGCGGCACAAAAAATTGATTCTTCGTTTCTAATTGGTCGAGTAAGTCGACTTGATCGTGGGTGGAGCACGATCAAGATGAGTGCATCTGATGATCAATCTGGCATGGTTCGTGTGAGAAACATCGGCGCTGATGTTGCGGTAGGTGATTGGGTTGCATTCGAAAAAAATCTCGAGCGCATCGACCAAGTACTGCCAAGATGTTCGGCACTTATTCGTCGTGCCTCGTCAGATGCGATTCGCGCCGAGCAACATGCGGTAGCCACGAACATTGACACTGTTTTCATAGTGCACGCAGCAACTAATGAGTCAAATCAACGTCGCGTTGAGCGCGAACTTGTTTTGGCATTTGATAGTGGTGCAACTCCGGTATTGGTGCTGACAAAAAATGATCTGCAAGATGCACCTCGACATATTTCCGAACTTCGTGATGTGGCGAGAGTTTGTGGCATTGAATGTCATGTAGTCAGCGGATTGACTGGCGACGGTCTCGATGGACTCGCAAAATATGGTGAAAATCATCGTTCGGTAGCCGTGCTAGGTGCAAGCGGGGTGGGCAAGTCGACCCTTGTTAATCGATTAATCGGTGCAAACTCACAACAAGTAGGCGAAGTGCGCGAAGGCGATCAACGAGGCAGGCACACGACGGTGGCCGCCGAATTGTTGTCTATGCCCAATGGTGGATGGTTGATCGACACGCCAGGTTTGCGTGCGCTCAACCTATGGACAAGTGGACACGGCATCGAGCGGGCGTTTGCCGACATATTCAAGCTTGCAGAAAACTGCAAGTTTCGCGACTGCAAACATCAAGCTGAGCCAAATTGTGCAGTGCAGGCCGCGGTCGGCAGAAATGAAGTCTCGATCGAAAGACTTGAAAGCATGAAGCGGCTAGTAGCCGAAGAGTCAGCACTCGAGGACGAACAAAAAGTACGTGTTCGACTTTCAAACCGCAAAGGCATGCGCAAACTCGATTAGTTCTCAGCATTTGTCAACTCTCGTGGCGTTGTGGCACTCGCACGCAGTGACAAATCGCCGAAGAGTTTGCCGATCACTGGCACCTTGACCGTTCGGTCATATAGCAACTTGACATTCGCCGAGTCTTGATCGAGGTCAACTTCTATTTTTACTTCGCGCAGATTTGTTTCGCTTTGAACTGAATTCAGTGCAACTTGCTGCGCTGATTCGAGCGTGACATCGGCCAAAGAAATAGCACGCGCGGCTGTTTGTGCGGCATGGTTTAGCACAAGTTGATCGTTAGCAACGCTGCCAACTTGCACGACGCAGAGTGAAAACAAAAACAGAAATGGAAGTGTTAGCGCAAACTCGACGGTCGCTTGGCCGCTATCGACAAATCTTTTACTGTTCAAGTTGGTCGGTGCGGTTGAATATGCCCGAGAGTACTGTGTCGAATAGTTCGCCAATTCGCCCCGCCCCGCCACCATCGGTTGCCCAAGCAATAACGAGTAGTGCGATCACTGCTGCACCCAAAAGCACGAGTGCATATTCGGTTGTGGCTTGACCTGATTCGGTTTCAATCTTGAATAGATTTTTCATTTGATCTTCTTTCTCACAGCAATTTTTCTGTGACAACGGTTAATGAGTTGACGAGTAATGGCACCATCGCCAATAAGACAAAAGAAGGCAGAATGCAACAGACAAGTGGAAACAGCAATCGAACCGGCAGCTCTCTTGCTTCGATTTCACCCAATCTTCGCCGCTCTTGATGAGCATGAAACGAAAGTTGATCGAGTACCGAGGTGATTGGTAGACCGTCGCGGTCAGCACAGACCAAAATGTCGCAGATCGGGTAGATGCACGGCCCGAGTGATTCGCGAAGGTTCTTCATTGTTTCAGCAAATCTCAGACCTGCAGCGAGTTCGGTAGTAACTGGAAGTAGATGTGGTTTTAAATCGTCAGGCGACCAGTTGTGCAACTGGGACATCGCCGATGCTGGGCTGTGACCGGCACGAATGAGAACTAGCAAAGTGTCGATCAACTCGGGCATATGTTTAGAAAACGAAACTTCCACTGTTCGTCGTCGGCGGAAAAACAAATAGATGCCTGCAATGACTGAAAAACCAATAAGCGAAATCATGCGTGTATCGGTGTGACGATTGATCGCATCCATCTTCGTCCTGCGAAATTGAGACCTATGCCGAGCACGATGCATAGCCAGCCTGAAGTGCTCAAGATCAAAAAACTGCGCACGCCGCTGCTTGTGGCAATTAACCAGACTGCGACAGCGACCGGTGCCCAAGACAGAACTTTCGTCGAAAGCAACGCCTGGCTTGCTTGCATTTGGCGATCGTTGATGATCGTCGAGCGCTCGCGTAAAACGATTGCTGCACGTTCGAGTGCGAGAACACCGCCGACGCCACCTGTTGCGGCCAGGTCAATCGTTCTAATCGCAAAAATCAGTTCGTTGGTCTTGGCTGTTGATATGAGACGCTTGGTTGCATCAGCAATAGATTCACCGCGAATTGTTGTTGCAACAAGATCGTTTATGACCGAATCTTTGACCGTGCTGGTCTCGGTCGCTGCTTGAATCGAACTCGCCATTGACTTGCCGAGTCGAAGATTTCGCGCTGTGGCATCGAGTAAATCTGAGAGTGTTGAAAGTTGATGAATAAGTTCACTTTGTGAACGAGGTGAGACTCGTCGCTTGGACAGTTTGTCCACGAGTCGCGCCATCAAACTCTGATGATTTAGGCGTCGTAAGACAATCTGTCTAACTAAAAATGGTCGCAGATACCAAGTGCTACATAGAAATATCAAAACGGCAATGCCTGACGCACCCAGCAGTGAAAACAACAGTTTCATTGCAATACTTCGTCGATAATTCGACCGTCGGCAACTAAGACGCGTAATTGATTTTGCTCGATCAACAGAACTTGTTGAATAAAGCGCGAACCATCGATATGCCGTGCCACGTGCACTATCGCGTTGATTGATGCGGCAACATGGTCGCGAACAACGTCTCGTGACCAATTCGTGGCGTGTTGCAAAACTAGCGACTCAACGCGGCGCAGTGCATCGCGCGCACTATTTGCATGAATTGTCGACATAGAACCGTTGTGTCCGGTGTTCATCGCCGACAACATGTCGAGCGTTTCGGCACCGCGTACTTCGCCAATTATCAAGCGATCAGGGCGCAAGCGCAACGCGGTGCGCACGAGCGATCTCGTCGAGATTTCGAGGTTGCCGTCGGGGCTAAGTGGGCGCGCTTCAAGCCTGACCACATGAGGGTGGGCGAGTTTCAACTCGGCGATGTCTTCGATCGTTACGACACGTTCGTTGGGTGCCAAAAAATCGCAAAGCGAATTGAGCAGTGTGGTCTTGCCCGCCGAGGCAGCACCGCTAATCAATAAATTGCGACGATCAAAAACAAGTTGTTGCAAAATCTCACCGACGTGGCGGTCTGCAAAGTCATTCAGCGTGATGCGGTCGACGCTAAAACGGCGAATAGAAACACACGAACCGTCGACAGCGATCGGCGGTATCACAGCACACAGTCGAGACCCGTCTGCCAACCGAGCATCAACTACAGGCGAGGTTATATCGATCCGGCGACCAAGGGGAAGGATCGTACGTTCAATAAACGAACGTGTATCGGTTTCACTAATTGTGTCGACATGTTCGAGTTGGCCGTTGCGTTCAACCCAAACTTCACAACCACCGTTGACCATCACCTCGCGTACTGACGCGTCCTTGAATAGTTCTTCGAGTCGGCGCGATGAAGCCCGACTTACGCTCGCAAGTGCGGCGCGGTTCATGCTGCGACTGAAAGTTGTTTTGCCAATGTGTTCGGCAAGCGACTGGCTAAAAGTCCGGCGTCGACAGCGCGCGAAATTGTTGCATCAAAAGTAATTTCTGCGATAACAGGTGCGCCGATTACCGACTCGACATCGCGCTTGCCGAGCGCGCGCCCTGGCTCGTTTATCAATACAACCCCAGTTGGCGCGACATTGAGCTGTGCGGCGCGACGTAGCGACAAATAGCACGGGCGAGTAATCAGCAGCGAAGAACTCGCCCGTGCCAAAAGTTCTGGTGGCACCACGCCGCAACCTGCGTCAATTACAACCGGCAGGTCAAAGGTTGCGAGCGAAGCAGTAAGTTCGGCAAAGTTGGCATTCGCATCAAGTTGCCCAGAGCCACGAGCAATTAGTTGCAAGTTTGCCGTTGCCTGAATTGCGATCGATTGCAACGCCATTCGCGAAGAGTTTTCATTTTGTGAAAACCATTCGCCAATGCCGATGCCGCTTGGTTCGGCAAGACCAAGCACCGCCGGCACATCGCCAGCGAGGTCAACAATCAGAGCACCGCGCGGCGATTTCTCGGCGTGCATGAGTGCAAGAGTTGAAGCAACCACAGTTGTGCCACTGCCACCTTTGACTGACCAACAAACAATCATTTGATTGCTCCTTTTGCGAAGAGGTGCTCAGATGTGTGCGCGGGTTTTGCAATGCGTCATTCGATCAATCCACAAGTAGCCTTCGCGATGGAGGTGTCCGGGTACCTGGTGGGCTCCGCCGCCTTCAAAGCGGTTGGGACGAGTGAACCTCGTCTGGCGGGTTCGATTCCCGTCCGCCTCCGCCAAAATTTAACGATTAACTTGCGAGTTCAACCGCAAGTTGCGCGGCAACACTGGCGTTGTTTTCAGCGAGAGCAAGATTCGCACGAACGCTCGACTCTTTGGTCGCTTCGGCAATAAATTTCAAAACGTGTGGCGTAACGGCAGAACCGCCGACACCAAGATCGTTGGCATTTTTTAACGCCGCGCGAGTTACTTCATCCATTTGAGATTTAGACAGGCCATCGCGTTCTGGCACGGGTACACAAGCCAAAATGCCGCTGGTTCTACCAAGCGAGTTGTTGGCGCGCACGATGTCGGCGAGTTCTCTAATCGTGTCGACCCGTGTCGGTATTGCAATGTCGCCATGGCGAACCGTGAATTCGGGGAAAAAGTCGCAACCTAGCCCGATGACCGGCACGCTTAGTGTCTCGAGATATTCGAGAGTGCGCGGAAGATCAAGAAATGATTTTGCACCGGCACAAACCGTCACGATGTTGTGTGCGGCGATTGCACCGAGATCACTGCTGATGTCACCCGTTGTTTCGGCACCACGGTGCACGCCGCCGATGCCGCCAGTTGAAAACACTTTTATCCCCGCGCGGGCGGCGAGCAACAACGACGATGAAACAGTCGTTGCGCCGACTGGCCACTTCGCTGCCATTGCAGTGCCGAGTTCGCGCTCGCCAACTTTTTTCGCTGGCCCGCAAACAAGTGGCCATTCGGTTAGATCAATGCCAACTCGTGCTACGCCGTCAAGTACAACAGTGATTGCAGGCACTGCATCAAAGTTGCGAATTGCAGTAGTGCAGCGCGTAAGTGCCTCGAGGTTTGATGGCGACGGTAGACCTAAGTTTGAAAAAATCGTCGACTCGAGGGCTACAACGGGTCGACGGTCACGAAGTGCTTTGCCAACTTCGTCGCTGATACGAATCTGAAAATTTGTCATCAGGCATCCATTGTTGCGCCTGGACTACACAAAACCCGTGCTGCAACTTGGTGACCAGCGAGTACGCAGTCGCGCAATGTTGGTTCGTCAGGCTCTTTTTCATGCGATACATATATATACGTCTGTTCGAACTTGCTCAGAAAGCCGGCGGCGAATGCGTCGCCAGCACC
>Ga0214923_10009616_pt1 | contig 10040 bp, 5 predicted proteins | sample LL1510_MetaG_FD_177993 | JGI IMG/M metagenome (GOLD analysis project Ga0214923, IMG submission 177993) | Freshwater microbial communities from Lake Lanier, Atlanta, Georgia, United States - LL-1510 | ecosystem: Environmental > Aquatic > Freshwater > Lake | place: USA: Georgia | collected 2015-10-15
CGCTGCCGCTCGCGGAGGTCACGATCGCGGAGCGGCTCGCCCCCGCGGGGTACGTGAGCGGCTGGGTCGGCAAGTGCCACATCGACATCGGGCCGGCCCCGGGGGTGAAGCGGGAGGACGTGCGCCTCAGACCGAAGGATCTCGCGCTCCGTGCCGACCACATGCCGCACCACCAGGGCTTCGCCGAGTACTTCCGCGGAGAGCAGCGGGAATACCACGCCTCGCATGCCCTCGACGGGACACCGTTCGCCGACGCGCCTCACCTCGTGCGCGACAGGCGGTTCCGCGTCGAGGTTCAAACGGATGCCGCGCTCTCGTTCCTCGAGCGACGTGCTGCCCGGCCGCAGCAGCCCTGGTTCCTCTACCTCGCGTGGTACGCACCCCATGTGCCGCTCGAGTCACCGGAGCCGTGGTTCAGCCGCACGCCGGAATCGTTGCCGCTCCAGCGGCGGCAGGCGCTCGCGATGATCGCCGCCATGGACGATGGCCTGGGACGCATCCGCGAAAGGCTGCGTACGCTGGGTGTCGAGAAGGACACGCTCATCTTCTTCATCGGCGACAACGGGGCGCCCCTCGGCGAGGCATGGGATGGCTCACTGAACACGCCGCTGGCCGGGCAGAAGGGGATGCTCGCCGAGGGCGGCATCCGCACACCCTTCATCGGCGCGTGGCCGGGCCACTGGCCGGCCGGCGCGACGTACGACCATCCGGTGATCAATGTCGATGTCGCGGCCACGGCCGTGGCGGCCGCGCACCTGCCGGCCGATCCGGTGCTCGACGGCGTCGACCTGACGCCGTTCGTGACGGGCCGGGCCGCCGGCGTCCCGCACGAGCGGCTCTTCTGGCGCTGGACGTCGCAGTCGGCCGTGCTCGAGATGCCGTACAAGCTCGTGCGGCTCGGGGATCGCCCCCCTGCCCTGTTCGATGTGACGACGCCGGAGGGGGAACACGTGACGCGAGATCTGGCGGCCGGTCACCCCGACATCGTGCGCCGCCTCGACGGCCACCTGCGCGACTGGGCCGCGGGGCTCTCGCCGCCGGGGCTCTTCACGGAGGCGTCGGGCTTCAGCCGGCATCACGAAAGCCTCTTCGTCGAGCACGGCCTGATCACTCCCTCCGACCGAGCGCGGATCGCTTCGCCGTCTCCGTGAGTGCGGACGCGGCGACGGCGTCGTCGCCTGCGCGAGGCGCGATGCCGCCCACTCGGCCTGACCACCCCGCCAGGTCCGTCAGTCCACGGGGCGAATGCGGGCGGCGAGCCACAGGCTCCCGAGCGTCGCAGCCGCCGCGAGCGCGCCGACCGTCCCGAAGTTCCGCAGCGGTTCGCCCGTCCCCCCCGCGACGATCGTGCCGCCGAGCGTGGTTCCCAGACCGCTGGCGACGTGCTGCACCGCCGAGTTGACCGACATGTAGCTCCCCCGACGCCGTGGCTCGATGCTCGACATGATCAGCGACATCGCCGTCACCATCCGTCCCGCATTGGCCGCCATGAGCAGGGCCGCCACCGGAGCCGCGACGGCGATCCCCACCGCGGGCAGATTCGTCAGCACCAGCATCATCGCTGCCGACAAGGGCACGATGCCGCGAAACACCGTCAGGGCCCCGAGGCGATCGACGAGCCGACCGACGAGCGGCGTGCTCCCGAGCGTGAGCACGCCTCCGGCGATGTACACGACCGGAAGCTGCCGCGCGGTCACGCCCGCATTGGCCACGAACGCCGTGCCGATGAAGGGGATCACGGAGAACGCCCCGACCATCAGGACCGCGATCAGGGCGAGGGCACGGCGATGGGCGGGAGCCGAGAGCGTCTCGACCAATTGGGCGATCGGATGCCGGCGGACGCCATCGGTGTGTGCCGCGATGGGGGGCAGCACCAACGCGGTGAGCACGACGAGGGGCAGCCCCAATGCCGCCAGGGTGTAGAAGGGTGCCTGCCAGCCGAACCTCGTGCCCAGCACGATCCCGAGCGGCACCCCCGCCACGGAGGCGACCGCGAAGGCCGACATCAGCATGCCGGTCGCACGGCCCCGGCGTTCGGGAGGAAAGAGGTCGGCCACGATCGCGAGGGCGAGCGCACCGTGGACTCCCCCGAAGCCTCCGGTGACGCATCGCGCGGCCAGCAGCAGCGGGGCCGTGGAGGCGAGGGCGCAGGCCACCGTGCCCGCGAGCAGGCCGAGCGAGGCCACGAGGTAGGCGATCTTCCGCGGCACGCGGTCGAGCCACGGTGCCACGAGGAATCCGGCGATCCCGGCGGAGAGCGTGTAGGCCGACACCACGCGGCTGAACTGCCGGGCGTCGATGCCTAGGTCCGCCAGGAGCTGAGGCCCCAGCGGCATCACGATCATGAAGTCGACGATCCCTACGAACTGGAGGGCCGCCAGCACGAGCAGGATCACGCCCTCGCGAGCGGCGGTGCCGGATTCCGGGTGACCAGCGGCGGATGGTTCGACGGGGGGGTCGGAGGCCACGATGGTGTGGGCTGTCCTCGGGTGCATCCGCTGCCTGTGACAGCGACGCTCGCCGCACTATACCCGAGGGAAACCGCGGCTTCCGCGTACCGCACACGTCCGCTGGCGCCTCGGAGACGTGGGCCATGCTATGATCGCACTCGGGGTTGGAGCGCGAACGATCATCCGGGCCTGTGCAGACGAGCGGTGTGATCCGAGTGCTTCGTGTTCAGAGTGCTTCATCGTCTCGGTCGTCATGACGGCGTCGCCGCACCACCGCCGTGCAACACGCATCGCGGGCCGGTGCGTCGGCGTGTTGTTCACCCTCGCGTGCGCGATCGCCTTCCTGCCGACGGCGCAGGCGAGCTGCGGTGATTGGCTCGCCGGGCATGCGGCAGACGCCGCCCCCGAAGCGTCGGTCGATCACGACAGGTCCGATGCCTCGGTCGATCACTCCTCCCGGCAGCGTCGCCGACCATGCCAGGGGGCGTCCTGCGGCCGCACGCCATCCCTGCCCGCGGCCCCGACGAGCCTGCCCACGAGGCTCGTCGAGCACGATCGAGATGCCGTTCTCGCCTCCGTCGACGCGACCGACGCGGCCGGCCCCGTCGTGAGGATTCCATCCGATCCTGTCATCGCTCGCGAGGTTCTCTCCGAGCGACTCGATCGTCCTCCAAGGCACGGCTGATGCCGCCCGGGACCTCCGCGCAATCGTGCGCGTGAAGGCCCGCGGGAAGATGGACGACACGGCGGTCGCCTCGAGCCGTGACCGCCGTTGTCGATGCGCGTCGGCGCGAGCCCGACGGCATCAGCACGGCCCTCTGCCATGATCGGCGGCGTGCCGTGATGGACGAAGCGCGGGACATGGCTGAGCGATCGCGAGCGACCCACGCGCGATTCGCATGCCACATCCCGTGCCGACACGAGCACGGGGAATCATGCCGATGAAACGACCTGGAGCGATCATGGCCCATCCCCACGCGGGCCCGGCGTGCCGGGCGAACGGACGGAATCGTGCGTCGGCACGCGTGACGCGTGGCAAGGCTCGTCCGAGCGCGCGTCTCCACGCTCGCGCGCCACGCGCATTCACGCTCGTGGAGCTCCTCGTCGTGATCGCGATCATCGCCCTGCTCATCGGTCTGCTCCTGCCGGCCGTGCAGTCGTCACGCGAGGCGGCGCGGCGGACGCAGTGCGGGGAGAAGGTGCGACAGCTGGGCCTCGCCCTCCAGAGCCATCACTCGACCAGGGGCACGCTGCCGCCCGGCCGCACGGCGACGAGCATCTCCGGACAGGCGTTCCTGCTGCCATTCATGGAGCAGGCCGAACTCTTCAGCATGGTCAACCCATCACTCGCCTGGAATCACGCCTCGCACGCGGCGGTCGCCGCCTCCCGCGTGCCGGGATTCGTCTGTCCGTCCGATCCGGCGGCGGCCGTGCCCAGCACCTTCGCCCCGAACAACTACCGGCTCAACCAGGGCTCCGGGATTCTCTGGGGCAACCCGCCGACCTCGTCGTCCGATCCCAATTTCGGCTCCCCGGCGCCGAACGGCCCGTTCTTCCTCGACAGCAAGGTGCGGCTTCGGGACGTGACTGACGGGACGAGCCACACGGCGGCCGTGTCCGAGCACGACTCCGGCGACTTCAACAACGGCCTGGCCACCGATCGCACCGACACGTTCTGGCCCCAGACCAACCCGACCACGGCGGACGAGGCCGTGCTCCAGTGCCGCGGAATCGACATCACGAACCTCTCCTTCCAGCGATTCAGTGACGTCGGCGCCCCGTGGCTCTACGGCCACCACTCGACGACGGTCTACTTTCACGCCGGCCCCCCCAACGGCCGCTCGTGCATGTTCCCACCCGGCCGCATCTCGACCACGGCGCAGAGCTCGCATCCTGGAGGCGTGATGCTCGGGATGTGCGACGGCTCGACCCGCTTCGTCAACGACCGCGTCGACATCACCGTCTGGCGCGGTCTCGGAAGCACGGGCGGCGCGGAACTCGTGTCGGGAGCCTTTCCATGAAGCGCGACATGCATCGTGCTGAGTTGCGCGACCGTGTCGTGACGCGGCATGGAGCATGCTTCAGCGACTGGGTGGTGGCCACGGGACTCGTCGTGTCTGCGACGGCAGCCGGATGCGGTCGTCAGCCGGACGTGAACGCCAACCCCGAAGGGGTCACCTCGATCCGCGACCCAGCCCTCGCCGTGGGTCCGGCCGCTCGCTCGGCGGCCGCCGCGGATGACCTCCCTCGCCCCACGCCCGCGACCCGGCCGGTGATGAAGCGTCTCCTCGAGGACATGAAGGATCGCGCCGAGCGCATCCCGCTCCCCGAGCCGACCCCGGAGGAGCGGGCGGTGGCCGGGGACGACCCGCAGGCCCTGTCGTACGAGACCCGGCTGCGCACGCTCTATCTCGCCGGGACGCCACCGCGCGGCTCCCTCGGATTCGGCGGGATGCCGCCTCAGCGAGCGGGCGTCCCGGTGCGGCAGCCGGTCGAGAAGCCGGACCCGGCGCTGTCGCTCGACTACGCGTTCAAGACCCGACTGTTTTGGATCGCATCACGCACCAACAACTGCCAGTACTGCCTCGGCCACCAGGAATCGAAACTTCTCGCCGTTGGCATGACCGACGACGACCTGGCCCGTCTCGATACCGAGTGGACGGCATTCCCCGTCGCGGAGCAGGCGGCGTTCACGCTCGCCCGCCGGATCACGCTCGCACCGGGCGATGTCTCCGACGCCGACGTGGAGGCCTGCCTCGTCCACTACGCGCCCCAGCAGGTTCTGGAGATGGCCCTGTCGGTGGCTGGCAACAACGCGATCAATCGGTGGAAGGAGGGGATCGGCGTCCCGCAGGCTGCCGGCGGCGGTGGGTCCGGCTGGGCGCTGACACGACCGGACGGCGTCCACTCGTACCTGACGGCCACGTCGGAGCGTTACGCGCTGACTCCGTCGCAGGTCGCTGTGATCGACGCGACGCCCGCACCGGACGGGCTCTGCGCCACCCCGCAACTGCCGGCGCCCGCACGTGCCGCCGAGGTTCGTTCCGGGCTCGCGCGGGCCCGCAGCCGGATGCCGCGGTTGCCACTCGTCCCCGAGGAGGAGGCGAGGCGGCTGCTTGCCGACGTGGCACCGCCGGGCACCGTGCCGGCGTGGATGCGACTCCTCGCGTGGTTTCCCGAGGCCGGCCCACGGCTCGCGCGGTCACTCGCCGTCGGCGGGGCACCCTCCGAACTCGATCCTCTGGATCGGGCGCTCGTCCGCTGGGCGGTCGCCCGTCGCAACCGTGCCTGGTACGCGCTCGACCTCGCGGAGCGCGACCTGCGGCATGCCGGCCTCGACGAGACCGCCCTCGCCGATCTCGCCGGCGACCAGGCGCAGGTGGCCTCCGCGCGACGCGCTCTCCTCGTCGTGGCGGACGCGCTCGCCGCGAGCCCTGTCTCGTGCACCGACAGGCAGTTTCAGGCCGCGCTGACCGCCACGTCCCCGGCGACGATGACGCGCGTCGTCCACGAGGTGGCGATGGAGTCGCTCTTCGATCGCTTCACCGAAGCGGCAGGCCTTCCGATCGAGTGACCCATCCCCCGGTGGAGAATGCCTCGAGCGCTTCAGGCGTGCCTCGATTCCCGGCTCGGGGGCGGCAAAAGGATCCTCACCGCGGCCGCGGTCACCCGAGCGGACGGCGTGGCCAGGCCGGTCGCCACGTCGCCTTCACCCCGGCGTGATCATGCAGGTCGTGTGACCGCCGACGAGACGAGGCGAAACCCGGCGTCGTTCGCCTCGCGTCCGGCCGTCACCTGCGTGAACGTGAATTTCTGGAGCGTGATGGCCCCGCCCGCCCAGAACCCGCCCCGCAGGCCGCGGAGCCTGCCCGCCGCCCCCGTGAGGTCGTTCCACTCGTAGACGTTGCCATTCTGGTCGAGCGTCCCGTAGTGGCTCGTGGTCGTCGCGAACGCCCCCGCATCGGTCAGGTAGTTCTGGGTCGTCGAAAAGACCGCCGACTGCGTCACCGAGTAGATGACTCCCTGCAGGTAATTGACGACCGGGACACCGGTGGCTGCCGCATTGTTCGTCGGCGCGACGTCCTGCTTGGTCGCGTAGATGAAGTAGCCGGGGGCTCCGCCCTCGTCGGGCGTGAAATACGCCGCCTTGTACCACTCGTTCTCCGTCGGGAGGGAGAAGGTCGGAGCGGACCGCGTATTCGGGTTGATGGCGTTTCGTGCCACCGCCCTGCCCGCGGACGCCCTGGCGAGGTTGTAGGCACCGTTTTCGGTCGTCCGCGACGTCTGCCGCCCGGACGGCTGTCCGTTCGACATCCAGTTCGCAAACCGCGCCGCGTCGAACCAGCTGACGTACGTGATCGGCCGCTGGGCCGCGGAGCCATCGTTGTTCATGACGCTGTAGGCGTACCGCCCCGATCGCCCGACGCGCGTGATGCCGGCCACCGCCAGATCGGTGGCCATGGCGGGGTGGTACAGGCGATGCGTGTCGGTTCGTGCCACGGCGTTGAGGAAGGTGGCGTACTGCCCGACGGTGACGGCGGTCCTCGCGATCGCGTAGTCGGAGGCGACCGCGCCGAATCCGGTGGTGTCGGCCGTGTTGTTGGCGTTCGCGACCGTCATCAGATCCACCGTGACCGGCTCGGCGGCGACCGACGCCGCCGCGAGCCTGAACCCGGCGTTCGAGGCGGCGGTGGTCGACTGAGCACCAAGGCGGTAGCCCGATTCGAGGTACGACGCGAACGACGTCCAGCCGCCACCCCGGAGGATCACCGCTCCACCCGTCATGCCCGCCGACTCGGTCAACTCCCAGACGTTCCCGTTCTGGTCGAACGTTCCGTACCAACTCTCGCTCGAGCGCATGGCGCCCACGTTGGTGAGGTAGTTCTGCGTAGCCTCGATCGTCGGCTCCTGCGTGACGGTCATCGCACCGGTCGAAAAGATGTAGTTGACCTGGTTCGCCGCGTCGCCGATCACGTTGCCGGGCGTCGCATTGCTGCGGGTGGCGAAGCGAAAGTATCCACCGCTGCTCTGCTGCAGCGATTGGTCGTAATACGCCGCCTTGTACCACTCGTTCTCCGTGGGCAGGAAAAACGTCGGGGGCTTTCCGGTCGAGGGATTCACCGTGTTGCGCACCGGCAGCGTGCCGGCCACGACGTTCGTCAGGTCGTACGCGCCGTTTTCGGTCGTGGCACTTCCCTGCTCGCCCGCGGGCTGTCCGTTCGCCATCCAGTTGGCGAAGCGGGCTGCATCGAACCAGCTGACATACGTGATGGGGCGGTGGGCTGAACTGCTCGCGCCCGGGGGCGCGATGCCCGCCGGTCCCGTCACGGCATACGTGAAGCCTGCCGCAGTCGAGGTGCGGGTGATCCCGGCCGAGGTCCTGTCCTGCGCCATCCCCTCGTGGTAGAGGCCCGCCGGATCCTCGGCGGCCACGGCATTGAGGAACGCCGTGTATTCGCCGATCGTCACCTCGTACTTCCCGATCCGAAACGACTCGGTCACACGACCGTAGCCGGTGGCAGGATCGGCGGCGTTCGTGACGTCGCCCACGGGGACGAAGATCGGATCGATCGCCGCGAGGGCCAGCCTTGGTTCGAGCCGCTGGAACGACAGGCCTGGTCGCGCGAGCCGATGACGTGAGGAGCGGGGCATCGGTGAACGTGCGGGATGATGGGCTCGAGCCGACCGACCAGGGAGTCTACCCTCGCAAAAACCCGTCGGCGGCGGCAGCGGCACCCACCGCGTCACCCGCGCCGTCACGGCGTGGCGGCGGGCTTCCCCGGTCGCGTGGCGTCCGTACGCCCGCGCGGCCGCTTCGGGGCGAAGTCGTGGCCCCTCCACCAGTCGGGCCCCTCCGCCTCAATTTCGGCCGTGAGCATCTCGAGCCGGGAGAGCATCGCCGCGCACCGCTCGGCCTCCCGCGACGCAAGGTCGTGCGACTCGGCGCGATCGGTCGCGAGGTTGTAGAGCTCGGGTGTGGCGAGTGATTCGTCCGCGACGAGCTTCCACGGTCCTTCGCGGTAGGCCACGAAGCCGCCCCAGCGCCAGTACATCGGCGCGGCGCGTTCACCGACAGGGCCGAAGATGTCCACGCCGTCGATCGGGCGGTCGTCCGGTATCGCGACCCCGGCCGCGCGGAGCGCGGTCGGAAAGAAGTCGCTGCCGATCACGGGCTGGTCGCTGCGACTTCCCGCCTCGACCCTGCCAGGCCAGCGGATGAGCCCGGGCACGCGATGGCCCCCCTCGTACATCGATCGCTTGCGTCCGCGCAGCGGTCCGGCGAGACCGCGGCCGGGCCCCTTGTCGCCCGCGCCCTCGGGGCCGTTGTCGCTCGTGAAGAAGACGAGGGTCGAGTCGCGCACGCCCAGGCGGTCGAGCGACTGCATCAGGCTGCCGAAGGCGTCGTCGAGCTGCGTGACGTTCGCCCGGTAGGTCCGTTCCTCAGGGTCCGCCACCCGGGCATGCTGTCGCTCGTACCGCTCGGCCGAGGCGATCGGATAGTGTGGCTCGTGCGTCCATACGGCGAGAAAAAACGGCTTCGTGCGGTCGTGCCGGGTCTCCAGCCACGTGACGGCCTCGCGGACGACGAAGGGCGCCGAGAAGTCGTCCGCCTTGCCGATCGGCCGACCGTTGCGGACGAGGTTCTCCGGAAACGCATGACTGGGGGCGGCGTTGTTCTGCGTGGCGAGCCACCAGTCGTAGCCGTGGTGATGCGGCTGGGGCTGGTCGTCCATGTTGAACCGACCGTTGAGATGCCACTTGCCGACGTGGCAGGTCTCGTAGCCGGCGGCCTTCAGCAGCGTCGGGAGCGAGCGCTCCGTGGTACGCAGGTGGATCGGGCTGCCCTCGGGAATCCACGTGAACACGCCGTTGCGATACGGCATCCGCCCCGTCAGCAGGCTCGAGCGCGACGGAGAGCAGACGCTCGACGCCGAGTGGCAATCGGTCAGCAGCATGCCCTCGCCGGCAAAACGGTCGAGATTCGGCGTGATCGCCCCGTGGTTGCCATAACAGCCAAGCTCGCCGTACCCGAGGTCATCGGCCAGGAAGAGCACGATGTTGGGCGGTGGGGCGGCCTGCGTCGATGGCATCATGCCCGCGGACATGCCCCACGCGATGAACAGAAGACGCATCGGGACCACCCGCACCCATCCTGCGCGCCTCATGAAGTCCACCTCCTGCCGGCCGGATCCCGTCAAGCGTGGGCGACCGCCTCCGCCCGCGTCCAGCGCCGGACCGCCCGAGACTCCGGGGAAGATGGTGACAGGGACACGGCTGCAGGGTCGAGAGCGAGTGGCGGTCCTGCCGACAGCCTATGGCGGGGAAGCGGGTTTCCGCCACGGCGTGGCGGTGATGGACGATCGGGGGGTCGAGGGGAGCGACCCCGTCTGCAATCGCTCGACGTCGGGAGGGAGTGCGTTCTGCGACGGCCTGTCGCGTCGAGACGTGCTCCGGGTCGGACGGCTCGCCGCGCTCCACTTTTCGACCGGCGGTCACAGTCCGGCGGGCAGCGCCGGGCTCAGGACAGGCAGGGGCAGTCAGCAGGCAGAACCATACGCAGACAGCCAGGAGCGACGGCGAATCGGATGC
>Ga0214923_10009617_pt1 | contig 10039 bp, 8 predicted proteins | sample LL1510_MetaG_FD_177993 | JGI IMG/M metagenome (GOLD analysis project Ga0214923, IMG submission 177993) | Freshwater microbial communities from Lake Lanier, Atlanta, Georgia, United States - LL-1510 | ecosystem: Environmental > Aquatic > Freshwater > Lake | place: USA: Georgia | collected 2015-10-15
GAGTTTGCAGGGCTCGAAAAATTCATCAATACACCAGTCAAGAATTTTTCATCCGGCATGGTTGTGCGACTCGGATTCTCAATTGCCGCCCATGTCGAACCAAAAATTTTGCTAATCGACGAAATCTTGTCGGTTGGTGACCAAGATTTTCAGCGCAAAAGCACCGAAAAAATTGAAGAATTTCGCCGCGAGGGTCGAACAATTGTCGTAGTCAGTCACAGTCTCGGCTTGGTTCAACAGCTGTGCAAAGAAGTGATCTGGCTCGACAAAGGAAAAATCAGGCAGGCAGGTTTCGCCACCGATGTGATCTCTGCCTATACAGGTGGCAGTTACACAGAACATATTGAACGCGACGAAGAATCTCGTGAACGGTGGGGCACGGGCGATGCACGAATCAATTCGATCGAGCTTCTTTCATCAAACGAAACGAAAATCAACCACTTCGATACAGACTCAGCGGTCAAAATTCGATTCCAAATCAACGCTCATGTGCGGGTTGAATCACCGATCTTGCGAGTGAGAGTAACAAAACTGAACGGCGATGTTGTTTGGGCGACATCAACGCAACGAGTCTCGAATTCAATTCGTGTTCTTGACGGGCCAGCAACCGCAACACTTGAAATTCCGAAACTTGGGTTGCTTGAAGGCACATATTATTTGTCGGCTTCAATATCGAATTCAACCAGTACGACAGAATTCGACCATTGTCAAAACTGGTTACGGTTCAATGTTCACAAAACCAATATGTTCGATGAAGGCATCGTTTCGGTCGAATCATCGTGGTCTCTCGCGCGACAACATCGCTGACCTCTAAACGCGGTTGATCAAAGTTCTTCGGCAAGTCGGCGTTTGAGCCGATTGAAAACTGCCAGCCCGACAACCAAAGAAGTTACTGAGGCCAGCCCAAGAACCAGTAAATCTATGAGATCGGGAAGTCTTCCGTGGTATGTCGTAGACCGAAAACTTCGAATAAATACCGCAGTTGGGTTCCAGTGCAACATGAAGTGCACTGGAGCAGGCACTTTGTCGTCGAAAATAGTTGGGTCATAGATGACTGGCGTGGCGAAGAACCAAATTTGGTTGATGATCGTCCATAAATAGGGTAAGTCTCGAAAAAAAACAGCGCTGACGCTGAGAACAAACGCTATGCCCATGGCGAAAAGTGCGAGAAAGGTCATCAATAAAATTGTGACGGGCAAGAACGGAAGAACGAAACTTCCAGCAATTGTCAAAGCAACACAGACAAGCGTCATTTCGATCGAGAACTGCACCGAACAAAACAAAACTTGCGAGATCACCAGACTTTCACGGGCAAACGCGACTTTACGTACCAGGGTCGTATTGCTCAGAATTGCTTGTAATCCCACGCCGCAAATGAGCGAGAAAAATCCCCAAGGAATCAGCCCCGTCAATAGATATAGCCCAAAAGTGGTAACACCTGATGGGTCGCCAACTGGAGCTTGGGCGCCAAACAAAACCCCAAAAACAAAGGTGTATATGGCCATTTGTGCCAGAGGATTGAGCATTGACCACGACCAACCCAAAAGTGAACGCCGATATTTACTTCGTAGTTCACGCAATGTTAAGTTCCACAATAAATTGCGTGAGTTGGCGATGTCTTTGAGTTGTTGCATCAACTTACAACTTACCATTACTTCACTGCTGTAGAATAAGGCTTCAGCAATCTATGAATGACAACCCATCACTCTCTGCTTCGCTGGCGACTTCAGATTCGCAAATCGAATTAAATAAGTTGCTTATTCGGTTGCAAAAAGCTGAAGAAAAAGTTATGCATCTCGAACTTGCGCTAATGCAGTCGCGTGATTTTGCAATTGGTTCGGCCGCCCAGGCTGGCGAGGCAGTCGCCAACTTGAACAAACTTCGCCACATCCAAGAAATGCTTGATGACGCAAACATCCACATCAAAAATCATCAGAATCACATTGAGAGACTTGAAACGACACTCAGTGAGATTGAGCGCACCAACGCGGTTCATCGCGCCAAATCAAGACAACTTGATCTCGTTTATGAATCAGCATCATGGAAGATCGGCAGATTTTTTATGCTTCCGGTGCGAATTCTCAAGCGCATTGTGCGATAAACAGCATGACCGTGCGAATCAGCATTGTCACGCCGGTCTATAACCCACCGCAAGTCGCCTTCGAACAATGCATCGAATCTGTGCTCACACAGAAACATTCAGATTGGGAGTGGTGTCTCGTTGACGACTGTTCTACTCGAGCGTGGGTTAGAACTCGCCTGAATGAACTGCAGGCACAAGACGCAAGAATCAAGGTTTACCTCAGATCACAAAACGGTGGCATAGTCGCCGCATCTAATGACGCGCTCGCCCTTGTTTCTGGTCAATACGTTGCGCTACTCGACAACGACGATGCACTTCACGTCAATGCACTCGCAGAAATAGCCAAGTGCATCGCGAACGATCCGAATGTTGACTATATATACACAGACGAAGACAAGATCAACCAAGACGGCGAGCACTATGAGCCGTTTAGCAAACCGAAGTGGTCGCCAGAACGGTTTTTGGCGCAGAACTACTGTTCACACTTGTCGGTAATTCGCACCAGTTTGATTGACGAAGTCGGCAGGTTTCGCCAGGGCTTTGATGGCTCGCAGGATTACGACTTGTTGCTTCGCGTTACCGAGAAGACGAAAAATATCGCGCACATCCCAAAAATTCTCTACCACTGGCGCGCCGTAACTGGGTCGACTGCGCTTGCGGGCGACAACAAAACTTACGCCTTTGCCTCGGCAACAAAAGCTGTGCGTGAACACTTAGAACGACGATCGATACCAGCCGAAGTCAGTTTCAATCAAACCAATCTGATGGTCACCGTAAAACGAAAATTAATCGAACATCCAAAGGTCAGCATCATTATTCCGACTTGCGGCACCCGCAAAGCGATTTTTGGTGTCGAAACATGTCTGGTGGTGAATGCAGTTGAAAGCATCGCGCGGAAAACTACATATACGAATTACGAAGTCATTGTGGTTGTCGACAAAGGAACACCTGATTGGGTATATACCGACTTGAAAAGAGTGGGTCGGGATCGAATCAAAATTGTTGACTATGACAAACCGTTCAATTTCTCGGACAAGTGCAATCTTGGTGTTGTTAACACCGACGCCCCATTGGTGTTGTTGTTAAACGATGACACCGAAGTGATCAGCCCTGACTGGCTTGAAACCATGGTTGGACACATCTCCGAGTCAGACGTGGCAATGGTCGGACCAATGCTTATTTATGAAGATAGTCGAATTCAGAGTGCAGCCCACTCAAACACTCCATCGCCACACAATTTTCGCCGAGGCTGTTCAAGCAGTGACCTCGGAGAATTCGGCATGCTCGTGTGTGCTCGCGAATGCAGTGGCGTGACAGGTGCTTGCGCATTGATTAAACGTGATATCTATCTCGAGGTTGGTGGTTTAAGCGAGGTCTTTCCACTTGCATTCAACGACTGCGACTTTGCGTTTAAAGTTTTGGAGCGTAGCTACCGAATAATCTGGACACCACACGCGAAACTTTTTCACTTTGAAACCGCCTCTCGACCCGACCATGTTGAACCGCAAGAAGTTGAGCTGATCACGGCTCGCTGGGGACGATATTTTGACGACGACAAATATTGTCGCATCCAATAAATTTTGTGGGCGAGGGGGGACTTGAACCCCCACGTCCTTGCGAACACTGGCACCTGAAGCCAGCGCGTCTGCCATTTCGCCACTCGCCCGAATGGACTATTGACGCTAACAGTTATGCATTGTTATGGGGCGTAGAATTGATGCATGTTTGCGCGCGCATATCGCTCTGCAATCAGACCGATAACTATCGGGCGCGAGCTCTTGGGTCTGATCGATTCAACGGATAAAAGTGGCTCGATAAACCCAAATTTCGTGGTCAATTTAAACGTCGATGACTATGCGGCCTTTGCCGACATAGAAAAACACTTGTTGCGTGAGTTGGCAGAGGCCGCGACACAATTTGCCGAACAGAAAGGCCTTCGCCATGATGCACCGATTTCGGTGATTTTAAAAGTAGTCGACACACTGAAAACTGGTGATTTCCAGGTGGCTTTTGACAGTGAAGCCGAACATGACGTCGCCAAACAAGTAAGTGAAAATCGGGCCAACACGACTCTGCCGATCGCCGCTACTACAAAGCTCGTCTCGTCCGTATTGGTATTGAAAACCGGTGAACGAATTGAGTTGGATGGAGACACATTGAAAATCGGTCGACAAGCATCGTGTCGAGTTGTTTTCAACGACAGCAATGTCAGCCGTGAACACGCCCAGTTGCGCAGAACGGCTGAAGGATGGAAAATCTTGGACCTCGGTAGTACGAACGGCACAAAGATCAATGGCTTGAAAATTTCTGAAGAGCAATTGCTCGTGAACGGTGACGATCTGAGTTTTGGAACTTCAGGCGCTAGGTTCGAAATTTCGTGACTCGTGATTTTGTCGAAGGTCAAGTCAATTGATGCTGGTTAAATGGGGTGCGTCAAGCGACACCGGCACTTTGAGAATGCAGAACGAAGATTCGTATCTCGCCGAAGAAGGAATGTTTGTAGTCGCCGATGGTATGGGTGGTCATAATGCTGGTGAAGTAGCCAGTGCCATGGCAATCAAAATGTTGGATGAAGCACGCACAAAAGGCATCGCAGACGCCGCCGAACTAGCAAAAATAATCGAGCAGATAAACAATTCAATTTTCCAAGCATCGGCCAACCAGACCGACCAACGTGGCATGGGCACAACGCTCGCAGTCTTGGCATTGACCCCGAACAATATTTCATCCGAAGTCTCGGTTGCTGTGGCGAATATCGGTGATTCACGCACATATCTGATGCGCAATGACGAATTTCGCCAAGTCAGCGTCGATCATTCTTATGTGCAAGATCTCGTGAGCGAAGGTTTGATCACACGCGAAGAAGCGCGCACTCATGCGCGTCGCAACATTGTGACTCGAGCACTCGGCATAGAACCAAGCGTTGCAGTTGACACATGGACTCTCCCTTTGCTTAATGGCGATAGATACATTCTTTGTAGCGACGGCTTGGTAGACGAGGTCACCGATGAAGCAATCGAAAAATGCGTTAGACAGAAACTAGAACCGCAGAAGATTGCCGATCAACTCGTGTCGATCGCGAATGCCAACGGTGGTCGCGACAACATCACGGTGATCGTTGTCGATGTGATCGCCGAAAGCAACACTGCAACTTTGAATTCGTCGCCAAAACAAACGACTGTCAAAAAGTCGATGGTCAAGAAACTGGTGGCGAGCACCGCCGTTGCAGCCGTGGCTGTCGTGGCCATAGTTCTCGTAAGTTCGTATTTGCGTAGTGGTTATTTCGTCGCTTACGAAAATGCCAAGCCTGACGCACGAGTGCTGGTTTATCGCGGCAAGAATTTTTTGTGGGTCAGTCCGACCGTCGAGGCTGACAGCACATTGAATCGTCGGGATTTGAGTGTTGCTTTGGCTAAAGAAATTTTGGCTCAACCGTCATTTTCGTCGTCTGCAGACGCGCAAGATTATGTGAACCAGATTCGTGATGTTGTCGAACAGGTTAAACCGTGAGCGAGAACAACCGTGCAGTAATCAACGACCGTTACGAAATTGGCAAGCGCATCGGTCGCGGTGGCATGGCTGAAATATTTCAAGCCAGGGATATTTTGTTGGATCGTCCGGTAGCGATAAAAGTTTTGTTTCCAGAATTTGCCACCGACCCCGCGTTCGTCGAGCGCTTTAGGCGCGAGGCGCAAGCGGCCGCAAATTTAAATCATCCCAATATCGTCGGCGTTTACGATTGGGGCAAAGTAAACAACACTTATTACATCGCCATGGAATATGTAAATGGTCGCACCCTCGCAGATATTTTGAAACAGAGTGGCACGCTGACACCGATGCAGGTTTGCGATGTGATGAGTGAAGTTGCGTCTGCATTGATCTCGGCGCACCAAAACGGAGTTATTCACCGCGATGTTAAACCTGGCAACATTTTGGTCAGCACAACTGGTCAGGTAAAAGTTGCCGACTTCGGTATTGCTCGCGCGCTCGGTAGTGGCGTCGAGCAAGGACTGACGCAAACTGGCGCAGTGATGGGCACGGCGACCTATTTTTCGCCTGAACAAGCCCAGGGTGCATCGACCGACCAGCGCAGCGATATTTATTCTCTCGGTGTTGTGATGTACGAGATGCTGAGTGGAAGCGCGCCATTCACGGGAGAAAACGCGGTTGCGATCGCCTACAAACAAGTTCACGAACAGGCAATGCCGCTCAATCAGCGCGTCGCCACTGTGCCACCAGAGGTTGCAGCAATTGTGGCCAAATGTATGCAGAAATCTCCCGATGATAGATACTCCAGCGCCGATCAAGTGCGTGATGAACTGCGTCGATTTGTTGAAGGCATGCCCGTTTTGGCGATGTCAGAACATGCTGCAAACAACGACAAGACCAGAGTCTTGCCACAGACTGAAACGAATGCGACGACCCTAGCTGGTGCGCAAGATGCGGCAACCGAGTTGTTGCCAAGAACTCCGTTGACTGCAACAAATTATCCGCCATATGACGACAAGTCTCCGCAACGCACGGCGGTTTTCGTGTTTGGAGCCCTGCTCGCATCTATCGTTCTGCTCGCGGGTGGATTATTTTTATATCAAACGCTCACCCGTAACTCGGCGAACGCCTCGATCACGGTTCCCGATGTACGAAATCTGACCGTAAAGCAAGCCAGTGAACAATTGCTCGCTTCAGGTTTTACACCGATTCCTTATGCGGCGACAAAAGATGGTGTCGGCAACGACATCGTTTATTCTCAAGATCCGCCGCCAAGCGTGCTCGCTCGATCTGGTGATCAGATCACGATCACCTACAACCCAGCAAGTACACCGGTCGCGGTGCCTCTTGTTCGCGGGCTTACCGTGAAAGAAGCAACTGCCCTCTTGGCGCCGCTTGGATTGACCCTGTCGATAAAAGAGGTGGTCAACGATCCGAAAATTCCAGAAAATCAGATCATGTCGCAAGAACCAAAAGTTGACACACAAGTGCGGTCGGGTTCGGCGATTGTAGTGACTGTTTCTGGTGGGCTTGGTCAGACGACGGTACCCAATGTGCAGGGGCAAGTGGCCACCGCTGCGCAACAATTGCTACAGACAACGCCCTATAACTTCGTCGTAACTTTGGTCAACGAGGCGAGCACGACGATCGAACAAGGCCGAGTCGTTAGAACTGAGCCCGCAATCGGTGCACAGAGCCCGGCGGGATCAGCTATCACCGTTTTTGTTTCGTCAGGTGGAAACAAGGTTGCGGTGCCACAAGTCGAAGGACAGACCGAGGCTGATGCAAAAACTCTGCTTACCAACGCCGGTTTGATCCCTGAGATCAAATATCAAGACGTGCCGGCCACAGATGTCAACAACGGAAAAGTAATTACACAAGGCACAGACTCCGGCACACTCGTCGAACCCGGTTTTGTAATTCGCTTAACAATCGGTCGTGCCGCTGCAACTCCTTAAAATTTATTTTTGCAGCGTGTTATAAAGTTTTTTACAATTTCATGACCGTGTTCGGTCAACACGCTTTCAGGGTGAAACTGAACACCTTCAATTTCTAAATTTCGATGACGAACGCCCATTATGACGCCATCTTTTGTTGAAGCCGTTATTTGTAGGTCGGCAGGCAAAGAACCTGGCTCAATAACTAGCGAGTGGTAACGAGTCGCCTGAATAGGTGAAATGATTTTTTTGAAGACACCATCGCCAGTGTGATTTATTTCTGAGGTCTTGCCGTGCTGAAGTTCTGGTGCGCGCACTATTTTTGCGCCAAATACATGTCCGATTGCTTGATGGCCAAGGCACACCCCAAAAATTGGTGCAACACCGGCGAAGGCTCGAATTGCTTCACACAAAACGCCAGATTCTTGGGGTTGGCCCGGACCTGGCGACAGCAAAACACCATCGGGTTCAAGCGCGAGTGCTTCACTCGTCGAAATTTGATCGTTGCGCACGACGATTGGATCTGCGCCAAGTTCGCCAACATATTGCACAAGGTTGTAGACAAAGCTGTCGTAATTGTCAATCACCAAAACTCGCGGCGCTTTGCTATTCATCGCCTTCAGCCTGCCTGAGATTTGAGCAAATACAAAGTGGATTATCCCCCTACACTTAATGAAGTTATGGCAAGCCAAAAGCGACGCGGTGGCGGTCGGACAACTCCAAAAGGCACGAAGCCTGGGCGTGTTCATGAGACACATCGGCTCGACACTTCAGATACTCATTCGATGCATGGACAAAATATTGCCGATGCGTCGTCGCGATACACGCCACCAACTTTGCGTGAACAACGTGTCAGCCCTCAATGGGTGCCGGTTTTGATGTTTTCGTTGTTGGGCCTAGGTGCACTCGTAATTTTGCTTTACTACATCGGTTTTGTACCTGGCGGTCGCAACAACTGGTATCTGTTCTCGGGTTTGCTCGCCGTTCTTGGCGGTTTGTATACCGCGACCAAATATCACTGATTGCTTTCAGTCGATTGGCGCGATTAAATCCATTTCTTCGAGACAATGCTTGGGTGGTGGTGGGTTTTGATCTGGTGCCATCGTCATGCGCAGTTCAGTGCCACAACTTGAGCAGCGATAACGAACATTGATACGCCGCATTTCGCCTGATGGAGGTGGTGGTGGAAGCGACGATGTCATGCTGCGCAACATACCCAGGCCAATCTTCCAAATGAAATAGAGAAGCGCTAGCCCCAGGCCAAGCCAGATTATTGATCCCAACATTTTGGGTTTGAAACTATTTAGCCGAGGCGTTCGATGATTGTGGCGTTTGCGAGACCGCCACCTTCGCACATTGTCTGCAAACCATAGCGACCACCGGTGCGCTCGAGTTCGTTCAACAACGTTGTCATCAGTCGAGTGCCTGATGCGCCGAGTGGGTGGCCGAGCGCGATCGCACCACCGTTTACGTTTACTTTTTGCATGTCAGGATGTAGTTCTTTCTCCCAGGCGAGCACAACCGAGGCGAAGGCCTCGTTGATCTCAACGAGATCGATATCACTGATTTTTAATCCTGCCCGCTCAAGAACTTTTTTTGTTGCAGGAATCGGTGCGGTCAACATATATCGCGGGTTTTCTGCGGCAAGTGCAAAATTTACGAAGCGTGCTCGTGGCTTCAGGCCAAGTTGCTTTGCTCGCTCTTCTGACATGATCAAAACTGCCGTTGCGCCGTCGGTGATCTGCGAAGAGTTGCCGGCCGTTACTTTGCCGCCGTCTTCAAGTGGACGATATGCCGGCTTGAGCGTTGCAAGTTTTTCGAGCGTCGATTCGCGGATGCCTTCGTCTGTTGTCATGACTTTGCCTTCGGAGTCGAGCGTCGGGATGATCTCATTTTGAAAACGGCCTTCAGCCGTGGCGCGAGCAGCAAAGGTTTGTGAACGAACGCCGTAACGATCCATGTCTTCGCGGCTGATCTTCCATTTTTCGGCGATCAATTCAGCTGAAATGCCTTGATTGACCAAACCACCGTCGGCTGCGTATCGCGCTTGCACGGTCTGACCAAATGGAAACCCATGTTTACCTTCGGCTATCGACGAACCCATTGGTACGCGAGTCATCACTTCGACCCCTGCGGCGACAACAACGTCGTAGGCACCGGCCATGACACCTTGCGCGGCGAAATGCGCCGCTTGCTGACTTGATCCACATTGACGATCGACTGTTGTGCCCGGCACGCTCTCGGGCCACCCGGCGGCGAGAACTGCGTTTCGTGCGATGTTCAAACTTTGTTCGCCTACTTGCATTACACAACCCATCACGACATCGTCGATAATCGCTGGGTCGATTCCTGTGCGATCAACGAGTGCCTTCAAACTGTGCGCCGACAAATCAACTGGGTGCCAGTCTTTCAGGCGTCCGTTGCGCTTGCCACATGGTGTTCTGACTGCATCGACGATGACTGCGGTTTTCATTTTGCTCTCCTGTTGCTGAGGTGGTGCTTCTAGTCTGCCCTGAGTCAACCCTTTTTG
>Ga0214923_10009618_pt1 | contig 10039 bp, 3 predicted proteins | sample LL1510_MetaG_FD_177993 | JGI IMG/M metagenome (GOLD analysis project Ga0214923, IMG submission 177993) | Freshwater microbial communities from Lake Lanier, Atlanta, Georgia, United States - LL-1510 | ecosystem: Environmental > Aquatic > Freshwater > Lake | place: USA: Georgia | collected 2015-10-15
GGACATATACTCAGATTGAAATCTGAAATACGCCGGCTCATCAGAAACCATGCCAGGTAGTGCAATTGGGCTTGATTCTCTCATAATATTTCGCACATTCGGCGTCTGTTGCAATTCAATTACGCTGGCAGCCCCAACTTGCATCGTTTCAATAGAAGAAATATCGGCCTCCTTCTTTCTCAGAATTCTCAATAAAATCAAGGTCGGCACACCTCTCTGAATAACAGGACCATCCTTTGTCTGCAATGAGCCATTAAAGGTGCCTAAATTCACGGTAGCCTCCGTGCCACTTATTCCTCGCACGATGAGTGTTGGTGCCCCACCTCCCTTACCCCATAAGGTCAGAGGCATGGCAATCTGACCATCCTTCGGACAAGAGCGCATTGTAATTAACATGCTGAGAGTCATAAATGAGGAAAGGCGGAACGAAAACTTCGATTTAATGGCACACTTGCTACTGGGAAAACTAAAGTAATTCTTTCTCAATGGGAATTGCTGTTGATCAACACTTTCACCCCTATACTGCAAGGAAGGCCCACCCCATCCTTCATTCTCCCATTTCATCTTGAATCCACCGAGTCTCTTATCACACAAGGGATAATCACATCCATAGATGCCAGGACTCTGTTGAATTTCAAAGGAAATCATCGGTGCAAAGGGTTCCTGGGTCATTTGTAAATGTGTATAAGGGATTTCTCTCCATCCTTGGCCAAATTCATCCGAGAGAATTTCCAGCTTGTAATAAGCCTTCCCTTTTTCATAATACATATAGCCACTCAGTTTATTCACATCTGTTGTCAGGGTTATAAGACTGCTATTTACTGCAGCAGTCCCTCCATTATGCAGAGAAGCTAGTTCCGTGGTATCCATGACCATCTTATTATTATACACCTTGGTCATTGGTGAATTAAAATAGAGTGAAAATCCATTGAATGAGCTTACCTTATATTGTGCTTGGACTCGGGAATTCGCAATAACGCTAGTGAAGAAAACAATAGACGCAGGATCTGTAGTGACTGCATCAATATGAGTTACCATTTGGCGTATACGACGACCTAGGAAGGTGGTAGGTTTCGTAATATCAGTGTGATGAGTGAACCAAAAGTGCTCGACGCCATATTGTGGCTCTAGGGCAACGGGTTCCTTTCCTAGACCAACACCATAGAATTGTAACATGGCAGATTCTCGTTGATCAGTCTTCGGTGATAAGGTGTGACTAATAAGGTTCTGTATTTCGTCCTTCACATGGAGCCATTTTTTCTTAGAATTCCATAAGGGCAGATTTGCCTTACTAGGATATAGTGACCCAGTGACCTGACCTCCTTGTCTAATAAATTCGGCCTGCAAACATTCTAAAGAAAAGGGTGGGGGCGTTGAATCTAGGAGCTCAGCACAGAAATCATAGCGCTCAACCGGGCCCTTCAAAAATATATCTCTCACACCTACTTTTAGTTTGCCAGGGTGAGGTGCAGGGGTTAGAGCAATATCTTGCGAAACAGAACGTTTATCTAAGGCAGCTCTATCAAGGCCAATAATTGCACGCTGAGTATACTCATTTTCGGCGTTTCGTTTAGAATCTAAATAAGAATCTTCACGCGGCCTTACAAAAGAAGATGTAAAGGTTTGTTTCACTTGTTCATATAGTCCAGAAAACATGGTCTATATAATCAACTGTCATAGAATAGAAAATTAACATTGTATATTTACTCTAAAATCAATATCTAAGAAGCTATAACTATTTATTGAATAATATTATTCTATTACCCTTTAATCATAAACTTCAATTTTCACAACGCCATCATTAAATCCACCTCTGCTACAGAAATTAAATTCGCCTGGTCCATTTACAACTTGGACTTGACCACCATTATTTGTTAGTTTTGCATTTAGTTCGGCAGGAACTGTAATATAACTTGCATCACCTGGAAATCCAGAACCTGCTGACCAAGTTCCCATACCCAATTTTTTTTGCCATCCTGCACCACGTTCACAATGTTGACTTAGAGTAATAGTTGGTCCAATTGGCATCTTTTTATCCTCTAGTTGAATGCCATAGAAATCCAACATGGCATTTTCTTGAGTAGTACGATTACTAGAACGTGCATCATTATATAGTTTTTTAATAGCTTCTTTAACTTGAAGCCAGGTGCCTATAGAATTCCACTGTGAAGCATTAGCAGCAGATGGAAATTTTCTCCCTGACTTTTGACCACCACCCTTTAAAAATGCTTTCTGTAAGCAATCTAATGTAAATGGTCCATACTTTGTATCGGATATTTCTTGACAAAAATCATATTTATCAAGTGTGCCAGAATTATAACATAGATCCCTTGCAGCATATTGCAATGCCCCATTTCCACTAGATGCTGCCTGATCTTGAATCTTATTAAATCCATTTAATGCAGTTGAAATTGATATTTTTCCAGTTTGTAATCCAGTTTCATCTAATGGAATTGCAGCCCTTTGCTGGTATACAGACCAGGCAGCCTGTTGCCTTAAATTGCTAAGATAATCATTATTACTACCGGATTGCAATGCCTTAAACATTGTTCCTGCATCAGAGCAACCTGCACCTAATACTTTCTGTAAAAGGCAGTCGCGTGAAAAAGCACCGTCTGGTAGAGGTGTGCATCTAGATGGATTAGTAAAACCTTGAATATTAGATGAAGGATTACTAAATCCTTGACTACATGATCCAGAACTTGTTAATAATTTCTTTTCAGGACACCTCATTGTTGAATCATTTGGGTATGCTAGACGATTATTAGAAATTGGAACTGCCTTTCCATATTTAGAACACCATCCACATCTTCCTTTATACATATCAGCATCAATATCACCACAGTCCTTAACAGTCTTGCAAATATCAGCATGATATTTTTTCTTGGCCTCATTTAAATCCCAGATCCATGTGCCGGAAGCAGTAGAATTAATGGGTCCACTATTAATACCTAAGGCACCACGCCCTCTTGTATAAGGATTACCATATACCCATCCACATCTTAAACGGCTACTGGTATCTACGCTACTTGCTAATGAAGATAAATGAGAAAATTGATCTCCAGATCCAGTTGCTTCACATTTAGCCTTTTCCCTGACATAATCGCTATTTGAATCTATCTCATATGATTTCAACCAGTCATTATTAATGACAGATGCATATTTTGAATTGCGTGTATCTATAGTCTTAGTAAGATCTGCTAAATCAAGCGTGGGATTTTTACTATAAACAATATTTGGTAAAGTTGTAGCATAATATTTATTAATCTCTGCAGTTCCAAGTGATGCAGGGCTATTTAATTCGAATCCCTCTATTTTGCTCATCCTACTATTTATCTAAGTATAAAAAATATTATCAGATAAATTTATAAAAGAATGAATATGCCAGCTGTTATATTCATTTATTAAGCAGCCCCATAGCAAACTGAACTAATTACACAATTTGCAGGAGAATACCATGGATTAGATGCATATACAGTTACATTTCCTATATAGCGAAAACCACTGTGCGTAAATCTTCCACATACAGTTCCATCCAATGTGATAGTAATATCAGGTCCAATACATGAGATGCCAAATAAAGATTTCTTTCCAATAACAAATGGAACAGGTAATCCATCTCTATCATTTACTCTTGCAGCCCATCCTGGTTGAGTTGTATGATCTATATGCACTGCTAATTTATTTATTGATCCAGGATAAAAAAATATTCCAAGTGTCCTTGCACCAAATTCAAATTGATCTTTTCCTGTTGTCATATGAAGTAAAGATGCCCATTCACCTACGGTACCCTTTGGTGTAATATGCATGAATAATGTAAAATTATGGTACGTTGAGAAATTAGATGCTAAAATATTATCCCTTCTTAAATTAAATACTTTAGTTATTAAATTTGTTGTAGAAATAGGACATTTATCCACTTGTGGGGGGGGTTGTGGAGGACGATCTGCAAGTGTTATTGGTCCATAGCACTGGCGTATATATTGTAATCTTGCTTCGTCGGTAGAATTTTGTGCATTTGCACCTGCATGAATATCGGACATTAACTTTTTAACTGCATTAATATCACCCTTAGACTGCCACATAGCAATCGCTTCAGGCCTGGGATTACCATTAGCGTCAACGGGTGAAGCTGTTCCTTCTGTTTTACAGTATTCTGTACTATCTGATTCTTCTGATAAACTAGACCCGTATCCAGTATATGTTGCACCAACCGGTTTATTTGCACCCTGATTTTTCCATAAATAAATAATACAATCAGCAGACAGTGCACCACCTTTCATAGCACTATCGCATGGCGACGCCTCTGCAACAGGGTCACCTGTGCAAAAGATACTCACATCAGACCATCTGTCAGTTGTCTGTTTCTGCCCACTGGCATTAATACCGGTAGAAGAAATTAATGCCTGATTGTATACAAAGTTAGCAATGTCGTTGGTTGATCTAAATGTTCCATCTGGATTTGCCATTAATACGGATGCAGTTATGTCATTAGTTGGATAAGATTTTCCAGATTGTGTACAGCCATTAGATAACCATATATTCTGTAAACATTCCAGGCTATAATTACCAGGACCAGTTCCCTTTGCATAACAAGGATTGCTGTCTAAGAGTTTAGCAGAAGAGGCCTTTGTAATATATGGACCAGTCTGACATAAAGAAGCCTCCTCTGTTTTAGTTTCAGCAAAGCTAAAAGGAATAGTAACTTCAAGCTGCATTCCCATTCGCCCAAATCCGGGAACCATCTTTATTGCTCCGGTATCACCTACTTTTATTGTTCCAGCTGCCCTTGGCTTTCTTCCACTAATACGATCAGTTAAGGTAATTTCCATTAAATCCTTATCATATTCACCCTTAAATGTTTCACCTGATACATATCCTCCAATGTATAATTGTAAATTATTTACTGCGCCTGCAAGGGTATTACTAGGTTCACTATTAATATTTAATGTAATAATCATTCCTTCAGATCCCCTAATGGTATATGAATAAGGACTATTGCTTAATCTAATATTAGTAACTGAAGGAAAGCCTTGTTCAATAATTGAAAGAATTCCGTTACCTACTACCATTATGGTTCCGCTACCCCCATTAACAGCTGGATTTGCTACTGGATCAAAGATTGAAAATGACCCATCACCAGAGCACTGGGAACAACCTGGTAAATCAAAAGATTGATTCTTCTGGCATTGTAGTTGCCTCTGTAACTTAACACATTCCTCCTTAGTTGAAACCATTTTGCCAGCAGGACAAAATCCAACAGTTGGAACATAGTTTGTCATAAAATTTGATAGTTGTGTTTGCCTAGCGGTGGTCTTATCACCATCTAGTAAAACAAGTCCTCCTCCAGGAATTTCTTTATCCATACTATTTTTTCCTATATCAAGACACATACCACAATTTAATGAAAAGTTAGGATCATCAAATGCATTACAATTCATAGTCTGTATTGCTTCACAGGTCTTAGTAATAGCAAAAAGCCCCGAAGGCCCACTAAATAACGGAGAATCATTCTGTGTTGTTACAGGTGTTGTAGCAGTATATTTTGTTGCAGAATTACCTAATGATCCAACTCTATCTGCCGTAAGGGTTGAAATACCGATATTACCATGTTGTTTTAAGCGATCAGTCTTGAATTCTGAATGTAAATCAGTGAATCCATCTACTTTGGCAATCTTGTAAGCTAAAACAAGAAACATGCCTAATAAAAATACTAATAATAATGCACCTTGCATTCTTACTACTATTTTGTAAAGAATATTATACTAAGGAATTAACATGGAACTTAGAGAGAATCAGTCGCAACGCAGACTACCCCGTCGCCTACATCAGGATATAGGACCGACCAATTTTGACCATCAGTTGAAGAATATACATCTCTATCTGTCGTGGCAAACCAACGGTTCAAGCTTTTACTCCAGGTTAAGGTATCTCTATTAATGTTTAGAATGTCGCGTTTTGGAGGTCTCGAATCTAATCTGGGAAATTTAGACCTCTGCCAATTTATACCATCTGGTGAATACAACATACCTTCATATTGCATTCCAGCGATCCATTCTCTACCATTTGATGCTAGATTCCATACTCTCCAGTTCATTGCTGGAACGTTAGCCTTTTTCCATTTTATACCATCATATGAATATACGATGATGACAGCAGCGCCGCTTGCGGTAGAGCAGCCACCTGCCACAAACATAGAACCATTATATTTTACAGACATTAGTCCACCACCTTGAGTAGGATCAAAAATATTATCTTCGGCAATATTCCATGTTTTTCCTTTATTTGTGCTATAAAATAATATATGCTGATTATAATGACCTCTATTCATTCCAACCGCAACTAACATGGATTCTGTTCCTGCAATATGTCTAATAAAGGGGAAATTGCTGAGAGCCATTTGATTATTATTGGGAGAAAATGGTTTCCAATCAATTCCATCTTTTGATGTAGACAAATCAAGAGCATAGTTTTTTCTAACATTTGTCATTCCAACAATCCATCTTATACCAGTCCACACTGCAAAATCATACGATGAACCATTTCCTCCAAGATTGTCCATAGAAGGGATGAGTGACCAATTTTGACCATTATTGCTGGTCATAAGTCGTGATCCGAGTCCTCCTCCTAGGTGTCCTCCAGCTATCCACTGCCTTCCATTATATAAGAGAAATCTAATGTCAGAATATACTTCCATCTTGGGATTATTTGGACCATAGGGAATTAATTGAGATTTTATATCGGGTGCACTATATATTGATGCTACTCTAGTATTTGGATGTTGAACACCTACCGTAATTGCTCCATTAGGCGGTGGAGGTATAGATGGAAGTGGAATTTCTACTGGAGGCGTATATTTAGGTTGGTCGGCAAGTTTTACTGGTCCATAACACTGTTCTATAAATTTAATTCTTGCTTCATCTGTAGTATTTTCTGCATTTGCGCCTGAATAAACATTTGATATTGATTTTTTAATTGCATTAATATCACCCTTAGACTGCCACATAGCAATCACTTCAGGCTTGGGATTACCGTTAGCATCAACTGGTGAACCGGTTCCTTCTGTTTTACAGTATTCTGTACTAGTAAAACCTTCTGATAAACTAGACCCATATCCACTATATGTTGCGCCAGCTGGCTTATTTGCACCCTGATTTTTCCATAAATAAGTAATACATTCAGCAGAAACTGGAGCACCATTCATAGCACTGTCGCATGGTGATACCTCTGCAACAGGAGCGCCTGTGCAAAAGATACTCACATCAGACCATCTTTCAATTGCCTGTTTTTGTCCATTTGCATTAATACCGGTAGAAGAAATTAATGCCTGATTGTATACAAAGTTAGCAATGTCATTGGTTGATCTAAATGTTCCATCTGGATTTGCCATTAATAGCGATGCATTTATCTGATCTCCTGGATAAAATTTCCCAGATTGCGTGCACCCATTAGATAACCATATATTCTGTAAGCATTCTAAACTGTAATTACCAGGACCAGTTCCCTTTGCATAACAAGGATTGCTGTCTAAGAGTTTAGCAGAAGAGGCCTTTGTAATATATGGACCAGTCTGACATAAAGAAGCCTCCTCTGTTTTAGTATCAGCAAAGCTAAAAGGGATAGTAATAATAAGCTGCATATCCTTTTGCCCAAATCCAGGTGCCATCTTTGTGACGCTAGTATCAAGCAGCTTCACCATTCCAGCCGACCTGGGTTTTCTTCCACTTGCACGATCAGTTAAGGTAATTTCTATTAAATCCTTATCATATTCACCCTTAAATGTTTCACCTGATATATATCCTCCAATGAATAATTGTGAAGTAGTTTTTGTCCCTGCAGGACTATTACTAGGTTCACTATTAATATTTAATGTAATAGTCATTCCCTCGGTTCCCTTGATGCTATATGAATAAGGAGTATTGCTTAATTTAATATTAGTAACTGAAGGAAATCCTTGTTCAATAATTGAAAGAATTCCGTTACCTACTACCATCATGGTTCCGCTACCAACATACAGCCCTGGATTTTTTACTGGATCAAAGATTGAAAATGACCCATCACCAGCGCACTGGGAACAACCTGGTAAATCAAAGGTTTGATTCTTCTGGCATTGTAGTTGCCTCTGTAACTTAACACATTCCTCCTTAGTTGAAACCATTTTACCAGCAGGACAAAATCCAACAGTTGGAACATAGTTTGTCATAAAATTTGATAGTTGTGTTTGCCTAGCGGTGGTCTTATCACCATCTAGTAAAACAAGTCCTCCTCCAGGAATTTCTTTATTCATACTATTTTTTCCTATATCAAGACACATGCCACAATTTAATGAAAAGTTAGGATCATCAAATGCATTACAATTCATAGTCTGTATTGCTTCACAGGTCTTGGTAATAGCAAAAAGTCCTGAAGGCTCACTAAATAATGGGGAATCATTCTGTGTTGTTACAGGTGTTGTAGCAATATAGTTATTTGCAGAATTACCCAGCGATCCAACTTTATCTGCCGTAAGGGTTGAAATACCGATATTACCATGTTGTTTTAGGCGATCAGTCTTGAATTCTGAATGTAAATCTGTAAATCCGCCTATTTTGGTACACTTGTAGGCTAAAATAAAGAATATACTTAATAAAAATACCAATAATAATGTATCTTGCATTCTTACTACTATTTTAAAGTTAATATTATTATAGATTATCTGGGCGAACAATGCTTGTAGAATCATATTCGCGAGTAATTACTCTAAAAATAAGCTGAGTCTGTTTACTTAAATTAATAAGGCGACCTGGGTTAATTGCTGTAAGCCCTGTTACTATATCCGTTGATAGAACCGAGTTATCTAATTGATTACCATAGGGTTGAATACCTGTATTACCAAGTGTGGGATCATAAAACTTACCCCTTACGATGATATAGTTAGAATATCCTGCAATATTACACCCATCCGCTAAAACCTGATTTGCTTGAGTTCCTGCTAAGCCATTTCCAACCTGATTTGCAGTAAGTCCAAGTGCAAGTAAGTCTGTAGCAGTAATAGGCTTCAAATAAGCAGTTGCAACGACAACTAGACCATCAGGATTTTGTAAAAAGTCTATTAGATCTGTAATAGCGGGAGTCGCTTGAAGTGATGTCAGATTCTTAATATGTATTTTATCACCAACATTTATCTGAAATCTATTAAACCATTTCTTACAATCAATCCATATATATTCTCCAATTCCATCCGAGTATGGAGTTCCTGATAAATCAATGTTTCCTGAAAAATATCCACGAATAGATGCATATGAACTTAAGAACAATCCCTTTATGTCTTGAGTATCAGGAACTGTATTTAGAAGGCTTCCATTTGGCTGCTGTAGCCTTATAGTCATCTTATTTAGAGTTGCCAGTGGTGTTGGCGAAAAGACACGCTGACACTTCATATGCTTTGGAATTAGTGAGGTAAATCCTAAGGAATCTGTATTATCAGACCAATTTGAATCGTATTGTAGGATACCAAAGGCATTATCCATAGAATTATTTGTTCCAAAGGTATTTGTATCTAGTTCGCTAACATTTAGTGTAATAAATGGATAACTATATACACTCTTTACATATTGTGTATCATATTTAATATGATTAAAAGCACTGCCATTGGTTCCTAACGTCCCTGGTGAATCGCCAATTAAATTATTATATTCAATTAACTTATTTAAGTTAATCTGAGCGAGATTTGCAGCAGGGACAGATGCAGATGATACACCCGCATTTACACTAGTAATCGCAACAGCCTGAGCATTCAATAGTGCCTGTATATAGTTAGGTGAATCAGTAGAAGATAGTTTTCTTACCACGATATCAGTTGCCTCAATAGGGATAACGGCCTTTACAAATTCAATGCGGACAATGTTCTTCAGACGATTTGCTGACTTTGGCATCAGATTGACGCCAGTCGGAGAATTTCCAGAAAACAGGTTGACCGTAAAGTTAAAGCGATTCTGGTCATTAGAGGGCCCATCCCAGCTACGATCTGCACTATAGATTGATAAATTGTATTCAGTTT
>Ga0214923_10009620_pt1 | contig 10036 bp, 2 predicted proteins | sample LL1510_MetaG_FD_177993 | JGI IMG/M metagenome (GOLD analysis project Ga0214923, IMG submission 177993) | Freshwater microbial communities from Lake Lanier, Atlanta, Georgia, United States - LL-1510 | ecosystem: Environmental > Aquatic > Freshwater > Lake | place: USA: Georgia | collected 2015-10-15
GATGCTCGAAAACGCAGCTAGTTGTTCGGAGTCGTTGTGGTACGCTGGATTATCTGTCGCCGTTAGGTGTACTGATGGCGATACAGCCATACATCTCTTATCTGAAGATTACCCAGACTACACATTTGAAGAAACAGAACGCAAAGCCCAACAAAGTCTTAATGCGGTTAGATGGGCGCACGGGTGCGACAAATTTGAAGCAGCAAACCCTGGCGGCTGTGAAGGATGCCCGTACAAAGGCAACGTCAAAGGGAATAGCCCAATCGGCATCGTTGCCCGACTTAAAATGGCAGAGCCAAGTACTGATGCTCCCGCAGAGACAGCCGACACAGAAGAAGACCTCAAAGCTTTTCCAAAAGAGTTTTTAAAGCTTCCTGATTCTTTGTTCCCATTTATGCGACCTATCAACGGCGGCATTTACTATCAACCTGCACCTGCCAAGGGTGCTAACAAAGAAGAGGTGGCGCAGCCGCCTTACCAAATCTACCCGTATGACTTAATTCCTATTAAGCGGTTGACCAGTCCGTATGATGGGGAATCTTTACATCTAAGACATTGGACACCAAAAGATGGTGTGCATGACTACATCTTCCCGTTGAAATTGCTGGGAGCACCCGACAAATATAAGGAGTTTTTGTTCAGTAACGGAATTGTTTTGACGGGCAAGAATCCAGACATACTAAAGGACTACTTTATGAAATGGGCTTCGTACTATATCCACCGCAGGAAGGCAGAGGATATGAGGGTGCAGATGGGCTGGACTTCATCAGCCTACGATACCTTTGTCGCAGGGACTACCGAGATCACAGAGAAGGGTAACTTTGACTGTCCAACATCCCCTGCCATCCACAATGTCGCGCCACATATAAGGCAAGAGGGTAGCTTTAGTGGGTGGCGCGGCGCAGCAGAACAACTTATGCAGGAGGGGTTTCAGTTCCACAGATTTAGTTTACTGACGGGTTTTGGATCGGTGCTTGTGCCGATGACAAACATTGGTGGTTTGGTCATCAGCTTGTCAGGCGAGAAGGGAGCAGGTAAGACCGGTGCATTGCAGGCTGGTCTTAGTGTGTTTGGTGATCCTGTAAAACTTAAAATAACAACAGAGGAAGGAGGCACGATCAACGGATTATTTAGTCGTGCTACAACGCTTAAAAATATTCTGCTGGGTATAGACGAAACATCAAACTTTAAGCCAGAGATAGTTTCAAAAGCCGTATTTCGGTTGCCTATGAACGAGCAACCTAAGATTAGATTGATGAGTTCTTATAACGTCGAGCGTAAGGTTGGCGAGGGTTCAAGTCAGTTGGTCTTGATGACAACCAACCAGTCAAATAAACAAAAGCTTTTTGCCAACGGCAAGGCAAACCCTGAAGGGGAGCTGCGCCGCTTGCTTGAGTTTGATATGTATAAGCCACCTGGAGGTCTTGCAGAATCTAGGGGTCAACTACTTTTTGAGCCGTTCAAGAATCACTTCGGTCACGCTGGGCCTATGTTCATTAGGAGTATCTACGATGTTGGCGTCGATAGAGTCAAGCAGATGGTCAGTGATTGGAAGACACGTTTTCTCAAAGACTTCATTGATGAGACAGCATATAGTTATTGGACTGGAGGTTTAGCGGCAGTTTTTGCCGCCGGTGAACTTGCTGTTAAAAATAAAATAATTGATTACGATATAGAGGAGCTATACCGTTTCATACTTGAGAAATTGCATGCGATGCACAATGAAACTACAAAGACTACGATCTCTTATGAAGATCTAATTAATGAGTTCATCATCACAAACATGACTTCGACCTTAATGATCGATCAAGACTCTGGCAAAATTGCAATGGAGCCGAGGAGTGACAGTCTGTTGATACGCATCGAGATTAACTCAGGTAGTGTGTTCATATCCTCAGCCGCGCTGAAGAAACACTTAGAAAAACTACAGGTCAACTCAGCTCACTTTGAGAACGTACTCTTGAACAAAAATGTCTTACGTAAAGGTGGGGGGGAAAAGACAGCCCCATACAAGATGCGGCTAGGCACGGGCTGGAAGAATGGTGTAGCTAACATCCGGTGCTACGAGTTCAAACTCGATGTATCGGACATCGTAAATCAGGAAACGTCGGATGATTGATGAACCAGAGTGGCTCTTCCCCTATGATTACATGCAGGTAGGGGAAAGCTTTTTTATGCCTACTGTCCACATAGCTAACGCACACTACGTTATAGATGAAACCTCAAAGCACGTTGGTGTGCGTGTCAAGTGTTACACGGTGGTAGAGGACGGCTACCTTGGCGTGAGATGTTGGCGGGTGGCTTAAGGCTCGATACCGTACGCGGCAACGGATTGAACAAAGCCTGACTTTAGTCTGTTTTGATGGTCAATTATTAATCGAACTTGATCTTGCCGCTCTTTAATTGTAAGGGTGGTATTCTTTCTAACGTCATTTGCCATCTTACGTAACTTATCAATTTGCGCGTCATATTTATTGTAGTAATCAACAATAGCTTTATCGTACGGATGCTCTTGGAAGTACTGACTCATCCGTTCAGAATCACCGCTTGAAGTAAAGGCACGGTAGCGACGCTCCATGTCTTTGATTTGTTTTTCCACTTCACTGAACTGACGAGCATCGTAATTAGACGGGCCTTTAAGATAGGCATCAAGTAGCAGGGTATCTGTCTTGAAGTCAAAGTCTCGGTTACCTGCAACAGTGTGCGCCATGTTATACCCCCAAGCACCTAACCTAGACATACCATCTAGATAGTTGTTGAGGAAGAAATACAACGTATTGGGCGAAACATCCACTTTGCCGTCTGACATGTTGTACACAAGACGAGCAGCATCTTTGAAAATCTCTGGGATATTGTCGCCGCCTGTGTAGGCATCATTGTTTCGTGACTGCCTGTTGTTGTAGATCTCACGGCCAAGACCATCCATGTTCATGGCCCACTCAAACAAAGGCTTCAATGCACTGGGGAGGACTGAATCAAGTGCTGCTTGAACAGGGTGCTCTAACTTATTGATCTTAGATATGGGAATCGGCATGAATGATTCAGCGCCAGCGTCTAAGACGTTGTTAATGAACTGCCCGAACGAACTAGCCCCTGATACGAAAGCTGCAAGTTGTGCGCCTACAGCGGCAAAAGCTCCAGGGCCAAAACCCCACGGGATCTGAATCACTAGATCTTTGCCGCCTGACTGTATACCGGTATTGAATCGAGCAGTGCGGACCCAACGAGCGGTGTCATCCGACAAGGTTTTGTTTCGGCCTCGGTCATCGTCACCTGCCATTGCCGCAGCCATTAGGAATGTAGCAGCCCCAAGACCAAACAACGCGCCCGATACAATAGCTGCACTGTGTGCCCGCTTGCGGTAATCGGCCACAAGTTTATTAATATCTTCAGCCTTGAGTCCTTTTACGTCCTCGGCTTCTTTGGTTACTATTTTTTTCAGCTCTTCATCTGACTTGAAATAGTCGAGTGCCGGAGATAAGGCTTGGTAAGCTCGCACCGCACCTGTTGCCGCAGGCCGGAAGAACATAAAGAACGCGCCAATCTCTTTACCCTTGATACCCGTCTTTTCAAAGTTAGCAAGATTTTTGGCATACGCGACAGCCTCAATTTTTGCTTGCTCAAGCGGCATACCATTAGCAACATACTGATCCCTCATAGTACGGTATGCGGCGATACGGCTGGACATCTCAAACATATCTAGCCAAGCATCAAAGAACTTGTTAGCTCCACTCAAAGACTTAATCATGCCGTTCTTTTGAATAGAATTAACAACGTCAGATAGGTTGTCACTAATAGTGATACCCTGTAGATACGCAACTCGCCCGCCTATATCATAAAAATCTTTTAGATCAACATAGAATGGGTCAGTCTTAGCTAGGCGGTTCATCTCGGCTTCGTTGCCACGGCTAAATGCAAGTGAAAACTTTGCAGTCTTACCGAAACCATTTCTAGCTACGATGCTGCTCATCTCACCAATAACTTGCAGCCCACGCTTTCCTGATGTCTCAGCACCAAGCACCCCTGCGTAAGTAAATAAGTTACGGGCAAAGTCCATCGGTGCAAACGCAGGATTGAAACGAGTGTGCATCTGCCCAAATAAACTTGTGGCCTTGCCGACGCTATCTATAAACCAATTGTCTTCCTTAAATGGTCGTTTGATAGCTTGAAGCATTTGTCTATCATCAATTTCATAAATTTGGATCGTTCCATCAGGCATGTAGTGAAAAATATTTTTTTCGCCGCGCTTAAGTTCTTGACTTAATTTGTTATTAAATCTTTGAGCAAAAGTTATGTCGGCTACTTTTCTACCTGCAATAATCTTTGAGTCAATCAGGTTTTTAATTGATAACGTAACGCCAGCCTCATGCCTACCAAGCCGCATGGCAGATTTACTTGCTTCACTAAGCACGTTAAGAATTGGGTTTTCTGAGTCTGTGATACGACCGTCAAAAGCTTCTTGCTTGTCTTGCAGGTCACCGCTTACGTTTGCCCCAAAAATGTCCATTTTGTAGTCATTAGGACCGGACTCTGGTCTACCACTGAACGGGAAATAGTTTTCAAACCCATAGAAATTCACCAAGTTCTGGACTGGCGGCGAAAAATAGTTAGCTTTTTTGTTCAACTCAATTGTTTTGTTTTCTATTTCTGTAAGTTTCTTTAATAACAAATCCGCTTTGACTTTGTTTTCGCCACTAAAAGCTCGCCCAAATGCTTCTATATCTTTTATATTGTACGGCCCTAACGTGTTGTATGCCTCATTATTTATATCAGAAAGGGCTAAGCCTTCAACCTTTGTAGCTTTAACGTGGGCTTCTAATTCTTCTCTAAGATCTTCAGCTTTTTTCTTTGCCGCAGCTTCACCTAAAACTTTAACATCTATCTCAATAACTTCTTTAAGTATTTTTTCACGTTTGATAATAGCATCGTTATCGACTAGAGGCACTTCTCTCAAATATTTAACTGCCCGACGTTCTGGATCATGTTTGTGAATTACGTACAAATGAAGCAATGACAATACATCCGTAGCATTTGACTTCATAGACTTGGCTAAATCAGCCAACATATCGTTAGCTTCAGATATAGGCACGAAAAAATTCTTCTGATAAAAAGATTCAGCTTTACCAGACGATAAAGTCAAAGCACTGCCTAAGCTGTTTTGTTTAGGTCCAGAAGAAATCAACTTTTTAGTTCTAAGCAGAACGTCATTTAACCGATCTACCCTATATCGGTAATTCTGCATAGTCTCAATAATTTTTGTGCGACTATCTTTGTTAAACATGCTAGCGACACTTTTAGTCTTTGTCGCAAGCGTCGGGTTTTGTTGATCTAACTTGCCAACAAGACGCGACTTATTTTCGTTAATGGATTTGTTTGCTTCGGTATCTGATATACGAAGTGTTTTATCAAAATCAGGTATGGCTTCAGGCGGGCTAAGTATTTGTTCAAAGTTCGCCATCAATTGAAATAAGGCGTTCTCTTCATTTAGCTCTACGTTGGCTACGTCAGTTTGAGTTACAGCAGACGTATCCCCTCTGCCAATGGCAATTGCAGCGTCTACAAGCCTGTTTATTCTAGATTCATATTCTTGTCTAGAAATTTTTTTAGGCTTTTCAGTTGCACGTTTTTCGCCTTTCTTACGTCCACTTTTGCCATACTCAATCTCTTGTATTTCTACATCTGGTATTTGATATTCTTGTTCTGCAATAGTTTCTAATTCTTCAAGTTTTTCTATGTCGTCTAATGACGGTTCAGTTTTTTCTTCGACCGTGTCACGTAGTTCTTGAATATCGTTGTAGAGCTGTTTTCTGGTGCTGGGAATAAATTCTTTTGGTGTTATACGTAGCTTTTTTAAGAGTCCTTTTATACCTAACAGTTCAGCTATTTTATCTACTAAAGAACTCCAAGCACTTGGTAGTTTTTCTGTTTTTATTGGTGAAGGCATCCGACGCAAAGCCGTCTGCATATTGGGGTCGGATAAGCTATAGGATAAAAACTCATATACGTTTTCAAAAGCGTTAGGAAAACTATTTTTAATCCCAGTATTTTGCCTAGCCGCGTTATATATTTTAATTATATTTTGAGCAGCTTGTTTTTGTATATCTGACATGCCTTCTCTTTTACCTGTAAGATACCTATACATCATCTTTACAGTGACGGCATGGATAAGTTCGTGCATCAGAGCGGTTTCATTCAACGCTCTATCAGTAATAGTTAAAGTATCTGTACGAGGGTCGTAGTCAGCAATAAAATCAAAGGCTTTGCCTTCTGCTCTTAAAGTTTTAGCTGCCTCTTTACGGGTAGCAGCATCCTTGGCCAAAGTGGGTATGTAACGTAACTTAGTATCTATACCTCCTAAGTCCCGTATTAATCCTGCTATGCCCCTGTTTATAGCGCCAGATAACTTTATATATTTGCTGGGGTCAGATATAGTTTGTAAAAATGATGTGCCTACAAAAGGTTGATTCTTTTGAAACCCTTTAGCTTTACTAGCTAAGTAATTAATTACCGCATTAATGTCGCCTTGTTTAGCGGCTGTTTGTATTTCAAGTGGTCTTCCACGTTCATCCGTAAATTCAGTGCCAGCCATACCAAGCTTTTCAGCTTGGATTTCTCGTTGAGCTTTTTGGTAGGCAGTTTCTGCTTTACCTTCTTCTACTTCTTCTTTAGTTACAGGCTCTGTACCTAAAGACTCGTTGTAGTCTTGAAGCGCATCAAAACCTTTTATTACTTGTTCACCTGTAACTTCACCTTTTAATGGGGCTTCATTAAGATAAGCAGTTTGTTCTTCATTGGTAAGTTCGATAAACGAAGGCAAAGATATTTTACGAATTTTGGATTCTATTCTTCTGTTTATTTCATAAGCTGCTATCGAGTTAGCTACTATGTCTGAGCGTTCGCCAGCTTCATCAGTAAAAACTTTTTTCTTGTCGCGGTAATCAGATAGTTTAGTTAGTGCTTTAGTCGCACTTGCAGGAGTTAAATCTTTACCTAAAGCATCTACAAAAACTTCACGTTCATCAGCAGTTAGTTTGCCACCTTTAGTTTCACCAGCTTTTATCTCTTCACTTGTTAAATCACGGAACAGTTTTGGTAAACCGCGAGCTTTTACGTTTTTGGCACCCCTAGCAACAGCGTCTTCATATAAAGCAACTACACGATCTCGTTGTTGAGCGTATCTACTTTCATCAAAAGATCTAAATATGTCAGACGCAATATTAAAAATTTCTGGGTCTACAGGTTTATTTTGTGATATTTCTGATCTTAAATCTCTAATAAAATCTAATTCTTCTTCAGTTACATTACTTTCAATCTCACCGATGCGAGCTTCTTCAAAGGCACTGATTGAAAGATTACTTTTAGCAGCTTTTTTCCTAGCTTCAAATGCAGCTTTTGCTGCCGCAGCTTTTTCAGCTAGACTTTTTGTCGGTGTAGTAGGCGCAACCGTGGAGGCTGATACAACAGGCTTTTCTACCGCTGCCTTAGCTTCTGCTTCAGCCTTTTGTCTAGCTACCTCTGCCTGAGAAAGTTGTGCCCCAGCATTAGACCTTTGAGTAGCCAAATACCGTATATTGTCAAAAGTCTGCTTGTACTCCGGTGTAGACTCTTGCCCTTTTAATGAATCTAATTTAGTTTGTTGTTGGCGAAGCGCCGTATCAAATTTATTAAATTCTTCTTGCGCTTGTTGAACTATTGCCTCTTGTTTTGGTGGAGGTGTGGCCGGTGGTGTAGCTGGTGGTGTGGTTAGTGTAGTGTCAGGTGGTTTCGCTCCCACTCCAGCCTGTTGAGAAGCATCTGGAGCACCGCCCACTCCGACTCCTGAAGGTGCTGTAGTTCCTGCGGCAGTGGTTCCGGCTCCGGGTTCGCCAGATACGCCAGCGCCTTCTCCACCTGTTGGTTGGTCAAGTTGGTCAAGTTGTTCACCTTGTTCTTCCTTTGGAGTAACAAACTTTGTTGCTGCATTAATTAACTCATCTATATTAAGGTTTTTAAATGCTTTTAGTTGATCCCCAAATACACCTGCAAGTATCAGCTTATTTATCAAGAATTTTTGAGCGTTAGCCTCTTTCCTGTAACCTTCATCAGTCGTATGTTTAGCAAGCTCTGCACGTAATTCTTCTACCCCTGCTGGGTTTAAATCTTCTAACTTAAGCCGTTTTTCCTTCTTTTTCTTCTCAGTTTCAGTTTCAGTTTTAGTTTCAGGTGCGACGGTTTCCGTTGAAGTCTGTGCGGCCTCAGCTAATTTTTTACGAAGTTCATCAAGTTCTGTGGTAGGTGGTGTAGGTTCTGCCGCAGTGCCACGAGCGCGTCGGCCAAGTGCCAAATCTAAAAGCCCCTGTGCCAAACCCCCAACCGCACCACCATACGCTGCCTGTTCACCTAATCCTTCAATGAGTTCTTGCTCAGGCTTGTAGATGCCGCGTGCAATTAAGTTTTGAGCAAAACCAGCAGCAGCTTCTTGGGCAGCTTCCTCACCACCAGCCATTAAGATGCGTTTGAGTCTTGGCACAATACCGGCAATTTCACTTTCCGGCACACGCGATAAAATACGGAACGGTGCAAATAGTTCAGATAAACCTACAACTGAACCAAGACCTGTAGCTAGAGACTTCTGACCTTCAGTGGCACCTTCTTGTTGGGCACGCGTTAAAGCTTCTCCGGCCCCAGCACCTGATGCAAGAGCACCCGCACCTACACGACCTAAAACACCCGCAGCACCTAGCGGTAAGAATGGCACAAATGAGCCAACAGCCTCACCGAATTTACGTCCGACGGTTTCTTCGTATCCTGCTTCAGGAGCGAAGGGTTTCTTAGCGGCAGCAGCTACACCACGAATAGCCTCCTGAGCACCAGCTTCATATTGGTCAGGCAGGAGTGCAGACGCACCAACAGCAGCTTGCTCAGCAAGTCCAATCGCTCCAGGTATTACACCCTTAACAGCTTCCTTGATCTGCCCACCAATCGTGGGGCCTTCTACTATTTTCTTGAACTGTGAAGGAGTTAAACCCTCTGAAGCAAGATACCCATCAATATCAAACGTGGGAGCCTCTTGCGAGATCATCTTTCTTACATTTCGGATGACCCTATCGTAACGGCCTTCAGCCATGATGCCCCCTATTCTAGTCCGTATCTACCTTTGTAATCAACTCCCTTAGTCCCACCAGCCTGCGTCATAGCCCGCTTATAGTCTTCAAACGTTGGGTAGTCTTTACGTAAAACTAAATAATTCTTTGTATATTCTTCTCGTAAATCTGCTTCTGCTTTGGGCGCGTACCGAGATTGCATAGCCTTGTCATATGCTTTAGCAAACCCAGGGTCATTTTGTATACGTTCGATAAGCTGAACTTCAGCAGCAGGTTTTCCAGCAATACGTTCTTGTGCCGCAATTTGTGCCAACGCAATATTTGTTTGACTTTCCATCTGAGCTTGTGCTTTACGGAGATCAGCCTCTGTCTGATATATTGTGCGGCTGGTCGCGTTATTAAGTGTTAGAGCGGTTTCTTCTCGTTTTGCAGCTAAGTTAACGGCATTCTGTCCCATCTGGAACGCGGCGTTTGCACGTTTATCTTCGGTATCTCTAACCTTATCTTGTATACGTTCGTACCGCTTCTTACCCTCTGTGGTGAGCATGAGCGTTTCTTGGTTCTGCATGCTTTGCAACTGCTGAAGTTCTTTACGATACTCACGATCAAGTTTCCTGAACTCTTTCATGTCTTCGTTAAAGCCCTTAGCTGCTTCAGATCCACCTTTACCAATATTGACAAACGCATATGGTGAGCTACCACCCATGATGGCAAGACCAGCTTCAAGCAGTCTTAAGTTAGCAGCTTCTTTACGTTGAGCAGGAATTTTCTCTCGCTCAGCACGTGTCTCAGCCACCATGTTCTTAATCATGTCAAAGTCATAGCCTTGTTTAGCCAGCGTTTCTTTATCCCCTTTTAAAATATCATCTAACGTTTTCTTAGCTTCAGGATGATCTTGGTACATCTCTTTTGCTAGTGGCTGCGCTATTTCAATTTCTTCTTTAAGAGTTTTT
>Ga0214923_10009622_pt1 | contig 10036 bp, 11 predicted proteins | sample LL1510_MetaG_FD_177993 | JGI IMG/M metagenome (GOLD analysis project Ga0214923, IMG submission 177993) | Freshwater microbial communities from Lake Lanier, Atlanta, Georgia, United States - LL-1510 | ecosystem: Environmental > Aquatic > Freshwater > Lake | place: USA: Georgia | collected...
TATTCTCCCATCCTGCAGATTATACCCCGGTATGTACCACCGAATTGGGTAGAACCGCCTCCCTAAAAGATGAATTTGAAAAGCGCAACGTGAAAGTGTTGGCTTTAAGTGTTGATAGCCTTGGCAGGCACGAAGGATGGATAAAAGACATCAATGAAACCCAGCACACACAGGTAGCGTTTCCCATTATTGCCGATGAAGATAAGTCCATCGCACTTGCCTACGATATGATTCATCCCAATGCATCCGAAACCACTACGGTTCGGTCGTTATTTATTATTGGGCCCGATAAGAAAGTAAAATTACAAATCACCTACCTGGCTTCTACTGGAAGAAATTTTGTTGAAGTACTGCGGGTGATTGATTCGCTTCAGTTAACGGCCCGTTACAGCGTGGCTACTCCTGCCGACTGGAAAGAAGGAGAGGATGTGATTGTAGTTCCTGCGGTTTCTACAGAAGATGCGGTAAAAAAATTCCCCAAGGGAGTAAAGATTGTTAAGCCCTATTTACGCTATACTCCCCAGCCGAATAAATAATCGTTTTTTGTTTGTACTTGTAAGCGGCCCCGATTTCTATCGGGGCTTTTTTATTTTATTTCGAGCACCATTTTTCTAATTGTTGCAGCGTGGCTCTCAAATCTTTGGGAACAGGGGCTTGGATGGTATATTGTTTTTCATTCCAATGGAAAGTGAGTTGCTCGGCATGCAATCCCAGCCGATGTAATATAGGCCGCTCAGCATCTTCCATTTTAGAAAGTTTGAATTTTTTCTTTAAGGAAGACAGTAGTATGGGCGCCCCATCTCCATACCAGGCATCGCATACAATTGGGTGACCGATGTGTTGCATATGAAGCCGAATCTGATGGGTTCTCCCGGTATGTATTCGGCACCTCACCCAACTATATCCTTTAAAGGAAGCAACCACTTCATAGTCGGTATGCGCAGCTTTTCCTTTAGCATGGGTAATCATTCTGCCTGCCTTTCCCGGATGCTCCATCATGGGGGCCAGAATGCTGTCTTTGGGATTGATTAGGTTTCCCATCACCAATCCGAGATAGTATTTTTCAATTTCTCTGCCTTCAAAAAGTGCCGACAATGCCTGATGGGCTTCCGGTGTTTTGGCAAATACAATCACCCCACTGGTTTCTCTGTCTATCCTGTGAACAGTATAAATGGCTCCGTATTGCTGTTTCAGGGCATCTTTAAGGGAAGGTTCTTGCCCCAATCGGTCGGGAATACTTAATAGTCCGGCCGGCTTATCCACCGCTACCCAATCTGGAGTTTCTCCCAGTATATTCCACTTCATCATTCGGGTCGGGCATTTTTGGCGGGTGCAGACTTTCTCAGGAAAGCCTGGTTCATGTATTTGAGTAGTCGTACCTCTTTTTCTTGCAGTATGCGCCACTTACCTCTATCTACATTCTTCTTAGTTAAATTGGCAAACATCACCCGGTCTAGTCCTTTTACTTCATACCCCAGGTGTTCGAACATACGACGTACAATTCTGTTCTTTCCGCTGTGTATTTCTATTCCGATGATATTTTTTTGTTTGGGATCCGCATATCCCGCTGCATCGGCTTTTACCGGACCATCTTCCAGGGTGATACCGGTTAAAAGTTGATCTAAATCTTTAGCGGTTACGAGTTTGTCTAAAGTTACCTCATATATTTTTTTTACTTCAAAAGAGGGATGGGTAAGTTGCTGGGCAAGTTCACCGTCGTTGGTAAGTAAAAGAACGCCGGTAGTATTTCTATCTAACCTACCTACCGGATACACTCGTTCCTGTGTGGCTGCTTTAACCAGTTCGAGTACTGTTTTTCTGCCCTCCGGGTCGCGGGTAGTGGTGATAAAATCTTTGGGTTTATTCAGCAGAATGTATACCAGATTGTGTTTCAGCTGCAGCGTTTTGCCCGCCATACTTACTTTCTCTCTACCCGAAACTTTATAACCAGGTTCATAAACAATGTCGCCATTTACGGTAACCTTACCCTGTTTGATTAATTCGGCAGCTTCCCTTCGTCCACAAATACCACAATGGGCTATAAATTTATTCAACGGCATCATTTCACTGCTTGCAGTTGCTGGCATTTCTGGGGCTGCAGTTCCGGGTGAACGCTTATTTCGCGCGGGTTCTACTGGGCGGGTGGTGCCATACGCCACTGGTTTGTTGCGGGGGGGATATTTGCCAGAGGGGGTTCTTCTTTTTTCAGAAGGATCGTAGGCTTTCTTTTCGGGGATAAGGCCCTGCGCTTTCTCTATTTTCTTTTGGCGGAAAGCATCGCCTTCTGCTTTGGCGGCGGCTTTGTTTTTTTTCTTTTCCTGCCGGTAGGCTTCTTTAATAGCGCTACCTTTTTTTTGGTTAGCGAACTTGCTAAAATTATCGGTTCTTTGTTTCATACGTTGGGTTGCTGTTTTTCAACAGGAACTACAAAGGTACTCATTATTCGGTGAAAGGGGGGTGATTGGGCAGTTAACCCTTATTGGCCAATTGGCCGCAGGCAGCATCAATATCTTTGCCCCGGCTTCTGCGCAGGCGTGCATTCACCCCATTTTTTTCTAGCAAATGCATAAAATATTGAATGCCCTCTTCATCCGGCTTGGTAAATGCGAAGGCATCAATGGGATTATATTCAATGATGTTGATAAGGTCTGCCGGCACTTGCCGATAAATTTTTATCAATTCCAACGCATCGGATTCACCATCATTCAATCCTTTAAATAAAATGTATTCCAAGGTAATTTCGTTGCCGGTTTTTTGATAAAAATAATTCAGCGCTTCAATCAGTGCCCGGATAGAATTGGTTTCATTGATGGGCATAATCTGATTCCGCTTGCTATCATTGGCTGCATGCAGTGATAGGGCCAATTTAAAGCGCACCTGATCATCACCCAGCTTTTTTATTTGTTTCGCTACTCCGGCAGTAGAAACGGTAATGCGGCGAGCACTCATACCCATGCCTTCGGGTGAAGTAATCCGTTCAATGGCCTTCATTACTTCTGCATAGTTTAATAGGGGCTCCCCCATACCCATAAAAACGATGTTGGAGAGTTTTTGACCATAGATGCGCTCACTTTCCTGGTTGATGAGCACTACTTGATCGTATATCTCATCAAAATTCAGGTTGCGTTTTCGATCCATATAGCCGGTAGCACAAAATTTACAGCTGAGGCTGCAACCTATTTGTGATGAAACACAGGCAGTTTTTCTTTCGTCGGTTGGTATTAAAACCCCTTCAATCAGATGCTGATCAAAGGTTCTAAAGCGGCTCTTGATGGTTCCGTCCGTGCTGTTTTGTGTAGCATCTACCTGCAAGGCGGGAAGGGAAAAATCGGACTGAAGTTGTTGGCGAAAGGCTTTACTCAGGTTGGTCATATCATCAAAACTTCGGGCTTTCTTCTGCCATAGCCATTCCTGAATCTGCTGAACCCGGAACTTCTTCTCCCCAACATTTGCAATGTAGGCCGAAAGGGCTTCTTCAGACAAGTGTCTGATATTGGGTAACGTAAGTTCCATAAGCAAAGATACGCAACCTGCCGGGAACAAGGGAATAGGCATTTAGTTACAAATATTTAATCTTGCTCAAATCAACTTTTTACAGCCTAGGTTGTTTACATTTGATAACAAATTTAATTTATGAAAAAGCTGTTCTTTTTATTCTTTGCGATTGTTTGCTCGATTACTGCCTTCTCTCAGCAAACACCTTCAGATTCTACCTTTCAACAATATACCGGAAAGTATAAATTTCCTGAGGGCAGTGTGGTAGCTGAAGTAACGGTAATGCTCGAAGGGGGCAATTTAACCATGACTTCACCCGTAGGTACTTCGCCATTGGAGAAAAAAGAGGAAGATGTATTTGTGATTACCCAGTTTCAGGGAACCGCAAAGTTTAACCGCGATGCCAGCAAAAAAATTATAGGGATAACCATCAATGCCGGAGGGTATTTATTAGAAGGAACCCGCACAGAAGAGGGTCCCGCATTGGCATCCGGCCGGTTAATAGCTTTATGTAAACAAGGAAGCCGTTAATTCTGATAACTGCACGGTTTGTTGTTCTCCTGTGCTTAGTTTTTTAATTTTACAAATACCTTGCTGTATCTCCTCACTGCCTATTATAATGGCATAGGGGATACTTTTTTTATCGGCATATTTAAACTGTTTATCCAGTTTAATAGCATCCGGATAAATTTCGCAACGAACTCCTTCGTTTCTCAACGTTTGCATGGCTGTGTAGGCCATTCTGGATTCAGCCTCGCCCAGGTTGAAGAAAATCACCGCTGTGCCAGTTTCAACGGCTGCAGGAAATAGGTTCAATTGTTCCAATACATCATAAATTCTGTCAACCCCAAAACTGATGCCCACTCCGGGAATTCCGGGTACATCAAACAAGCCCGTTAAATCATCGTATCTACCTCCGCCACCAATACTTCCCATAGAGGCATTTAAAGCCTTTACTTCCAAGATGGTTCCTGTGTAGTAGTTCAGTCCTCTTGCCAAGGTAAGATTGGTTACCACGCGTATACCAGTGGGCCAGGGAGCAAATGAATGCAAAAAGTTCAGATCCTGCTCTCCTGCTTGCATGAGGGGGTGATGATTGGTAATCTTGCCAAGCAATTGCATTTTTTCGGAATGGGAACCCTCAATTTGTAAATATTCAGAAATGAGGTTGATGGCAGTATCCGAAATGCCGGCGCTTGCTAATTCGGCTTGCACTTTCTCTAATCCAATTTTATCTAACTTATCAATGGCAGTGGTTATGGCGGTAAGGTATTCAGCACCTCCGCAACAATTTGCCAGGGCCGCTAAAATTGATCGATGGTTGATTTGTATTGCTACTTCCAGTCCCAGTCTACTAAAAACCTGGGCATAAATATGCAGTAATTCGGCTTCATTCAGTAGAGAACGGGTGCCCACTATATCGCAGTCGCACTGATAAAATTCCCGGTAACGGCCTTTTTGGGGTCGGTCGGCCCGCCATACCGGTTGTATTTGATATCTTTTGAAAGGAAGCGTGAGTTGTGCATGATTCATTGCCACGTAACGGGCAAAGGGAATGGTTAAATCGTATCGAAGGGCCCGCTCAGTGATGTCTTTGGTGGATTTACCGGCCAATATTTTTTGAAATCCTTCGGTAGCCTGTTCTAGCTTCGAGGGGTGGTCGAGCCCATTATTCAAAATTTTAAAAATCAGTTTATCTCCTTCTTCTCCATATTTGCCCAATAATGTATCCAGATTCTCCATAGCTGGTGTTTCCAGCGGCTGAAATCCATATAATTCAAAAACAGTTCGGATGGTATTAAAAATATATTGCCTCCGTTGAACAACCGCTGCATTAAAATCTCGGGTTCCCTGTGGTAATTGGGGTTTACTCATACGCAAAAATAATGATTCCTTACTCGCTACTCACCCGCCTGAAGATATTTATCAATAATTCGCAAACAGGCGTTATTCAGCAAATCAAATACTTTTTCAAAGTCGCCCTGGGTTCCAAAATACGGATCCGGAACCGGTTTATTCTGTTCAGGATACAGCTCATGCAACATCCACTTTACTTTAGTTCCATCCCATAATGGCCCGCTGATTCGTTTTACATTCAGGTAATTGTCTCCGTCCATCACATATATCCGATCAAATTCCAGCATATCCTCCGGAATAAATTGCCTACAGCGCTGTTTACTGATGTCGATGCCATTCTGCTGGGCAACTTGTTGCGATTGGAAATGGGGTGGCTCTCCTGCATGATAAAAGGCAGTACCCGCACTGTCGATTTCCCAGTTTAATCCTGCTTCCATTGCACGTTGCCGCATAATGCCTTCTGCGAGCGGACTTCGGCAGATATTCCCCAAACAAACCATTAAAATTTTCATAAACGTATTGTGTTTACTAAGTAATTGGTAACTGAAGTCTTCCCAATTCGGCAGCATATTGATTTCACAAAATTGAAAACCTGCATTTCATGTAACAAAAATAAATCATTTCTTTCCGGATGGCATTAGAGGGGCTCATTTTAAAACTAACAAATATTAGCCTTAGGGTAGTATGGAAAAAGGAGGGATATTACATCTGTTTAGGAAACAAATAATTTACTTCAAATTGACCTATCAGTTGTGAAGTGGAAAGAAATATTAATTAAATTGCCGCTCCGGTAAGGAAAATTGTATGGAAAATAGTGCCCGTGATAGTAGAGATAAGAATTTTAGGATCATGCGAATGATTTATGATCTTACCATGGGTCTATTAATGGGAGCATTGGGAACTGGAATGATATTGGCAGAAAAGCTGGGCTTTGTGCAGGTGTTGGATTGGGGGGCTACGATGCGATATTCTTTTGGGGCAATTTTTTTGTTGTATGGTGTGTTTAGGATTTATAGGGGGATAAAGCAGACTGCATAAAATGAAAAAGAGGCTACCGATTGTGTTACTGATTGGATTATTATTTTCCTGCGGTGCTGGCAAGCAGCCCAACAACAGGGATACAACTACAAATGGCGCTATACAAATTTGTGTGGATGAAAGTTTTCAACCGGTAATAGCAGAACAGCTGAAAGTTCATCATGCTGCTTATCCTAACACGAATATTCGGGTAACGTATCAGTCCGAAGCTGCTTGTCTCAAAGCTTTGCAAGACGACAGTACCCGAATGGTTGTGGTAGCAAGGGGGTTAACGGAAAACGAGGCAACTGCTTATCAGAAGAATTTATCTTTTAAGCCGCTATATGGTATTTTGGCGTACGATGCTATTGCAGTTATCATTCATCGCGATCGGAAAGACAGTTTGTTTACCCTTCAGCAGTTGACGGATATTTTGAATGGAAGCAATCCGGTTCCGGCAGTGATGGATGGAATGCGGGCAACCAGTACAGTTCGTTTTTTGAAAGATAGCTTATTGAAAGGGGGAGAGTTTGGAAAGAATGTAGTAGGTGCCCAGAGCAGTAAGGATGTAATTACAACGGTAATGAGTCATCCGGATGCGATTGGATTTGTGGGGATGAGTTGGGTAGGGGATGTGTATGATAAGGAACAGAGGGCTTATCAACAAAAAATAGCCCTCGCACGAATCGAATGTACGCAGTGTGAAGAAAAAGGTATTTATGCCAAACCTTCACAGGCAACCATTACATACGGGCAATATCCACTTGCTCGTCCGCTTTACTATATTTTGAAAGAGAACTGGGCAGGAGTGGGAACGGGATTGATGAATTTTATGAGTTTGGAGCGCGGACAGCTTATTTTCAGAAGGGCTTTTCTGGCACCGGCTAAAATGGATTTTAGGGTAAGAAGTGGAAAAATAAAAGAGCAATAACCAAGTAAACATAAACAAAGAATCATGAAGAAGTTCCTACTGTTACTGATGGCATGTGTACTGATACACACAACAATGTTCGCGCAGTACGCTGATGGTATCCGGTTGCTGAATTACGAAAAAAACAAATCAGCCCGTGAAACCTTTCAGAAACTGGTAGATGCCAGTCCACAAGACCCACAAGCCATCTACTGGCTGGGCCAGGCTATATTGGCTACCGACGGAGGAGAACCTTCCAAAGAGCAAATAGCATCCGCCAAAGCCCTGTATCAAAAAGGATTGGGCAGTATTGGCAGTGATCCCTGGCTGGTTACCGGTATGGGACATATCGAGTTACTCGAGCGAGGTGATATCAACTCCGCTAAACAAAAATTTGAGCAAGCGATTACTGCTTCTACCGAAACCAAAGGAAAAAATAAAGGCAAAGCTAACCCTGCTATCCTGAATGCTATCGGAAGAGCCCATGCCAAAGTGGGTAGCGGACTTGGTGATAATTTATATGCCATCGATAAACTGAATCAGGCTGGCCAGTTAGATCTTACCAATCCAGACATATACATCAATAAAGCCATTAACTACCTGAAAATGGGCGGTGAAAATGGGGGAGAAGCGGTAAAAGCTTATCAGGAAGCGGTTACCCGCGATCCCAAAAGCGCACTTGCTTACTACAGAATAGGAAAAGTATATCAAAGCCAAAACAACAAAGAATTGTTTGAGCAGAATTTCGATAATGCGATTACTGCGGATCCTGCCTGTCCCTTACCTTATTTTGCCTATTATCTGAATTATGCCAATAAAGACGTAAACAAGGCGAAAGAATACCTTGATAAATATGTTGCCAATGCAGATAAAGATTCTAAGACCGATTATTTTGTGGCAGAGTACCTGTTCCGTGCAGGAAAAAATGATGAGTCGCTGGCAAAAATTCAGGAACTGGAAAAATCAGCGGGTGGTAACGAAATTCCCCGCCTAAGTATCTTATCTGCCTATAACTACGATAGAAAAGGGGATTCTGTGCAGGCAAAAGCCAATTTAGAAAAATTCTTTGCCAACGCCCCGGCAGATAAAATTGAGCCTACCGACTATGAACTGGCCGTAAAAGTGCTTACCAAATTCCCCGGAAGTGAGGCACAGGCTGCCTCTTATCTGGAAAAAGCCATCGCAACGGATACTGCCCGCATCAATAAGCTGAATTATATGCAGCAGGGTGCCGATATGTATGCCAAAGCCAAAAATCCTGCTGAACAATTGAAGTGGATGAAACGAATGGTAGAACTAAAAGGAACTACCACGGAAGGCGATTATTACCGAATAACCTCAGCCGCACTTAGCGCCAAAGATTACCCCCAAACGATTGATTGGGCAAAAAAGTACATTGCTGCTTTTCCTGATAAGCCCCAACCCTATACGTTTTACCGCAAAGCAGCGATCGCTTCCGATCCGGATACTACCAGCGGAAAAGGCGTAGAGCAACTTCAATATATCGACTCTATCTATAATCTCAATAAAGACAAATACAAGAAAGAGCTTTTCTTAAATAAATATTATACAATTTTGTATTATATTAATAAGCAAAATGCGCTTAAAAAGAGCCCCGACTTTAAAGTAAAGAGTGATGGAACCAAAACGGAAGTGGTAGATCAGTTTTTAGGTATTTGTCAGAAAAGCCTAGAAGTAACCGACAAAATGATTGAATTATACCCAGATGCGGCAGATGACAATAATAAGTTTGCCCAGAGTGTAAAGGGAGAAATTCAGAAAAATATCGATTATTACTCCAAACCTCCGGTTAAAAAGCCCGGAGCACCCGCTGCCCCGCCCAAAGGATAACAAAAAAATATACGAAAAACTCTCCCCCCAGGCGGAGAGTTTTTCTTTTATATCCTACACTAACGTATTTTTGCGAAAATTTATCGGATACATGAACCTGATTCAGCTGATTACAGACGCCAGTGCTTCCAATTCCGCCTCCAATTATTTACCCATCGGTATCCAATTGATTTTCGCTGCCGGCTTTGTTTTTACCATGATCGCCTTATCTGCCTGGGTGGGGCCCAAAAGAAAAACCAGTGATAAGCTGGATAATTTTGCCAGCGGAATCGAGTCGCACGGGAATGCGCGTCAGCCCATGGCCATCAAGTATTTTCTGGTAGCTATTCTATTTGTATTGTTTGATGTGGAAGTAATATTTTTCTATCCCTATGCGGTTAATTTTCGTGAGCTGGGATGGTCGGGATTCGGGGCAGTGCTGATGTTTGTGGGCTTTTTCTTGGCTGGCTTTATTTACATCATCAAAAAAGGTGCTTTAAACTGGGAAGATTAATTCCGTGGAGGTAAACTCCCGGTTCGTATAGTTGTTATTTAGGTAGTATTCAACTCATGAAACGCATGCTCTCAAAAAGAGAAATATAAGGAGAAATAAATTATGTCACGTCCGGTTCGATTCAATATTCATCCCATAGCAGCCGATATTAAAGATGCAGTTGGTGTGGCAGAAGCACCTGAAGGCTATGCCGGGGAAGGTTTTTTTACCACACAATTGAGCAGTGTGGTGGGGTTGGCACGAAAGAATTCTATGTGGCCCCTGCCCTTTGCTACCTCTTGCTGCGGCATTGAGTTTATGGCCACCATGGCTTCTCACTACGATCTGGCCCGCTTTGGAGCAGAACGCGTAGGATTTTCTCCCCGTCAATGCGATTTGTTAATGGTAATGGGAACCATCGCAAAAAAGATGGG
>Ga0214923_10009623_pt1 | contig 10035 bp, 11 predicted proteins | sample LL1510_MetaG_FD_177993 | JGI IMG/M metagenome (GOLD analysis project Ga0214923, IMG submission 177993) | Freshwater microbial communities from Lake Lanier, Atlanta, Georgia, United States - LL-1510 | ecosystem: Environmental > Aquatic > Freshwater > Lake | place: USA: Georgia | collected...
TTTTCTTCTTGATTTAATTGATTTAATTTTAAGGTTATACTTTGAGGATTATTTGAACCATTTGTACTAGTTTCAAAATAAACTTGTTTATATGGTAAATATTTATTTAAAATATTTTTAAATTCATTTTTAATCTTATTTATATTATTACTTTCTATCATATTACCATCCTTATCAAATAAAATAATATTATTTAATATATTTTTAGACATATCATATATTATCTTACTAAAAATATCCGGAATATCTAATCTAGCATCATTTATTAAATTATTTTTTGATTTCATTATTTCATCATTTAATAGATTTGTTGAATTTTGTAAGTTATTAATTGATGAATTAATATTATTATTTTTAAGTAAATGATCTGGTATTATATTATTTTGTAATAATGATAATAATTTAATTTTTATATTATCAATATCATTCGTATTTGGATCATTATTAAATATAACCATAGTTATTAATTTTAATATATTTTCTGAACTTGCAGCTATAAATTTTGGTAATAAAGTATTAATTTCTTCTATATCTAATTTTTTATTACTACCACTAATTAATTTTTTAACTAATCTTTTTATTAAACTAATTAAATCATCAAATACTAATTCTAAAAATTCTGTATCTATTTTTAAATCTAACTTTTTTTCATTATTATTATTTATTTTTATAATTATAACTCTTTCTCTATCATCTTTTGTTAAAAATGTACTTATTGGAGGTGATGTTATTATCATTTCTGATTGCGGAGGCATAGTTGTTATTGTTGGTTGCAGAGGCATAGTTGTTATTGTTGGTTGCAGAGGCATAGTTGTTATTGTTGGTTGCGGAGGCATAGTTGTTATTGTTGGTTGCAGAGGCATAGTTGTTATTGTTGGTTGCGGAGGCATAGTCGTTATTGTTGGTTGCTGAGGCTTAGTTGTTATTGTTGCTGATTGTGGTAAAATATTTGATTGCATATTTGAGGTCTTTACTAAAATATATGATGGTTTATTTATAAAAGTAAAGTAAGTAATTACTAGAATTAATATTAATATTAATAATAATATTATTTTCATATATATTATTTCATATATATAAAAATATTAAATTTATAATTTTATATTCTATCTATTTTCTTCAATAGAAATATTTGTACCATTTGATTTAACAAATGATTATGCCGTATTTTTTTACCTAATGCTGTTTATAAATGATGATTATGATGACTTATTACTTTGATTCACAGTTGATGATAACATATTACTTTGATTCGCAGATGATGATGTAGAAAGAGATGTTCCGTTATTACTATAAGCTGATGCTGTTAAAGGATTACTTTGAGTAGCAAATAATGATGTAGAACTTTCAATATTAAAAGGTATAGGTGTTGTTGAATCAAATGAAACATTAAAACGTAGAGGTGTTGTTGAATCAAATGAAATATTAAAAGGTAGAGGTGTTGTTGAATCATATGAACCGTTAAAGGGTTGTGGTGTTGGTAAATCATTAGAATATGTTGATGACGCAGTTGAATTAACTCCAATCATTGTAGAACCTGTAATATTAAGAGGTGGAGGTGTTATTAAATCATTAGAATACGTTGATGAAACAGCTGAATTAACTCCAACATTAAAATTATATGTACCTGGATTATAGATTTGAGCTGTTCCTGCGTCAGATAAGGGAACATTGCTAGGAGTAACCAAATCTATATTATTCATACTTTCTCTTTTTTTATTTGTATTAGCTGGTTCACAATTATTTAAAAAAAATAAAATTATAATAACTACTAAAATTAATAAAAAAACTTCTATACACATATTTTATTTATATATATTTATTTAATATTTTTTTTTAATTAGTAAAAATAGATTGATTAAAAAAATTTCATTTTTTAACATTTTATTTTTAATTCCAACTCTCTCAAGTTTTATTTTTAAGCTTAAAAGAGGAAATTAAGCTTTTTTTAAGCCGTTTTTAAGCTTTTTTTAAGCTTTTTTACTAAATTTTATACTAAAAAATATGTTATAAACCCCTTAAAACTCATATTGAATAACAAAAAAATTAGTATAAATAATAAAAAAAGTATATAAGACTAATATAAAGCTTAAAAATCTCCTCCAAAATACTCCAAAATCCTCCGAAATTTACTCCAAAATCCTCCGAAATTTTATAAATAAATTAAATTTTTATAGATATCAATATCTAAAATTATTAAAGTTATATAGATGTTAATACATCTTTTTTATAATATTTTATAATAATAAATCAAATTGTTAAAAATAATAAAAGTTATATAATAAATATATAATAAATATATAATAATGGTAGTTTACATATGTAATATATGTAGTAAAACATTTAATAAAAAAAGTAATTATCTAACACATATATCAAATAAAAAAAAACCATGCAAAGAAGATGAAAATATAAATTGTGAATATATAATTAAAAATTATAAATGTAATTTCTACTGTAAGACATTTTCAAGAGTAGATAATCTTAAGAGACATCTAATAGAGCGATGTAAAGTTAGAAAAGAAGAAACACAAGAAAAAGAAGCAATATTTAGTAATTTACTGCAGAGAGTAGAACTATTAGAAAAAGAAAATTTACAACTAAATAATAAAATTGTATTATTAGAAAATAATAAAGAAACAAAAAATATTCAATATAATAAAAATATTAAAAATCTTAATAATGGTATAATCAACAATACTTTTATTATTCAACATGGAAAAGAGGATTTTTCTAAAATTGATGATAAAGTATTATAATTCCACTATCGTGTAATTTCGCTATCGCTCAGTTCGTTACACTCACATTTATATGATATTATTTTATTTGTTCCTTATAATTCATATTAAGTTAATTAATTATATATATTCTTAATTAAAAAATATAATTTTAAATATGTGAGTGAAACGAACTGAGCTTTAGCAAAATAACACGATAGTGTTATTATAATTATGGAACTTATAAAAGATTTTGATAGCGATGAACAGGATGAATTTGGTAATATTCTATCTAAAAAAGAGATTGATAGAAGAATGTATCTACGTGAAAAAGCTGAAGAATATATAAAACTTTTGCTATATAATAAAAAAGATCTAATTCTAACTAATAAAAATTAAATTATTTTATTCTAATTTTATCTATCCAATCTAATTTTTTATCAATACCTAAAAAGAAATCAATTTCTTCAGCTTTCTCGTGTATTTTAATAGTTAAATTACCACCTCTTTCTTGACGTGGTAATATTCTTAATTCATTATTTATTTTAACAATTTTAGCTATAATTTCTTCAGCTGATAATTTATAACAATCATCATTATTTCTTATTCTATCAATAAATAATTCTTTACTTATTCTAGGTCGTCTTTCTCCCCAAATATCTTTATTCCATTTTTCCTCCATTAAATTGCATGTCAAAATTAATTTATTTTTCATTAATTTTGTGCTATCCATATAAATTCTGTTATTTATTTTATCAAATAATTCATCAATTTCATCATCATCTTTAACAGTCCAAATAATACATGGCACTTTTTGAATTGGATATTTATTACATTTATAAATTGCAATAATTGCTTCTAATCTATGCTGACCGTCAATGATGTAATATTTATTATTATTTTCTAATTGTTCATTTCTAATTAATCCTATATGAATTGGATCTGTAAATAAAAATTCTTTGTTCTTTTTGTAATATCTAATCATTTCATTTGCTATTCCAGATGCTTTATCGTAATCAATTGTCCGCTGTAGTTCCCATCTATCAATCAACTCTGCACCATTCCAAGAAAACTTTGTAAATATACTATTACTATTCATAAATATTTTTTGACTGTAATCAATATAATTTGTAAAATCTTCAATATCAGTTTCTTCAATATCTGAATCTCCTTCGTCCATCGCATCACAATCATATTCTTTATTTTTTTCCTTCTTCATTTCTTTCTTTGATAAAATATAATCTAAATCAATATCCAAACTATCTTTATTTTTATCTATAATTGTATTCATTGATGATATAGTCTTATTTAATGAAAACAATGGATAACTTTTTATATTTTGAAAACTATTCATTTTATAAATATGTTAATCTATATAATTTATAAATATTTATATTAAATTTCAATTTTTTGCTTATAAAAAAATTGATAATTATATTTATAGTTATAAACATATATAGGATTATAAAAGTTATATGATTATAAATGATTTAGAAAAAGAACTACAAGAAATAGAAAAAGAAATCCAAAAAGATAATAAAAAAAATATAGTTATAAAAGAAGAATGTCAATTAATTATGAATAAACATAATTTAAACTCAATATCTTTCCAAAAACCTTTTTTGAAATGGGTTGGCGGAAAAACACAAATTTTAACAAAAATATTAAATAAATTTCCACAAAAAATAAATAATTATCATGAAATATTTTTAGGCGGTGGTAGTGTTTTATTAGGAGTGCTGACATTAATTAAAGAAAATAAAATACAACCTCCTAAAAATATTTATGCTTATGATCTTAATAAAAGTTTAATTTATCTTTATAAAAATATACAGACTAAATATGATAATTTTATTAAAGAAATAAAAACTTTAACCGATGAATATAATAAAATTACTGGTAATGTTATAAATAGAAAACCAACAAATAATGATGAAGAAAAAACTTCTCAAGAATCATATTATTATTGGATTAGAAGTAAATATAATGATATGGATGATGATGATAAAATTACTATTATAGGTTCAGCATATTTTCTATTTCTTAATAAAACTTGTTTTAGAGGTTTATATCGTGTTGGTCCTAATGGTTTTAATGTTCCATATGGTCATTATAAAAGTCCATCTATTTATGATGAAGAATGTTTAAAAAATATTAGTGAATTAATTAAAGATGTTAAATTTATTCATGCTTCATTTGAAACATCCTTACTTAATATAAAAAAAAATGATATGGTTTACTGTGATCCACCATATGTACCTATAAATGCTACATCATTTGTAAATTATAATTCAGAAGGATTTGAAGGTATTTTACATGAAAAATTATTTACAATGCTTCATGAATTAAAAAAACAAAAGATAAAATGGATGATGTCAAATTCAGATACTGAACTAGTCTTAAATTCATTTTCTGATGAAAAGAAATATAATATAGAAAAAATATTGTGTAGAAGAGCTATTAATTCTAAAAAACCAGAATCAAAAATAAATGAAGTTATTATAAAATCATATTAAATCTTTAATAATTCTTCAATAAATTTTTTATCTATAAATTTATCATTTACAATTGAAATTGGTATTTTATATTTTTTTTCTAATAATTCAATAGATTTTTTACAATTATCTTCAAACCATTTTGATAAAATATAAGCATATGTAATTTTATATGATGGTAAAATATCCTCAAAATAAGATTTCTTAAAATCTGCTGTTTGTATTTTTTCACATACTGAACCTCCTTTATTTTGAAATTTTTTTTCTAATATTATAATATGTTTTATTTCTTCATTTATGTAGCATTCATCTGGTGATTTACAACCATCAATATGTGAATATATTTTTTTTTCTTGTAGATATTTTTTGAATAAATTTTTAGAATAATCTTTATAACCTTTTTCTTCTAATATTTTTTTATAACTTGTTTCTTTTTCAAAATTTAATCCATTTATATTTGTATTTTTACCTCCAGCATTTGTACCTCTATTTTTTATTGATTTATTTTTACTATCTTTATCTAAATCAATATTATTTATCATATTTACTACATTATCAATAATATTAACTTTATTTTCAATAATATTAACTTTATTATTGATTTTTAATTTATTTTTTAATTTACAATCTGTCATTTTAATAATTAACAAGTATTTATATTATAAATCAATTTTTATTAAAGACATAATAATATATATTATAAATCATAAAATGTATAAAAAAAAATCAATACCGTTAAGTCTTAAAGCACTTGTATGGAATAAATATATTGGTGAAGAAAAAGGAATTGGATATTGTCAATGTTGTAGAAAAAATATTATTAAACAAATATCATTTCATTGCGGACATATTGTTAGTGAAAGAAATGGCGGTTCAACAACACTTAACAACTTAATTCCACTTTGTCAAACTTGTAATTTATCTATGGGAAGACAAAATATGAACGATTTTGTTAAAAAATATGGATTTCACGATGAGTTAGAAAATTCATCACCAAAAAAAATTATAAATAAAACAAAAAAAAAATTATTAAATAATAATATTAATAATATAAATAATGGTATTGTAATTAATGATAATGAAATGAATTCAGATGAAATGAACTATAATGAAGTTAAATCTAATACAAAAAATAATTTAACAAATTCTTCTAATTTAGATTTTGAAGATTATCAAACAATTAATTTTTTAACTATGTATTTCAATACTAAAAAAAATAAATTTTGATTATACATAATTATTATAAGTATCGTATGATAATTTGTTAAGTTCTTCATATCTATTTGGATCTACTTTTATCCATTCTAATTTATTATTATCAGTATTAAATGAATACCAATCTCCATTTGCTTTTTTAAGATATAAAATATTATCTATATGTGTTGCCATAATTCCTGAATTTTGAACGTTATTTGTATGCATACTTTTACTACCTATAAAAATATTATAGTTATAATCATCATTTCTTGTTCCTTCAAATTCAACAAAATAATCTTTACCAATTGAGAATCTATCGCCCGGCCAGTATCTCAAATATTTATCTAACATTAAAAAACTTTCTTTATTATTACATAATCTTCTATAACAAAATAGTATCATAAATATTGCTAAAACTAATATACATTCTAGTATCATTTATAAATATATATTATACTTATAAATTATAAAAAAAATTGAATATTATATATAATGTAATAATTTATATTTTAAGATATGGCAAACAGAGAGCAATTAAAATCTCTTCTTGATGTTATAAAAAAAAATTCATATGGAAATCAACTAACTATAGATTATAATCCATGTTATATGGATTTACAAACTATTTATAGAGAAAATTTCGGATGGTCTATTATTGATGAACATTCTTTAGAAATAATAAAAAATCATATTATTGGAAAAAAAACTTTAGAAATTAATTGTGGTAAAGGTGCTTGGACTTTTTGTCTTAGAGGATTTGGTTGTAAAATTATAGCAACTGATCTTTTTATACAAGATTCTTCTTGGATCTCTATAGAACAATTAGATGCTGTATCTGCTGTAGAAAAATATAATGATGAATGCTCTGTGTTATTATGTAGTTGGCCAGATTATAATAAGGATTATGCATATGAAGCTCTAAGAAGATTTACAGGTGATACACTTATATATATTGGAGAAGGTAAAACTGGTAACTGTGCTACAGATTCTTTTTTTGATTATGTAAAACAAAATTATCAAAAACTAGAAATAAAAAATACATTACAAAGTTGGCCTTTTGTAAACGATAGTTTATCAATTTATAAGAAAAAATAAAATATATATTTTATTTTTTATACGATTGAATCTAATTTTTGTACATCTGTTTTTTTTACTATTGGTTCCCATAAATATAAGTTATATGGATTATCTTTACTTAAAAAGTACCAATCATTTTTATTATTTTTTAGATATATTATATCATCATGTATAATTAATATAATTCCCTCATTATAAATGTGTCCAAGATTTGCTAAATTACTCTTTGCTGTAAGTAAATAATTATTATTAACAGTTTTAAAATCTGAAAAATTAAATTCATATTCAAAATAATTGAATTTAGGATCACCTGGCTTTACAATTTTTATATCTTTATTATCATCTAAATTTATATAATTTTCTTGTCTATTATTATTTATAACTAATAAAACAATTAATAATAATATTATTAAAATTATCATTTATCTTTTTATATTATTAACTTATAAAATAAAAATTATTTATTATTTTTATTTATTTCTTCTAGTTTTCCTTCTAATATATTATCTAATTCTACATATTTACTTGGTAATGTATATTTCATATATATATCTGGATGTTCTAAATGTAGATATAACCAATCACCAGAAATCTTCTTAAGATACAATACATTATCATGTAGTAAAAATACAATTCCATTTTCATAAAAATCTGGAAATACATTATCTTTATTATCAGATATTTCTATATTATAATTACCATTAGTATTTTTATCTAAGGTAAAATGAATATTTATATTATTATAAGTAAATATAGATGAAGGAAAAAATATTTTAGTATCTTCTAAATTAGAAAAATTCTCTATATATAATAAATTACTTAACTTTTCATCTAAATATATACACCTATTTTTATCATTTATTTTGTAAAGTTCACCTTGATAATTAAATACATACCATTCGTTATTAGCTTTTTTTATATAGACAATTTCTTGATAAGGATGAGATAAGCTGCATATTTTACATTGTTTAGATAAATCTAACTTCATCACATATTTTCCTACTAAACTATTTACTATATCATGGTTTGTTTTGTTAAACATTCTAATATGATATTCTCCTTTTTCTAAAACAATATCATTTATATCTATATAGTATATTGAATTTTTTGGATTTACTATTGCACCAGGTTTATATAAAAAAAATTTGCTATCTACATTTGTAAAATTTTCATTTTTTTTATTTAATACTATCAATATGATTATAATTAAGAATAATAATAATATTTCAATATTTAACATATATATTTATTTTATATTTTTTTTTCTTTTTTCTTTTTTTCAATATAAAACGATTACACAGAATTTTTGAATTCCAAAGGAGCCCTAATGGCTTTCACTTTCCAACGATGTTCTCCTTGATGAACTTGGAAGCTACATCATCGATGGTGCCTTGTTCGGCAATTCTCTTGGCATAACGCTCAATGTGAGGTTGAAGTGAAGCACGAAGAGAGGATTCGCTCATGCTTTCATTGAGAGGCGCAACAGCTGGAAATCCGTTGGTTGATAACATCGCTGAAAGCTTGTTATTGGCAACCTTGATACAAGTCTCAAGACCTGCTCCTTGTGTTGTCAGATACCAATGATCATCTTCAGTAATTGGTCTAGCACGACCAATGACATTGAATAATGTCCAAGCTTGGTAGCCAATGACATCATCTGGGAAGAAATTCGGCATGAAAGTGGAACACTTGTACTTGCCACGAATCTTCATTCCAAATGAATCAAAATTCGGAGCCTTCAATTTCTCATTGCACAAGTCAAAAATGACTACAAAAGGCATGTTTTTGGATTGTGCCATTTTCTCGCCTTTTTCAACATCATTTTGAATGATCTGATTTGCTTGCTTCTGTTTGCCAGCTTTTGATAGCTTGTCCATGTTGACAACCACCACAAAAAAGCCCATGGCTTGAAGTAGACAGAGTAATGCCAAACGCATGGTAGATTTTCCAGCTCCAACGCTGCCAATCATAAAGATTGCATACTTGTCTCCGGATGGTTGAACGCTGGAAACAGCCGCACCACCACCACGTGCCATAGCTGCACCACCGCCTGCCATAGCTGCACCACCGCCTGCCATAGCTGCACCACCGGCACGAACAATCGGAGCCTCAACGACAACGGGAGGAGCCACAGGAGGTTCGCCAATACAGAGATATTTCCAACTCCATAGTCCAGATTTGCCGGGGTTGGCCATACCAGGTCCAGTGACTCCTTCAAGGAGAAGGCGGAAAGGAACGACTTCAGTCTCTGCCGCAGTGATGAGATGCTCAGGGTCAGGGAGAACAACGTCATCATATTGAGCATGCCCAGGGCAAAAAGGACAATAGTGTGGACCAAATCGGAGATTCTGAGACATGTTGTCAAATGATTCGTTGGAAATGTGAACTCCTGAATCACAATCTTGGTGAGCACGAATTCTTTTGGCAGGGCCGACCAACATTTCTAAGGTCATGAAGCAATGTGGATTCACTGCATTGACAAAGGAAAATTTTCCTTGTGCGTAAGGTGAATAAACACGTACCAGCCAATCAATGACACTCTTCGCATC
>Ga0214923_10009624_pt1 | contig 10035 bp, 11 predicted proteins | sample LL1510_MetaG_FD_177993 | JGI IMG/M metagenome (GOLD analysis project Ga0214923, IMG submission 177993) | Freshwater microbial communities from Lake Lanier, Atlanta, Georgia, United States - LL-1510 | ecosystem: Environmental > Aquatic > Freshwater > Lake | place: USA: Georgia | collected...
GCAAGATATCAAAAAGATGACTACGTTTCTCAGTTTTTTTCTCATCGCTTGTTACATCGGCAATTTTTAAGAGTTCGTTTCCCGACTCTATGACAAGAGCCTCGATTTTGTTACTTTTAGTATTAAGCTTACCCGTTGTGTATACCGCAGATTCATTAAGAGACGTCAGTGTATAGTCTTGCTTAGCCATTTCGACCAGAGAATCTACTGTGTCTGTGTCCAGATGACCCTCAAAGACGGGCGTGTTGGCCTCGACCCCTAGAACTTGTGCCCACCTTTCAAACACCTGTGTTTCTTTTACCTCTCGAGTAACTTCTGACATACGGTCACGAACAGTAATGTCAGTCAAGACCAAACCGTTTTTAGGCCGGCGATCGTACTCAGTGTTGAGAGGCTTATTCGTAGGAAACCAAGAGAACCCAAAACGGTGCCTCGCTGGTATGCCACGCTTGATTTCAGTAGGTAGTGACTCGATGTAATTTATCGCGCCCTCGTAGAGATCGTTAATCGTGCGATCAATTTTTGTGAGTTGTGTCTTACCGTTTTTACCGTAAAAGTAGATCTTATAGTTGTGAGTGTTTTTTTCAAACGCAAAGCGATATGCGTCGAACTTCTCTGTAACTCTGATCTCTTTTTTCAGTACCTCACGGAGACCTTTTTCTCCGACCTTTTTGTAGAGGTCCCTGATATTTTTTATTCCGGCCATTTATTATTCATTAAAAAGTACTATTCATGATTACGTCTGCAATGTCAGAGATTAAATCATTCTTTATTCCGTCAGCTCCCGGTTTTAGATAATTTTCTTTCATCATATGTTCTACGATGACTGTTGCCAGGACTTTTGCGCCTGAAGGTTTGCTTTTTCCGGCAACCTGTACTGATGCTTCGCCGAGGAACTGCTCAAATGAATTTATGTTTTTCATATTACTTTAATACGTTCTTTTCTTTTAGTTCAGCTTCCATAGCTTTAAGCTGCTTTTCGATTGCTTTAGATTTCATCAAATCAGTCAGCTCATCATAAGCAACTTTCAGACTAAAAAGAGCGTCTCTCTCTTTACCACGATTGGCTTCATCCATATAATCACTGAGGTTAGCGGAAGCAACATCTAGACTAGCCCACATATTATAGAAAGTATTGCTGTCGATTTTATTGGTCAGAGGCCACTTGGCCGCTTCATTCACAGTCTCGCCTTCAAAAATGTTTACTTCATACTTGTACTTGTAGCCTTTATCCTGCGTGGTCTTAGTCATCTTGTTTGCTGGTACACCCATGCCTTTGAGATTCTGCATTACCTTGTCTCTGTCATAGCTGTTTTCACAACGAAAATGGAGCATGCGTTGACCAAGCTTTTCACCGGCCAGTTCTACGCTAGAAGCTCCGATACCGTAAGGATTTTCAACGTACTCGTTAGCAATTTTGTCGAAGTCATAACCCTCGTTGACTGAGGATTCTCCAAGAAATTGTTCAAATGATTGTAAGTTTTTCATATTAGTATTTTTTCCATATTTTGTCACCGACCCTTTTGGCTTCGGCCTGATCCAAGAATGCTCCGTTCAGTACATCGTACCAGACAGTGTTGTTGTATTTTTCGTTACCGCTGAGCTCAACATGAGCACCGTTTGATCCACCTTCAAGCAGAGACCAGCTGACGTGAATCCTGAACGGGATAAACGGATGGAACTCATATACCGCGTTGTTGACTCTCTGTGAGCTGATAGATCCACCGCCAAAGGAATCGAACGTTACTTTGTCAAACGCATACTTAAATATGCCGAAATCATTTTTGGCAACCTCGCCTGTAATGCTAACGCTGTTACCACGGCCTGCGCTGGCTGATGCCTTTACCTTAGCGCCTATCTTATCAGATATAAACTGCTCCCAAGCTTTAGGGGCATTAGAAGTGAAACTCTTGATCACATCGTCATCTGACTTAAACTTAGAGTCTTGGATATAGACAAAGTTATCAGACTCGTTGATGACAGATTCCATAACATCAACACCGTCATCACCCAAAGTGTAAACTTCAGTTTCGCCTTTCTTGTCTTTAAAAGCAACAAGAATATCATTAGGTTTCATGCTTTTCAGCTCAAAGGGATTCATCCAGCCGGAATTATCATATTGTGTAAGTTGATTCCAGTTCTTGACCATTGCCGCGGCAACAATCTCACCCACATCTCCGTTGTAGTTCTTGCCTTTCTTACCTACCAGCTTTTCACCTGATAGGTCAGGACCAGATTCATTAACGTATTGCTCAAATGTTCTTAGATTTTTCATGTCTCTTTTTTAATCTTTATTTGCTGCATCGCGAGCTTTATCTCGCATCTTCTTTAATTTTTCGCGCTCTTTGCGTTGTTCCTCCATGTCTTTTGCAACCAGCATATTTTTCTTTGCTTGTAGCATGTCAATTTTTTCCAGCTCAACTTGTATTTTTGCCATCGTAAAGTCTCGCTGCTCTGGTTTTTCCATCATTGCCTTTTTAAGATCCCCAATTTTAGCATTAGTTGCAGCAATTCCTTGCGCAATGGCAACATGTGGATCAACGTAAGGTTTAATGACCTCATTCAGAAAATGCTCAAAAGTATGAATATGTTTCATATTCAAAACGCGAGTTTTGTTTCTATCTCAGACCTTCTCTTGTATAGAGCTGCGAGTTTATCGTCAATTTTATTGAATAGGTCTCCGTAACGATTGCCATCGGCATCTGTCCAGTCCATGCCTTTTTCTCCAGATTCTAGATCCATTTCTCTAACAAGATCTGATTGTTCTTGCTTAAGATCCTTGATGTCCTGCCAGATTTGCTCCAGTTCATTTTCCATTTTCTCTCTCTGTGCACCATAGACCCGCTTCTTCATCCGCTCCTTCTTGTCCATCATCATCTTTTTGCGATCTTCCTTGGCGGCCCGCAAGGCTACTAGAACAGGATCATTAACACTTTCACTAAGATTGACGAAACCTTCAAATGTATGTAGATTCTTCATGTTTTTGATAGTATAAAATTATCTATAATTTTCTTACCAGGCAAATATTTTTTGTTAATTTTTGTTAATACTTGGTAATTTTAACCACTAGATCACTTGTACCTTTGATTGTGTGATTTTTTCTATATATTCTTGTTTTTAATTGCAAAAATAATAAGTACTAACAGAAACCGCACTGGGCTTCCACCCAGTTTTTACAGCAATCGCTCTAGCCGTAGTATTGGTACTCAATGTGAAAGGCATTGTATATAATTTAGTGAAAGTATTGGGCGACTCAACATTTGGTACATTGCCGTTAGTTGTGTAATAAATACTTGCACCTTCGGTTAAAGTAGCAAGAGAAATCGTCTGTGGGCCTGAATACTGGCCTGGCTGCAAACTAAAAGTTGGATTAGACACAATTTTAGGATCTGTGATTTCATATCTTGAAGAAGTAATTGGCGAGTTGACCAGGCCATCTTTAACTGTCATTGCTTTGACGCTCACAGTTTCAAAAATACTTATTGGAGATTGATACAACTTAGTGAAAGTGTTAGGTATGTCAATTCTAGGTGAATTGCCATTTGTAGTATACCATATTTCACCGTCAGCTGTAGAAGTAGTCATGCTCAGCACAAGTGATCCATTGTACTCTCCAGCTGGGCTAGAAAAGATTGGTTTGCTGCAGATACCGGGGTTTACAATTTGAATTACAGAGGTTGCTACCGTAGAATTTTCAAAATCTGATGATACCGCGATAGCTTTAATCGTAGTAGATTCCAGTATTGTAAACGGTGCAGTGTATACTCTAGTAAAACCAGTGCCTACTACTGGAGTATTACCCGTAGTTGTGTAATAGATAGTGGCATTTGGCGTTTCGCAAGTTATCGTTACAGAAACCGGGCCGGGATATGAACCGGTAGCCGGTGATATTAAGGGTCTACTAACAGGATTAGCTCCTTGAAAAAAAAGATTCCCAACCAACGTTGATAAAGCAAGAGTTAAATTCCACATTATGCTTAACATTTCATATAGTTTTATTTTTAAGAGTAAAGGTGGGAATCTCCAGTTCCCACCTTTCAAAATCTGTTATTTGAGAAATTCAAAGAAGTTAGACCAATAAACTTGTCCTCCTTGTGTTATCTTAACTCGGTAACACCACAATCCTGAACTGGGAGGTGTAGGTTGTGGACTCATCAAGTATTCATTATTTCCGTTAATGATAGTGGTTGGAGAAGTTCTACCGCCACATTGTGGAACTACACTTGGATTACATGGAGATAAACCATATCGACATACTTCAGTAGTAATTGATTGGGTTGAAGAAGTGGTAAATCTAATCCACCAAAGACCGTCTGTTTTCTTAAAAACCGTTACTGTTGGTGTACCCCCTGGAGTGTTTACTGTTACATAGTTCGTTCTTATTTGTTGATTAGAACCAGCTGAGTTGGTTGCAGTCAGTGATACTGTATAATTTCCAGCTGTGCTATAAGTAGTAGAAGGGTTTTTAACCGTTGATGTCTGGCCATTACCAAAGTTCCACAACCAAGAAGTTGGATTATTTATGGATAAATCAGAGAACTGAACTATCAAAGGAGTTGAACCATTTAGAGGTGTTCCAACAAAAGAAGCTACAGGAGCAAGCACTGTTGAAGAAGTAACAGTTATATAGTTAGTCCTTGTAAATGCATTGTTACCTGCTGCATTAGCAGCACTGAGAGTAACTGTATATGTTCCTGGTTGAGTATAAATATATGTAGGATATCTTTCAGTTGAGGTTGCGCCATTTCCAAAGTTCCAAAACCAAGAAGTGGGATTATTTGTAGATTGGTCTGTAAAATTTACAGTCAATGGAGCAGTACCTGTAAGAGGTGATGCAGTAAAGTTTACACTAGGTGCAACTATTCCACTCACAGTAATAAGATTAACCTTTTCTATTGTGTTTTGACCATTCTTATTTATAGCAGTAAGTGAAACAGTATATGTTCCTGCACTCGAGAAGGTAAATCTAGGATTTCTTTCTTGAGAAGTACCTACTAATATTCCATTACTATTCCTAAAGTTCCAAACAAATTGGAAAGAATTATTAGAAGATGTATTGCTAAAAAGAACTGAAAGTGGTGCTGAACCTGAAGTTTTAGCAGGCATAAAATTTGGTGTTGGGATTCCATTATTACTAACAATCCACACATAATCATTTTTAGTAAGAGTACTACTCCCAGGTAGATTAGATACATCAAGTTTTATAGGATATACACCTGCATTGGAGTATAAAGCAGTAGGATTCTTTTGAGTTGAGGTTGTGCCATTACCAAAATCCCAAGCCCAAGTACTAGGAATACATGTACTCTTATCTTTAAAAGTAACAGATGTTGCTCCTATAAGATTTTGATAAACTTTATATTCACTCTCAGCTTCTACACCTGTAGAGTATGTTGCTGCAAAATTAGCAGTTGGTTGTGTAGGTGAACCTGGTGTAACCCAACAAGCCCTAATAGTTAATTCTGGAGGGTAACCTTTACATATATCAGTATTCGCAGTAGCAGTTCTTGTTTGATAACCATCTCCATCGGGATAAACTTCACCAAGATTATTACCTATACACTGAGACCAAGGGCCATAAGTCCAAGTACAATTATTTGTAGGACCACCTGCTACATTTGAGTTTATTACTGTTCTTCTCATAACCTCTCTTATTTGAGGAAAGAAAAAACCTTTAGTGAGATTTATACCACCATTGTTTTGACAATAACTCATTATAGTTCCTTGCCCATTAGATGATTTAGTATTAGATGTACATCCTGTTGTATATGCCAATCCTTCTCCTGCCCAACAAGAATCAAGTCTACCTACTGTTTGATTGGAAGGTTTATACCATCCACACCATTGAGTATGTCTAGAACCAAAGTTATGACCTTCTTCATGTGCCACAAGATTTATAGTCCAACTATAACCAGTAGATATAGTTGTACTATTAACTCCGCTAAGACAAAATTTAGTATTGGATGTTGGTCCTATTCCTCCAATATAGGCTACACCTCCATAGTTTACAAATGTTAACAGGTGAATAAGGTCGCCAGGCTCATTTTGATAATCAGTAGCAAACTTAAATAGGACTTGAGATGAAGTACAAGTTATTGTACCATTTGCACCTCTACAAAGTCTATAGGTTGCAGTTGTATCTGTATTAACTATTACCTTAAATAAAGTAGTATTTATACCAAGTGCTGAGTAATAAGGTGAGACACCTGCATGAACTGCCTGTGCCCAGTTTACAGCATTTTGTACAGAACCAAGTGCTTTAAAAAGGTCAAAATCTATTACATATACTTTTCTAACTGTTTGAGATAGTGGAGTATTATTGGATGGAAAAATTAAATTTCCGGCAATACTACTGATTGCTGCATAATTTTGTGCCGTCTCAGGACTATTGTAATCTACGGGTGCATCTGTTTCTAGAACTTGCTCCTGATTAGATTGTAAGACAAGGCCCTCATTAGTGATGTCATATTCATCTATTGAACCTATGATGCCGGACTCTGTTATAGTGATAATTCCGGAAGAGTTTCTATTCGCGAGGCGATAGTGTTTAGGTGCTTTAAGATTCTTTACCCTTTTTCTACCACCTTTACCTTGAGTGAATACTTCAGGAGTTGAGAGGAAGATTTCTTCTGCATCTACAATTAAGTTTTCTTTTAGCTTAAGTTTTAGCTTTTTGTTTTTCTTTTTAAAGACATCTATAGATTTGCTACAGGTCTTATCAAACTTGTTGTTCTTGTAGAGGGTGACAGATTCTTGAGACTGGGAAGACGCTTTAAAACAAAATGCTATTAAGAATGTTACAAAAAGTAGAATTTTTTGCAAAGAGGTTTTCATAATATTGTAATGTGTTTTTTTTTAGTAACACAGTACGGTTCTGCTATTTGTTAAATCACTTAATCATTTTCGTAGGAAAACGGCGGAACTGTTCAGATGTAAAAATTTTATCTCTTTCTTACCTTTTTATTTTTGTAATTTTAACCACTAGATCACCTGTACCTTTGATGACGCGATGAATCACCCCAGCTGGTATGTGTATCTGCGTATATATCTTTATAGGTAGTTCATTGTCGAACTGAAAGAGCCAATCAGTCTCACCTACCGGCTCAACTATTCGGTCTTCTTCGTCCCAGTGCCACTTAAGTTCCATCTCGTCCACATTAGCAGAAAAGGTCCGTATAACAACGGACCCTGTGTGTGTTTCTTCGGAATATGGGTGATCCATTTCCATTACCAAGGCATATCTGACGAAAGATTTAGAGCTTTTGAAAAAAGTGAAGGGCCGTAACAAGCCCAGAATTTAGGAGTCAACGGATCCATGGATTTCTTAAGATCGCATTGCTGTCGAGCCCAAAAAGAAGCAGCAGCGCCGGGATCATCGTTTTTAATACTCAGACCTGAAGCGTCACCCCACTCAATCCTAGTAGCAATAATGTTGCCGTCATCGTCTTTCTTTCCGCTGTTGTGGTAGACATAGAACTTCTTGTCTCCGCCGCGCTTAGGCGTGTCAAGTTCTACCTTTCTTCCATCGCTATCTACAGCATCTTTGCCGACCTCTAGATTCTTAGCCATCCAAGCTGCCTTGTCGGAAAGAATGACATTTCCTTCATCCCAGTATTTCTTAGTCTCTTCAAATAGTTGCTTGTAGGCATCACTGCCAATCCGATACACGGAGTTGGTAATATCTAATCCGTTCTCCATGTGGTAACGGAATCCTTCAGAAACATGAAAGTCTTCAAATGTCTTTACGTACTTCATGGCTTTTTTATGTCTTTGACATTTTTCTCAAGATAGCCCATGGAAAAATCACTTGCCATGTTTACGTTTCTCTTCTTGGCCAGATCATTGTGAGGCCTCATGGTGATTTCATCCTCTTTCTTGCGGTCAGAAGGATGACGCATTCCGGATTTGACCACGATGAATTCTTCCCCGTCATTGAACCCAACGATAGTGCCTTCGGGAAAATCTTCAACCTTGTAGGTTTTGTTGGATTCATTGAGAAAACTTTCATATGTCTTTACGTACCGCAGTCCTTCCATAACAGAAACCATGAGTTCTTCGTCTTTTAACTTGTGGCTCTTTGCGTCTTTCATTGCCATCTCAGCTTGCTTCTCATTGTCAAATGTATAGCTCATATCTTTGCTTGCCACCAGTGACCAGTTGCCGAAGCCCAGCATAGTTAGATACTTGCCGTCTTTGTTTTTTACAACGTATTTTTTCATATCTTAAACTTGTATATTTTATGTTTTATTACATTTTGCTAACCACTTTCATATTCCAAATTTTCTTTGTGGATTATCCCAAAGAATTTTACCGTCTGGTGTCAAAACATCTTCAGACTTAACGAATTTCAACTTCAGCTCATTCTCTGCGTATACATACATTGAAGATCCGATGCCTTGTCTACGGTGCGCAGGATCTACTGATACAATCGTAGCTTTCAAGACAGGTTTAAACTTGCTCTTAATGAAGTTAAGTTTACCTACCTCTTTACCGTTTTTCTTTGCATACACAGCATACTCATTATCATCCAATTCTTTCATTGATAATTCGTAATCAGATGACTCTGTTAGAAAACTCTCATATGTCTTGATGTATTTCATAGCTACATAGTGATGTTATTGATTATTTATCTTCAAGACACTGGTAAGTAAAATCAAAAAAGAGGGCTCGTAAGAGCCCTCTCAGATTGTGTGGTATAAGGTTTAGTTCTTTAGGAACTTAACAGTTTCTTTACCGCTGTTTGAGGCAAGTGTCAAGAAGTAAACACCGTTACTTAGACCTTTAACATCGATTTCAGTGGTGGGAGTTTCGTACAGAGCTCCAGCGAAATTGCCCTCGGCAACAAGACGCCCTTGTGCATTGCGAACACTGTATTTATACTCGCTGTTCTCGGCAATCGTTGCTAAGAAAGAAAGCTTATCACTTGTAACGTTGTTGCCAACAATTTCAAGCGGGAACATTTCTTCAGGAACTCCGCCATCAATAAAAGTAGCTTCGCCTTCAACGACTGCTCTACGAACAGTTACTGCGCCTTCGCACGAGAACCCAACTGGGCTAGCACCCGGAGCAGGAGGAGGTATCTGGGCAATCACAATGTTGTCCATATCATATCCGTCAGCACCTCCGCCAAAATCTGCTGGGTTAGTGGCGTCTTGAAACTTAATGTAATTCACAACAGAAAATTCAGGGCCGAAAGCGGCTAGATCAATAGCAGAAGAAGTACCAGGAATGCTCAAGGCATCTTTACATATTAGAACAGAAGTAGACCAGTTTACACCATCAGCTGATACACTAACATTGGCTTTCTCTGGGTAGCTAGGACAAGGTTGATTGTTCCAAGTTGTCTCAAATGAATAGAACTCTGGCCCAACGCCGTCAAAAACGGTATAAGGAAGTTGTAGACAAGCCCAGCCGCCAAAACCTAGAGACCAGAAGTTATACATCCCAGATGCATCTCGGAGAGACGGATTGCTCATGGCAGCTGCCGGGAATCCAACTTCATTAATGTTTGCGTTGGCAAAATTCTTTCGAACGCTAACGATACCACGTCCTGGGAAGTTACCAGCGGCACCTACGTATTGAGAAGCAACACCTTGTTGGTAATCACAAAAAGGTGAATTAGGTGTACTACCTGCAGGTGGCATTTCATAGTTAGCAGAGATACCGTCTACATCGTATCCATCCACCCCATCACCGTTAACACGCCAGTCTGGGTTAGTACGGTCAGTGATGCGTACATACTGTGCTTTCATTAGCGGAGATATATCAAACGAGCCGTTATAGCAAGCATTGTATACACCGCCTGGGCCAGTGGTCAATGTACCTGGAGTAACCCAGTTAACACCGTCTTCGGAAACTTCAACCAGGGCTTGTTCGGAATTAGTAGGCCTGCATGAAGGATCGCCCCAAGTGGTTTCATACACAGTAAAATCGTTACCAGGACCGTTCATAATCCAGTCGCTGGAGCGTAGAACAATCTGACCGCCAAATCCAAGTGAGAAGAAATTCATATCACCTGTGATGTCTGATTGCTCA
>Ga0214923_10009625_pt1 | contig 10033 bp, 6 predicted proteins | sample LL1510_MetaG_FD_177993 | JGI IMG/M metagenome (GOLD analysis project Ga0214923, IMG submission 177993) | Freshwater microbial communities from Lake Lanier, Atlanta, Georgia, United States - LL-1510 | ecosystem: Environmental > Aquatic > Freshwater > Lake | place: USA: Georgia | collected 2015-10-15
CGTCGTTTTTTGGATCAATTGGACCCAAAATTTTGATGTCTTTCAATCCGTTTTTCTGCAAAAGTCCGAAAGCGTTTTTTTCAAAAATATCCAGTATCGCAGAATATCTCTGTGGAACTCTTTCCAATAAAGACAAGGACTTTACATAAGATCTTTTCCCTTTGGTTTTGACTTCACATCGAACACGATCACCTGGCAACAATTTGCCAACCATGTCGTTGTCCATGTAGATCTGTTGCAGTTCACCATCCATTTCCAATCGCACATAATAGTCTCCGCGATTGGATAGGACAAGTTCGCCTTCGGTTTTTGTTGTGGGTCTGATGGGTGCAAATACCCCTGCTGATGGTTCTTTTACCAAGCCACGATTGGCCAATTTCAGAAGTGCTTGATGCACCATCTCTTTGGTGAATTTTGCTTCTGCGGGTATTTTATTGAAAACCTGAGATGCATTGACAGCGCCTTTGCCATCGTTTTCTAATATTGCCAGGACGATTCGTTCTGGGAAGGTGATTTTACTGCGGTTCGACAATTTGAATGGGATATAGTAATAATGAAAATATCCGTAAAGTTACGAATTAATCCCCGAAGGGAGTTTACTTATCGCTAGAGAGCTTTGAAACCTCGTCGTGTTCAAAGTAATCCAAGTCCTTGTGAAAAGCCTCTTCCACGTTGTAAGTGCCCCAAAATGCTAGGGTTAGACAAATGGATCCAATGATTAAAGCGGCCACAGTAAAGGTTCTGCCATCAAATTGACCACTGTTTTGAAAGCTAGATGAGAAGTATTCAAAACCCATTGTGATCAATAGGACGCCACCACGAACGAAATTGGGTACGGTAGCGGCCACAGTACTGCGAATGTTTGTTCCAAATTGTTCTGAAGCATTGGTGACGAAAATGGCCCAGTATCCAGTTACTGCGCCCAATAAGAAGGCGATCATGCGATAATAATTCTGACTTCCCGCAGGACCATAGAGATATACCAAGGTCATGATGGCAATGCCCATTAAGTTCAAATAAATCACCTTTTTGCGGCTATGAAACAATTGACTCAGCAATCCGGAGAGTAAATCGCCCGTGCTCAAACCTACATAACTCCACATCACCATTTCTGGGGTAGGGACCGACATCGCCTTTATGGAATCGGCATCCGCAGATGTCAAACCCAATATTTCAGGGAAGAACTTGTGAGAAAGTGCAATGAGTACACCCACTACAAACCATACAGGCAATCCAATGACAATACAAGCCAAATACTTTTTAAAATGGGCTTTGCGGAAGAGCATGAAAAAATTACCTCTTTTCACCGCTGTGCTCGTGGCATTTTCGAAAAGCGTACTTTCAAAAGTGCCTGCCCGCATCAACAGTAATAACAAGCCTAAAACGCCACCCACAATGTATGCTGTTTGCCAGTTCTCAAGCTTACTTCCAATGATGTCGCTGATAATAGTCGTTATAAAAGCTCCATTTTTTGCGATAAAGAAAGCGAATACGGCTCCCAATGCGCCAAATGTGACGATAATCATGGTGCCCAACCCACGTTTGTTTTTGGGCATCAACTCACTAACCAAAGTAATTGCGGCACCCAATTCGCCAGCCAAACCGATTCCCGCGAGTAGTCGCCAAAACTTATAGGCCTCCACCGTTGTAACAAAGGCATTCGCGATATTAGCAACACTATAGAGTAGGATAGATCCAAATAGCACACTCACACGGCCCTTAATGTCTCCCAAAATTCCCCAGATCAAACCACCAATCAACATTCCGGCCATCTGCCAACGAAACAAAACCGTTTCATAGGTATTTACATCGATATTTAGCGATGAAAGACTGTCTTTCTTGATTATGTTGAATAGAATGAGGTCGTATATATCTACAAAATAGCCGAGTGAAGCTACGGTAATGAGTAGAGCAAGGTTTTTTTGTTTTTTCATTTTATAGGATGATTTCCAAAGAACGACAAAATTTTTCTAATTCCATTTGGTCGGTTTTGTCGAAATGATTCAAATGCTCGCTGTCAACGTCCAAAACGCCCCAAATTTCTCCAGTTGGGGTGTGAATTGGAATTACAATTTCGCTTTTACTTTCCGCACTGCAGGCGATATGTCCGGGAAACAATTCAACATCCGGAACCAGTAAAGTGGTGGATTGTGCCCAAGCTGATCCGCAAACCCCTTTTCCCAATTCAATGGAAGTGCATGCCGGTGGCCCCTGAAAAGGACCCAAGATCAACTTTTTGCCTTCCACCCTGTAAAATCCAACCCACCACCATTGAAATATTGAATGGAGGAGGGCAGATGCGTTTGATAAATTGGCAACAGCATCAACAGAAGGGTCGATTAGTCCAGACCATTGAACATGCAGCCCTTGGTATTTTTCCTCTTTTGATAGGTTGGGCCAATTGATTTGTGGAGAATCAAGATTCATTTATCGCGAAACTACCTCGTTTTGATTGAAATTCCCCATATACACAAAGTATTTTTGGTTGGCCTTGAATTCGGTTGTAAATTGCGGGTTTATTTAGAAAAATCAATAGATGGAGGTAGTTAACACCAAGCCGTTTGAGGTCGTATTCACCTTCACCAGACACCCATTTTTGGGCGTTTTGGTAGAAGCGAATGCTGTGCAGTTGTTGGAGAATGGAAATCCATCATTGACATATCAACGAATTAGAGAAAAAACAGCGGATTACTTTGGGTTAAATCCAGAGCAAAAACATGTTGTAGAAATTATCGAAGGCCTGGAAGACGAAGCGATTAAAAAGCGGTTTTACAAGGGGACAAAAAAAATCAAAGCGGCGGATTTTTATTTGAAGAGCTTCGATGAAGAAACGAAAAAAACGGTTCTCGAATTTGTAGAAAAGGAGTTGTTGAAAATTCTTCGTGAAATCAAGAACTATCACATGTATTGGGCTGGTAAAACCGGCGAGCCAATGGGTAGTTTTATTGAGTTCCATAATGAGCCTTCAACGCCCTTATTTCATTTCAGAAGGGATGAAGAAGGAATGAACTATTTCGTCACTATCAAGCATAGAGGTGAAAAGGTTCATTTCTGCGATCCAGAAAGTGAGTTACTGACCTCTCAGCCCGCTTGGTTGTTAACACCCAATAAACTGCTCTTTTTCGGAGCAAATGTGGAGGGCAAGAAAATCAAGCCGTTCTTAAAAAAGAAATTCATACATATAGACCCTCACCAAGAGGCGGCTTATATGCAAAAGTTCGTGGGTCCTTTGTTGGAAAATCACGATGTGTTTGCCTTGGGGTTTGATATTGTTACAGATCAATTGGAAGTTAAGCCCGTGTTGAAGCTTACTTCAAGTTGGGAGAATCCACACATCATTTTATACATGCAATACGGTGACTGGGTGTTTCCTTATCATGTGAACAAGAAAGTAAATGTCCGTTTAGAATCCTCAAACAATACTTATACCTTTCATCGAATCAAGAGATTATATTCTGTTGAAAAAGAGAAGATTGAGAATTTGAAAGAATTGGGTTTGAAACAAACAAATGGCAGCATTTTTAGTCTTCAAAACGATGCCTCGGACGCTGTGGATGTGATTTCATGGATAAATGAAAATAGGGCTGTATTGGAAAGAGCTGGATTTGAGATTCAGCAGGAAACAGGTACTACTGAGTATTATCTAGGAACAATTCAATTACTGGTTACAGTTAAAAATGGAATTGATTGGTTTGATGTGCATGCTATTATGAAGTTGGATGGCTTTGAGATTCCATTCATCAAACTTCGGAAGCATATCATAGAGCGCCGACGAGAGTATGTGTTGCCCAATGGTAAAGTTGTAATTCTACCTGCAGAATGGTTTAATCAATTTGCACAAATTGTCAATCTAGCTGACGTACACGACGAGTCGTATCGCATAAGAAATATACATGTATCGCTTTTAAGCGATCTAGATGAATACCTCAATGAAGCACCTCCAACACCAGAATGGAGTGAGGCATTGGCTCATGGTAAAATACCGATGATTGATTTGCCTTCATCGTTTGTGGGTGAACTGCGTAATTATCAATTGGAGGGTTTCCGTTGGATAAATTTTATGCACCAAAATCATTTTGGGGCTTTGTTGGCAGATGACATGGGATTGGGTAAAACCATTCAAACATTAGCGCATTTGCAGGTTTTGGCATCGACTTATCAGGTTGAAAGAAGTGCCAAAGCACAATTGGGATTAACAAGCAATGGAGAAGCCCTTGAAGTTCCAGCGCTGGATACTATTCCATTGGCTTCCGACGGTAGGCCATTGGCACCTGTAACAACTAAAATGGGTCCAATACTGATTATCACACCCAAATCATTGCTGTACAATTGGATGTCGGAGTCTGCCAAATTCTGTCCAACAATGAAAACGGCTCTGTATTCGGGACTTTCGCGTAGCAAAACACTGAGTCATTTTGATGAATTGGATGTGGTTGTTATGTCGTATGGTACCATGAGAAACGATGTTGAGTTGTTGAGAGAATACAAGTTCAACTGTGTGGTTTTGGATGAAAGCCAAGCCATTAAAAATCCCTCATCACAAACTTCTAGGGCGTTGTTGAAGATTCAATCAAGGAATAAAATCGCTCTAACCGGTACTCCGATTGAAAATACTTTACTTGACATCTGGAGTCAGATGAATTTCTTGAACCCGGGACTGTTGGGAAGCTATAGTTACTTTGAAAAGCAGTTTATCAGACCCATTGAGAAAGGCGCCAATCCCCAAAAAACGGAGGAGTTGCGCAAGTTGATTGACCCTTTTGTCCTTCGCCGTACCAAAAAGCAGGTCATGCAAGAGTTGCCGCCGAAAATCGAAAAAGTTCACTTCTGTGAAATGAGTCCCGAGCAAGCGGAATTGTATGAGTCGGTTAAAAGTCAGTATCGCAATGAAATATTGAATCACGTTTCTGAATTGGGTATTTCTAAGTCTCGATTGAAGATTTTCAATGGATTGATGCACCTTCGTCAGATTGCATTAAATCCTACTCTGAAGGATGTGAATTACGAGGGTAGTAGTGGGAAAGACGATGAAATAATGCGCATGCTTCTTCGCGCTGTAGCGAATGGACACAAAGTTTTGTTTTTCTCACAATTTGTGGGCTATTTGAAGGTGTTTGAAGAGATTTTCGAACAACAAGGAGTGGAATATTGCTATTTGGATGGATCTATGGATGAGAAGGAAAGACAGGTGCAAATTGATCTATTTCAAAACAACGATGAAAAGAGAGTTTTCCTTTTGAGTTTGAGGGCAGGTAACAGCGGATTGAACCTTACTGCTGCTGATTATGTATTTTTGGCAGATCCTTGGTGGAATCCATTTACGATGAAACAGGCGGAAGACAGAGCGCATCGCATCGGTCAAGACAAGCCGGTATTTAGCTACAAATTCATTACAAAGGATACGATTGAGGAAAAGATTTTGGCATTACAAGCAAAAAAAGCGGCTCTTGCCGAAAGCGTAATCCCAGACGAAGACTCCATTTTGGCCAGCTTGGATATTGAAGAACTCGAGGATCTGCTAAACTAAATCGTTACGATGGAAGAGGGCTTCTTGTTTAAGGCGTTTTCTGATCAAGTAACAGTAGATTGGCAATCGGTTTTATTGGAAAAACTGAATCCAGGAGATTTTGAGAAAATCGAATCATCGATTCTTCGCGATTATCAGTTGGGGAAACGCGTTTTTCCTCCTGTTGATAAGATTTTTAATGCATTTTCAACGACTCCTTTGAATGATGTGAAATGCGTTATTCTGGGTCAAGATCCATATCATCAGACAAATCAAGCCATGGGATTGTCGTTCTCGGTGCCTGATTCTATTACAATCCCACCTTCATTGAGGAATATTTTCATAGAGTTAGAAGATGACTTGGGATTTATTCCACCTAAGCACGGTGATCTCACAAAATGGGCTCATCATGGAGTGTTGCTTCTCAATTCGATATTAACTGTTTTGAATGGTTCGCCTTTATCTCATCAGAACATCGGATGGGAACATTTCGTGAGTCAAGTTTTGGTAACCTTGTCTAATCACAATCCGTTCGTTGTTTTTGTTTTATGGGGTAAATCGGCGCAGAGATTCGAAAAATTCATCGACAAAAAAAAGCACAAAGTAATTAAAGGGGTTCATCCAAGTCCACTTTCAGCCCATAGGGGATTCTTTGGGAGTAAACCTTTTTCTGAAATTAACGATGCACTTTTGGCCAATGGTAAATCACCTATCGTTTGGGCGCTTTGAAATTTGGCGAATTGATCGAGTTTAACATTTTAGCGATTGATAAATCAAACAGTGTATTTGCCTGTGAATATGTTTGTCGTTTTCTACCCATAGAATGAAATAATTTTGGATTGTGGAAAATCCAATAAGTATATCTCAGGCCACCATCCATCAGGGTAACATCGCCGTGCTACAAAATGTCAACTTGCAAGTTTCAGAAGGTGAGTTTGTTTACTTGATTGGTAGAACTGGCTCAGGGAAGTCATCTTTGTTGAAAACGCTCTATGGAGAATTGAAATTACAAGAGGGAAGGATTGATATCGCAGGGTATGATTTACAGTCGATTAAGCCAAAGGATGTTCCTTATTTGCGACGCAAGCTCGGTATAGTTTTTCAAGATTTTCAGTTGCTTACAGATCGCAATGTATTAGACAATTTGATGTTTGTTCTCAGTGCAACGGGCTGGAAAAACAAACATGAAATGCTAGACCGTTGCAAAGCGGTTTTGGAAAAGGTTGGTCTTCAAACCAAGGATTACAAGATTCCCGCTGAATTAAGTGGCGGAGAACAACAAAGATTGGTTATTGCACGTGCACTATTAAATGATCCCAAGGTGATGCTGGCGGATGAACCTACTGGGAATTTGGATCCCGAGGTAAGTGATGAAATTATGATGCTATTGAAGAACATCGCACGTGAAGGGACTGCGATTTTGATGGCAACCCATGATTATCGATTGATTCAAAAATTTGGCGGAACTGTGTGTAAGCTAGAAGATAGAACCCTAAATCAGGTTGATTCTTTTCAAATTTCTTAGGAATTGCCCCTTTCAATTGGGCTATTTTTTCTCCCTAACGATTTTATAGAGCTCTAATTTTCGCTTTGGATTTGAGAAGTTCTCCTCTTGAAGTTTAATCCATTTGCAATTTGATAAACGGTTTTTTAGGTATGGATCTATGAGCATCGCTGCTCGAGAAGTGCTTTTCAAGTCATTGAATAATAGGGTGTTGTCTGTGTATACTTCGATTTCTTGATTGGCAATGGCTTTTAGAATGCGATCGACTTCTTTTGGATTCTGACCAATGAGGAATTCGCCATGGACATTTTTTTGCGATGTACTAAAAGCGGATGAGTCGTTGGTGTCCTTAATGTAATCGCCCTGATTGTTGGAATTTTTTATTAAGGATCGAGTATATCGTTGAACAGCTATATCGTATTCCAATTTATTATGAATGGCAACCGCATTGCTAGAAACCAATAGGAAAGGACTTTTTGGATGGTCTTTTGAGAGTAATTTACTCGTGCCGCCGATATCATCAAAAGTGCCAGAGGATAGCGGGATGATATAAAATACGATGTTATAAATCCAAATTCCCAATGTCATAAGGTGGATATGTGTGAATAGGGGTGTGATTTTATCGTAAAATGACAATAAGAATAATATCGGCAACATTACCATGAATTCAGCATTTCCAACTGAGTAGAATGCGAATGCCAAATGCAGAAAAAATGCAATGAAAAATGGGTTGCTCATTCGATGTGTAAGCGCTTTCGTTGATTTGTTATCTCGATCATTTAACTCGTTGATAGTATTGTATTTCAAAAATGAACGCAACGTCACAGTGATGAATAACGCAAAGCCAGATAATCCGATGATCGACAACAATGTCCAGCTATTGAATAAAATAACCATGTTTCCGTGGACTTGGAACAATGATCGGAATCCATTAATAAGGGTGAATTTGAAATTGTTTACATCGGGTATTAATTGAACCAACCCATTGTTCGCATCATTCAAAACAAACCCCATTAAGGATTGATTTTGCTTTATCGCAAATAACAAATAAAATAAAACTATTGTGAGAATAGAAAGAAACGGGACTAAAAACCTTCTTTGATAAAAGGAATGAATACAAAATGCGATGAGCCAGAAAATATAACTTTGATGAAACAAAACTGCGATCGTAAAACAAGAAAAACCCCACAGGTCTTTCGATCTGTTGTTTTTCAAGAACAAGGCAAAATGGCTCCCTAATAATGCAAAGAAAAGGGGGAGGATATAAGTTTCATTTTCTAGTGCAAATCGCAGCAGGCCATAACATCCAGCGATAAGCAATGTCCAATTGAATGATGCCCATATGTTTTGATTTAGCGCCCTTAATGTTTTGTACAATATCCATAAAATGAAACCATAAAATATCCAATTGATGGCCGTAAATCCGTTAATTGGATTGATGTTACAATGTAGAAAAACTGATTTTGAGGCGTAACAGAAATAATTGTATAACAAATGATGCGCAGATACTAAATCTGGCGACTGCCAGGAGTTGGCGCGCATCACGTCTGCCGCATATCCCCATCCGTCGCCCGTATGTCCAATTGGTACAATTAGAATCAACACAAACACAACGACAAAAATTGCAACAAGAAAATAAGCAATTGCATTTATTGAAAATCGCATCGCAACAAATATAGGGTGTGCTATCTTTGTGCAGTGCAATCGGCTTTAGAGAATCCCATTTTTAAATTGATAGGCAAGACCGCCGACAGGTTGGAATTGCGTGCCTATGTTGTTGGTGGGTATGTTAGAGATTTATTGTTACAGAGGGAAAACAAAGACATCGACATTGTCGTGGTAGGCAATGGCGTTGAATTTGCTCAGGCTGTCGCAAAGGATTTTGACAACGATTGCAGTTTGAGTGTATTTAGGAATTTTGGTACTGCTCAAATCAAATTTGATGATTGGATTATCGAGTTTATAGGTGCAAGAAAAGAGAGTTATCGTCGGGATTCTCGCAAACCTATCGTAGAAGATGGATCGCTGGAGGATGATCAGAATAGAAGGGATTTTACCATAAATTCAATGTATTTATCGTTAAATAGCGATAATTATGGAGAGTTGTATGACCCCTTCAATGGGATTCAAGATTTGCAGAACATGGTTATCAGAACCTGTGCAGATCCTCAGGTCACTTTTGATGATGATCCTTTGCGAATGTTAAGAGGAATAAGATTTGCAACGCGTTTGAATTTTAGGATTGAAGTAAAAACTTTTGACGCCATCAAAGCCAATGCAGCGCGCATTGAAATTGTATCTCAGGAGCGAATTTCAGATGAAATCAATGGGATGATTATGTGTGAAAAACCAAGTCGTGCCTTTGAAATGTTATCCAATACTGGGCTTTTGGATATCATATTTCCGGAAATGATGCTACTACATGGTGTTGAAACCAGAAACGGAAAATCGCACAAAGACAATTTCTATCATACGTTGCAAGTGTTAGACAACATTTGTCAGTTCACCGATAACCTTTGGTTAAGATGGGCCGCCATTCTTCACGATATTGCGAAGCCGGCGACAAAGAGATTCGACAATCAGCATGGTTGGACATTTCATGGGCATGAAGACAAGGGGTCACGGATGGTAAAAGGCATTTTTAGACGAATGCGATTGCCACTGGACGATAAAATGCGTTACGTTTCAAAGTTGGTTCTATTGCATCTGCGTCCGATTGTGTTGTCGCAGGAAATAGTGACAGATAGTGCTGTAAGACGATTGATTGTAGATGCCGGTGAACATGTCACAGACTTGGTTACACTTTGTAGAGCAGATATAACGAGTAAAAACGAGGCCAAAGTAGAGAAACACCTTAAAAACCTTGTTAAAGTGCAAGAGAAAATCAATGAAGTGATTTCAAAGGATGAGTTGAGAAATTGGCAACCTGCATTAACTGGGAATCACATCAAGAACTACTTTGAAATTAGGGATCCTCAACACATTGGTATGATTAAAGAAGCCGTTCGTGAGATGATATTGGA
>Ga0214923_10009626_pt1 | contig 10033 bp, 7 predicted proteins | sample LL1510_MetaG_FD_177993 | JGI IMG/M metagenome (GOLD analysis project Ga0214923, IMG submission 177993) | Freshwater microbial communities from Lake Lanier, Atlanta, Georgia, United States - LL-1510 | ecosystem: Environmental > Aquatic > Freshwater > Lake | place: USA: Georgia | collected 2015-10-15
TCGATTTCAATGAATCGAAGTCGGTCGGTGGTAATTGGAGAGAATTTTTGACCACAGTGTTTTCGACGATGCGAGTATTTTTCATATGCATCCAGTCATCTTGATTTTTGTAGACGAACCACCCATATGTTTCTACAAAGCAGGGGAAAATGCGACATTGTTTGTTGATGTATTGACCGACTAAATATTCAAAAAATAGATTGTCGGTGGATTCACTGGCCGATGATTTCAAAATCGAATTCGCGACATAGCCGTTGCGCTCATAGGTAATTTCATTGACAAAGCCGTTTTGGGATGGCGGACCAATACGCTTGATGGGTCCGTGAATATGTTTGAAATCGACAAATCCGTCGAAATGTTTGATGATGGTATCGGTTTCTTTGCCGAATGCCATACATACACTGGCATCGGAACAAATCGAACTCAAAAAACGAGCGCGGCGTTTGTGGGGGTCGACTTTTCGCATAAATTTGTTGATTTTCTGGGTTGCACGATGTTTTTTGAGCGCAATGGCGGCGACTTTTGGATTGAGACGGCGCTTTTGCGTTTGCACTTTTTTATGTTCCTTAGGTTGTGCAATACAATGTTCATCGAGCTTATATTTAGGCGATAGTCTACAATATTTGAATCGCGTTCCATCAATATATCTACATTCGTCGTGTGTGCATAATTCTTCGGGCACCTTACGACATTTTGAATAACATTTCGACATATGTACTTGTATTATACAATAACCGCATATTTTTAACCATCGATGTTCTTTTTTACCATCGCGGCTCTTTTTTACCATCGCGGCAATCGAAATCCGCTCTTTTTCCACGGAATTTTCAACAAAAACAATCCCACCACAATCATGACTAACCCTACATATTGAGACCAGTGGTCAAACCGCTCTCCCAGCACCACATACGCAAACAAACTCTCCGTCAAAGAACTCATTCCATCCCAGGCATTATTCACCAGCAATATCGACGACCCCTGCAAATTCACAATCAGCGCTACCACCACACCAATATACCCCACCACCCCCGTTGCTAAATAGGCCCATCCACCACCATTCGCAAATTCCTTCAAACTATAATCCCCCACGATTTCGACCAACGTAAGTGCAGTTAATTGTGGCAAACTCATCACTACTATATATAGACAACACATAGATGACACAATTTCACTGACATACACCTTTGCACATGTAAAATACTCCAGTGAACTACGACTCATTCAAGGGGGTCGCATTGTCGATAAATGTGCGCAGGTGTACAAAATTGATTCAAAAACTAATACTATAACACAAATCAACCAAAAACATCCAACAATGAAAACCGACGTCGTCTATCTAAAAAACATCAATCGGGACATTGTGTATTTGATTGGCACAAATGCACAAGATAATTTCGACGTCATTGATGCCTCGCAACCCGATGACTTGTGGTTTCACGTCAAAGATATGCCGTCGTGTCATGTGGTAGCGAAAATACCAGATGACATAAGTGACCGCAAACAAATCCTATCGATTGCAAAACGCGGAGCTATTTTATGCAAACAACACTCGAAATATGCATCAGTTCAAAATCTCGAAATCATTTATACCGCTATCAAAAATGTAGAAAAAACAGCGATTCCAGGCAGTGTCAATACGACTTCAACTAAATCTGTGAAGGTCTAAATTATTCCCATAATCTAGAAAAATTTCCCGCATACCAATGATGAATGAGCCATGCAGATAATCCAAATAATACATCGGTCAATAACAATATCCATGCTCTGGGATTTTTCATGAATGCCAGGGTGGCAAAGGATGCATATAGAACTAAATGTACCCATCGCAAATCTTTCCACCATATTTTTTCACCGAAAACTTCAGCACCGGTGTCCCTAGAACCTATAAAAATAATCCATGTCCAGCCAATCACTGGACCGAGGGCACATATGCCTAAATAAGGCAAATACTGGAGTGGCACCGATTTTGCTATCCATACAAATATCAATCGTGTTAGAATACATCCAAATAGAAAAAGCAAACATCTTTTTTGAAATTGATTCATTCTTATACTAGGCGTGTATAATTTAAGCCGGTGGCAAAGGTGCTAAACATAATTTGATTTCTCCCAGCGAAGCTACATCGTATTTCACAATCAATGGCAAATCATTTCCTAAATACATTTCTAAATGACTACATAAGGGTGTGCATTTAATAAAATGACTCAAACTCTTCAATGAGAATTCGCCTTGAATGACGACGGACGCATCGGGTTTTTGAATAAATTCCATGTATCCGTCCGATTCCGACCTCAATATACGCGAACTGGCGAAATTACCTTCACATGAAAATATCAAATCACTACCTACCGACTTGATTTCAATACGGTCGGAAATCCCATTCAAATCACGAATGATTTTCTGGAAATCCGCCGTCGGTAAATTAATCACCGTGCTGTATTCTACGTCGGGAACCACCAGCTCTTCTGTATCTGGTTCAATCAATCGCAATTTTTGATTATAGCATTGTTTAATATCACCATTGTCATATTGCAAGCCTAAATGCGATACAATACCATCATGATAATCCGCCTGGTCAATATACATGGATAAGGTGTCGTCATTGGACATGGTCGAAATCACCTTGAACAAATGCAGAGTATTTGCACAGACAATGATTTTCTCCGGCTTGCAATCATATTGCTCGAATCGTTGAGAATTCAAATTCACATTCACCAATATCGTATGCGTCTTGTCGAAATTAATAATTTTCAACCCGTCGTTCGTAAATGTAATGGTGGCATCGGTCAAAATATCTTTGATGGCCGTAATCATATTACGAATTGGTTGAATTTGCACAGTTTTAATAGTCAACACATTGTTTGCCTCGTTCATTTCCTTAGAATAGACTTTTTAACGCATTGTTTTTATATCCTAACCACCTAAATATAATAATTGGGTGAAAATTGAATAAATCATTTGCCCTCTTCCAACAGAATCATAGGAGTCATGGATGATTTAGCAGAAGAATCGATTGCACTATTAGCTGACGCAATCGACAAACGCTTGGAAACACATTATGAATATACTTTTCGCCCATTGCGTATTGACCATATTTATTGTTATATCACGGTCATGAAATCGCCTAAAGTATTCTATATTGAAAGTATCCACATTCGATGCAAAATTTCCGAAGACGATTCGGAGAGATATATACTTTATTACAAGCATTATGATACCATGCGCCGGGCTTTAGACCTTATCAAAGAAGTGGCGGCGACTTATAAATTATACAATGGGGATTTAGTGCATCCGGATGACTATGCACTCATGCAACTCGAAGAATCGATTATACCCTATGAACCCGACCAACAATGTTGTGTATGCCGAGAACCTACACAAGAACAAACCCTATGCCGTCATTATTTGTGTTTTCATTGTCGCGACGCCTGTGTGTCAAAGAAACAATTGAATTGTCCAGTGTGTCGTCAATGCAATGTGGTCAAATATTTCCACATTGACAATTATTTGCTAAATAATATTGAATATGATGTCGTGAAACAAATTCGTCTACAACGCAACATGTATTATTTAGACGATTCGGATGAACCAGATGACGAGGCCACTGAACAAGAACCGGAACCCGAAACCCTTCAACTTTCAATACCCAATCCTATTACACCATCGAGCGACGAATATGAACGTATGCCTATTTATCACCACCACGCACCCTTTATGTTTTGGTGGAATTATCGACGGAATTACTAAAAATTTGTAATCTGGCAAAATTGATTCCTTTTTATAGCGTGTATTATTAGCATACACAAAACAATGACAACCATTACATCAAAACTCTTGCAATTGTGCAAAAAACAAGATGATTTATACACGGGTACATCCATCGACACCATCACCGGAGAATCCTATGCATACGGCATCATCATCGATGGACACGGACATGATAGTGGTGTCAATGATATCCGTTCCATTTTACAAACGCATCTGGCTGAAATTCTCGAATCCGAAAATCCACAATATATTATACAATCCCAACTCGAAATCCTCAAACAACAACATTTAGCCAATATTCAACCTTCTGTATTTGCAGATGCAACGGTTGAACGAGTGACTCGCAATTTATTACAATCCGGTTCCACGTTTATTCGCGCAAAAGTCTACGACAATCGGGTCGACACCTTTTCCATCGGCGATTCGGAAATCTATGTCCTCAAAAACGGCGAAATTGCCTATCATAATCCCCTACATAACTGGGAAAACGAAATGGAGCAACGACGACTGTTAGCACGAAAAGACATACGTGTTTGCCCGAGACCGAGTATGCGATGTCAAATCATGTCTCCCACCACACTTTGTCAGAAAAAATCATATACCATTCAATACACCTATCAAGATATCTTTGTTCCTTCTCAAGCGTTAGGTCACGGCGGCATTACCGGATTTGCACCGGAAAGACAAACCATCTGCTATGATACCACAGACCGCATCAAGGTCGTTTTAGGATCGGACGGATTGTGGGATATCTTTATGCCATCGCATCCCGAAGATTTTCACCGTCTCCTGTATTATGATGCCGAAGAACTCGCCAATGTAGCCGAGTCGCGATGGAAACAATGCTGGTATTTAGCAAAAACAGAAGACGACGCAAATGATGTCTATGAAGATATTTCCGGATTCGATAAAAACATGTATGACGATGTGGCGGTGATTACATTACAACGATAAACCCAAAAATAACATCGTTTGATGTTATTTTTCATACGCTCATTTCATTGATTTTTTGTTTTAACATTTGAATTTCATTGATTAAGATACCGAACAAACCGTTGTAATTGACGGTTTGCAAGGTTTCGCCATCCTTTTCACCATTCACTAAACATGGATAGATGGCTTGCAATTCATGTGCTATAACACCAATCTCTTGTTTGTTTTTCAAGGTGTTTATGTAGGTGACGGGGCGGATGTTGTCTATTGTATAGGCACTGTCTAATGTTTGCACATCGGTTTTAATACGATAATCGGATGGAATTGCGGCAATCGCAGTATCGACGTAGGTTTTCACGGCATTTTGTGTTGGGAATAATACATCGGATGTCCCTAACGTAACAGTGGTTGATTTATTGGCAGCGTCTTCTTTGAGGGCTTCGGCACCAGTAGCTCGTGTCACTTCTGCAGCGAGATTGGTGGTCAAGGTGGCTTCGGCAGCAGTAGCACGAGTCACTTCTGCAGTCAGATTGGTTGTCAAGGTGGCTTCTGTGGCAGTGGCTCGGGTCACTTCGTTAGCAATATTTGTGGTTAATGTAGTATCTGCTGTTGCGCGAGTTGTCGCTTCGGAAGCAAGAGCGGTCGTAGAAGCACTTGAAGCTGCATCCACATAGACTTTCACTGCATTTTGAGTTGGAAATAGCACATCGGATGTGCCTAAAGCAATACTGGTTGATTTATTTGCAGTGTTTTCTTTGAGGGCTTCTGCGGCTGTAGCACGGGTAACTTCTGCTGTCAAATTGGTGGTCAGTGTGCCTTCGGCGGTTGTAGCACGAGTCACTTCTGCTGTCAAATTGGTGGTCAGTGTGCCTTCTGCGGCTGTAGCACGGGTAACTTCTGCTGTCAAATTGGTGGTCAGTGTGCCTTCGGCGGTTGTAGCACGAGTCACTTCCGCAGTCAGACTGGTTGATACCGCACCCGTAGAGGCATCCACATAGGTTTTCACTGCTTTTACGCTGGGATATTTTGTATCTGATGCACCGTCTGTCGTAACATTGATTGATTTATTAGCAAGGATTTCTTTCAGGGCTTCTATTGCAGTAGCCCGACTTGTTTCTGCATCCACGTAGGTTTTCACTGCGTTTTGCGTTGGAAAGAGTACATCAGATGTTCCTAAAGTAGTAGTGGTTGATTTGTTTGCAGTATTTTCTTTGAGTGCTTCTGCTGCAGTAGCACGGGTGGTTTCCGCATCAACATAGGTTTTCACTGCCTTTACGCTGGGATATTTTGTATCGGATGCACCGTCTGTCGTAACGTTGATTGATTTATTGGCAAGGATTTCTTTCAGGGCTTCTATTGCAGTAGCCCGACTTGTTTCTGCATCTACGTAGGTTTTCACTGCGTTTTGCGTTGGAAATAAAGTATCGGATGTTCCTAACGTAGTAGCGGTTGATTTGTTTGCAGTATTTTCTTTCAACGCTAAACCCGGAACACTAGGCGCTGCCGCTGTTCCGCCTAAATCCCCAGATAATTGAATTTTACCCTTGACAGTTGCAGTTGCATCTGCTACTACTATATTAGCAGCAACATTGTCAACATATGTTTTCACTGCATTTTGACTTGGAAATAAAGTATCGGATGTTCCTAACGTAGTAGCGGTTGATTTATTGGCGCTATTTTCTTTCAGGGCTTCGGCAGCAATCGCTCTGTTCATTTCTGTAGTCAGATTTGTAGCTAATGCACTCGTCGAGGTATCCACATAGGTTTTCACTGCTTTTACGCTGGGATATTTTATATCGGACGTTCCATCCGTTGCAACATTGATTGATTTGCTGGCAAGGATTTCTTTCGAGGCTTCTACTGCGGTCGCTCTGGTCACTTCCGCGGTCAAACTGGTGGTCAAGGTGGCTTCTGCTGCGGTCGCTCTGTTCACTTCCGCTGTCAGATTGGCAGTGAGTGTGTTTTCCGCTGATGTGGCACGAGTCACTTCCGTAGTGAGATTGGTTGATAATGCGCCCGCGGAGGTATCCACATAGGTTTTCACTGCTTTTACACTGGGATATTTGTCATCGGATGCACCATCCGTTGTAACATCGATTGATTTGTTCGCAAGGATTTCTTTCAGGGCTTCTGTTGCGGTCGCTCTGGTCACTTCCGCAGTCAGATTTGTAGCTAATGCAGTATCGGCATTTGCGCGAGTCGTCGCTTCAGATGTAATACTGGTGTTGAGTATTGATTGCACGTTCACATCAGCCGCCGCACGAATTAAGGCTTCCGCTGCAATGAGGTCTACCTCCTTATTGACGGTATCTACATAGATTTTCACTGCCTTGACACTCGGATACTTAACATCGGATGTAGCATCTACATCAATGCTGGTTGATTTATTGGCAAGGATTTCTTTCAGGGCAAGGTTTGTGGTCAATGTAGCTTCGGCGGCTGTCGCGCGTGTGACTTCATTTGCCAGGGTTGTGGTCAATGTAGCTTCGGCGGCTGTCGCGCGTGTGACTTCGGCAACAATACCAGTAGAAGAAGTTCCTATAAAAGAGTCAACATATGTTTTCACTGCATTTTGAGTTGGAAACAGCACATCCGATGTGCCTAACGACGTGCTTGATGATTTGTTAGCAGTGTTTTCTTTCAGGGATTCTGATGCAATAGCACGATTCGTTTCGTTAGCAATGTATATTGCTATATTATTATCTTCTGATGCACGAGTTGCCTCTTCGGCAGTAAGTCGTACATTCATATTTCGTGCATAACTACTAACAAATGTTTTTACTGCTTTAACTGTGGGATATTTTGTATCCGACAAACTATCCGCACCTACATTAGTTGATTTATTGGATAGTGTTTCTTGCATTATATTCGAGAGATTTGTGATGGAATTTTGAATCGTCGAAATTGTTTCCCATAATCTTGTAATCTCTTCGGGGTCTACTGACATTCTATACCTTCTTAACTGGTATAAATTGAATGCATTTTGTATTTCACAAGACTAGTTGTTTGTATATTTTTGTATATTTACACTTTTGAAGTATCCAATACTACTTCCACCGTCTTGCCGGTTTTCACCAGTTTACCGACCTTGACAAGTTGTCCTTCTTTGTATTTCGCCAAATCATAGAGTTCGTTCGTCTTTTTATCCGCCGCATATGCAACTCCATTTAGAGGTTTCGTTTCAGTCAGTTTGATTTTTTGTGCCTTGACATTCAAGTCTTCGCGCTCACCTTCGTCCATGTCTAATGTCGGATAGGATACAAATTGATTGCTGGTGATTTTTCCCATGGAACTTCCGTAACATACTAAGTTCTCATTGCTCTTGTATAAAGTGCAATCAATGGCCGATTCTTTGATGGATTTCAAGATGTTGCTGTTGATGTCGGTTTTGATATTCGCGATTTCGCGCAATGATTCGTCGGTAGTGACGGATTTGTTCTTTTCGATGCGCGATAAATCGTGAATCATGATTTCGATGGTTTGTTTGTCCGTCATTTGTTTTTTGCTAAAGACACTCATATACAAAAATACCTTCACGGTGCGCAATTCTTCAGGCAAATCCATGTGACTGCAAATACGACGCGCGCGACCAATGACTTGCTCTAGACGCACATTATGCCAGTAGGGTTCGACAATATGCACAAAACGAGTGTTTTTCAAGTTAATACCTTCCGCGCCTGAAGAAGTAATCATGAATATTTTGATGATTTCGCCATTGTTGTTGTTTGCGGCTTTTGCGCGCAATTTGTCGGCAATGTTTTTCGGCACGACATTCCATGCTCCGTTATAAATATTACGTATGATTTCTTTTTCTTCGGCAGTCTCTGTGCCCGTGTATAATACGAATTTAGGCTTCTCACCAGAATCGTCTGAATCGCCGGAATCGCTAGATTCGTCGATTGTCCATCCACTTGTTGTTGATTTGATTTTGAATTCGGCAAATCCGTTTGCTTCTAGTATCAGTTTAAGAATACCGATACCTTCGAGTGTGCGGAATTGACTGTATAACAAATGAAGGCCCGAATTATCTGGATTTTTCAAGTTCTCGAGAATTTTCACGAATTTCGGACTGGATTCGGCCAGTTTGTCTCCCGTCAAATAGTCACCGGATTGAATACTCGTTAAAGCGGCCTGGATTCGTTCCGCATATTTCGGTTCCGAAACCACTAGATTGCTTTCATCTTCGGTAATACTCACTGCATCAATGACTGCACTTTCGTCATCATCCTCATCATCCCTTTCCTTTGCGTCTGGATGCGGTCTTTCGATGTCGCTTGGAAACACATAATTGCATGCGGCTCTGGAAAAAATACGATAGGTGGATGACATGGTATATACGTCGTCGTTTTTGCCCTGAGCTTGTTGTGTTTTCGCCTGCTTTTGTTTTTGCATTTTCTTCTTCTTCTCGTCATCGATTTCACTTTTACGGATTTTAACATATTCGCCGAATTGATGGTCACTCATTTCGACGGTTTCAATATGATAATTGTCGCCCGAATCGGTGAGAACAAAGGATGGTAATAATTTTTCTTGTGCACTGCGGAAATAAGAGGTCAATCCTAAAATACGACGCTTGAATAAATTGTCGTTTTTCATGGCTTTTGATTCCGTATTGACAAACATATTAAGGAAAGCCTCGGAATCATCAGGTAATGCTCTATGATACTCAATCTTGATAAGTCCGTCGATGACTTCAATTTGATTGTCCTTCATAATACGCTTGATTTGTTTCAAAAACTGTTCGTCGGTGATATTTCCGGTCTCGTCTAATTTCACGCCGGTATATTTAGCAAATTCATCTTCGCCGCCCACCATGCCGCCGTCGTGCATATCCACGTCTTTGAGGACTCGGTTGTAATAGTCAATGGATTCGTCTTCTTCAATCTCTAGTTCACGAACTGGATTGATTTTGATGACCCCATCTTTTACAACATAGGCCTTGTCGGCATCCATTTTAGCATGTTTCTTCTTGGTGGTGCGAGAACTAGCACTACGCTTTTTAGGGGTGCTTTTTCCGCCTAAATAATTGTCCATCAAATCATTCCCGCCCTTTTTCGTTTCGCGTTTTTTCATATTGACAAATCCGAACGGGTTTCGTGTAATAGTAATCTTGTTGTCGCTATATTCGACGAAATCGTAGGTCGTCATGCCGTCTTTTGCAAACATCTCGAGGATTTCGTCGCGGTTCATTTTTCGCTCCGTTTTCGTGGCGACGGGGATGGTCCAGGTTTTGATGGCCCCGCGCAACATGTTAAACATGATGGCGATTTCGTTCGGATAGTTGATGATGGGGGTACCGGATAACATGACCACACGGCAATTTTGCGCCTTC
>Ga0214923_10009627_pt1 | contig 10032 bp, 14 predicted proteins | sample LL1510_MetaG_FD_177993 | JGI IMG/M metagenome (GOLD analysis project Ga0214923, IMG submission 177993) | Freshwater microbial communities from Lake Lanier, Atlanta, Georgia, United States - LL-1510 | ecosystem: Environmental > Aquatic > Freshwater > Lake | place: USA: Georgia | collected...
GGCCGCCGGTGTACCCGAGGCAGTCATCTACGAACGCTCACTCCTGGGTATCACGGCCATGGAACAAGCGATCGGCAAGAAGAAGTTCGCTGAGTTGCTTGGTGACCTGGTCGTCAAGCCGCAAGGCAAACCCACGCTGGTGCGCGAAGACGACAAGCGCATAGCAATTAGCTCTGTGGCTTCAGCCGCAGCAGATTTTTCGTGAAACAGCTCAACAGGAGAAACCACATGAGCACACCAACCAAAGTAGTAACCGGCAAAGTCCGGCTTTCGTACGTGAACTTATTCACGCCACGCGTGGGTATGAGCGGCGGCGAGCCCAAGTATTCCGTCTGCGTGCTGATCCCGAAGTCTGACAAGGCCACGCTCGACAAGATCAAGGTTGCGATCGAGGCCGCCAAGCAGGCCGGCGCCGCCACTTTCGGCGGCAAGGTCCCCCCTGGACTGAAGTCTCCGCTGCGCGACGGTGACACCGAACGCGAAGGGCCTGAGTACAAGGGCCACTACTTCATCAACTGCAATAGCAAGCAGCGCCCCAACGTTGTCGACGCCGCGTTGAATCCGATCCTGAACCAGGACGAGGTCTATAGCGGCTGCTACGGTCGAGTGTCGATCAACTTCTACGCCTACAGCCAAAGCGGCAACAAAGGCGTAGGCGCTGGGCTGCAGAACGTGCAGAAGGTTGCCGACGGCGATTCGCTGACCGGTCGCAGCCGTGCTGAGGACGACTTCAGCGCAGTCGACGAAGATTTTCTTTCCTAAAGGAGTTTAGCCATGGATCAAACCCCGATTTTTAATATCAAGATGGTCGGCCCCGGCGTGGAGCTTGTGCTTCAAGCTTTGAACGAGCTGCCGCAAAAGCTTGTGCGCGGCCTTTACGACGAGATTGCCGGCCAGTATGGATTTCAGATGCACGAAATGCAGAAGGCTGCTGAGGCACCTGACAGCGAGGGAGGCGAAACGGAGTGACCACGCTGCGCATTGATCTTGAAACGTATAGCTCCTTCGACCTGAAAAAGTGTGGGGTTCATAGATATGTCGAATCGAATGACTTTGAAATACTTCTGCTGGCTTATGCGTTCGACGATGAAGAGGTACGTGTTCTCGACCTTGCGCAGGGCTATCTGGGATCTGAGTATTTGCGCGTCGTCGAGGCGATCCAAGACGTAAACGTCACGAAGGCTGCATACAACGCCGCCTTCGAGCTCGCGTGTTTGTCCAAGCACCTGGGCGAGGAGCTTGACGTCACGCAATGGCGATGCACGTCAGTGCATGGGTTGTATCTCGGTCTACCCGGCAACCTGGCCGAGCTCGGCAAGGTGATCGGGCTCGATGAAGACAAACAAAAGCTCGGCAACGGATGGTCTTTGATCCGCTACTTTTGCATCCCCTGCAAGCCGACGCGAAGAAACAACGGACGCACGCGCAACCAACCGCATCACGACCCTGCGAAGTGGGAGCTCTTTATTGAGTACTGCAAGCGTGACGTGGAGACCGAGCGCGAGATTGCCAACAAGCTCGCCCGGTTTCCAGTGCCGGTTAAGGAGTGGCAGCTTTGGCACCTGGACCAACGGATGATGAACAAGGGCGTGCTCGTCGACCGCGCCCTGGTGCATGCCGCGGTCAAGGCTGACGAAATCATCAAGCAACGCCTGACCGCCGAGGCTGTTGAGCTTACCAAGCTTGACAATCCGAACAGCCGGGATCAGCTGCTCGATTGGCTGCAGGAGGAGATGGAAGACGACACCATCAAGGACCTGACCAAGAAGACGGTGCCCAAGTTGCTGCAGTCCACCGACAACGCGGTCGTCGAGCGCGTGCTCAAAATCCGCCAGGAGCTCGCCAAAACGAGCGTGAGCAAGTATCACGCGATGGCCCGGTCTGTGTGCAGAGACGACGCGATACGCGGCCTGACGCAGTTCTACGGGGCTAATCGCACCGGCCGCTGGGCCGGGCGGATTGTGCAGGTTCAGAACCTGCCACAGAACAAGCTGCGCGACCTCGACCTGGCGCGCGAGCTTTTAAAGGCCAGGCATTTTGACGAGCTCGAGTTCCTGTACGGCAGCGTGCCGGATGTGCTGAGCCAGCTCATCCGCACCGCGTTTGTTGCCAGGAGCGGTAGCCGGTTCATCCCGGTCGACTTCAGCGCGATCGAGGCACGCGTAATCGCGTGGCTGGCCTGGTGCGAGTGGCGTCTCGAGGTGTTCAAGACGCACGGCAAGATCTACGAGGCCTCGGCCGAGCAGATGTTCAAGCTGCCCGCAGGCAGCGTGACCAAGAAGTCACCGTACCGGCAAAAGGGCAAGATCGCCGAGCTCGCGCTGGGCTACCAGGGTGGGGCCGGTGCGCTCAAGACCATGGGCGCGCTTGAGATGGGCATCCCCGAGGAAGAGCTCGAGCCGATAAAGGACGCATGGCGCGCTGCCAACCCGGACATCGTCGAGCTCTGGTACGCCTGCGAGCGATCCGCCAAACAGGCAGTGGGTCAAAAGACCACCGTGGTTTTGCCGATTGCCGGCAAACGCAGGCAGCTGATCTTCCAGTACGAGGCGGGCTTCCTGTTCATCCGCCTGCCCAGCGGCCGCCGCCTGGCCTACGTCAAGCCGCGCCTCGAGGGCGAGGACCTGTACCGCGAGAAGGCCGACGGCAGTCGCTACCTTGTGGCCAGCGCCGGGTCGTTGACCTACGAGGGTGTGGACCAGAAGACCAAGCGATGGACCAGGCTGCCGACCTACGGCGGCAAGCTGGTGGAGAACATCACGCAGGCCATCGCACGCGACTGTCTGGCTGACGCGATGCTGGCGCTTGATGAGGCGGGTATCGACCAGCTTTTTACGGTTCACGACGAAATCATCACAGAAGTGCCTTTCAAGAAGGCCACGCTCAAGGATGTAGAAGCAATCATGAGCCGGTCACTGCCATGGGCGCCGGACTTGCCGTTGCGCGGCGATGGATTTGAAACACTTTATTACATGAAGGAGATCGATTGATGGATGGGGACACCAAAGCCACCAATCCGAAAGACGCCGTTGGCATCCGCAAGGCGCCGCTGTCCACCGTCCCGTCGGGCGTTATGGCCGAAGTCGGCGTGGCTATGCTCGAGGGCGCACGCAAGTACGGCCGGCACAACTACCGCATCGCAGGCGTTCGCGCTAGCGTTTACTACGACGCGCTGATGCGCCACATGCTGGCCTGGTGGGAGGGTGAGGACGTTGACCCGGACAGCAACTTGTCGCACGTCACCAAGGCAATCACAACCTTGGTCGTCCTCCGCGACGCAATGATGCAAGACATGCTCACCGACGATCGGCCGCCGCGCTCGGCGCCGTTTTTCGAGGAGCTGAACGCCAAGGCCAGCGAGATCAAAGACCGCTACACCGACCGCGATCTGCGCCACTACACCATTGCCGACACGGGCCTGAAATTATGACCATTAATAACATTCGCATGCTGCGCGCAGAAGACCTGGCTCCGCTGCTCGGTCGTGCGGCCAGCACGATCAAGACCGACGTCCGCCGGCGGCCGGAGACGCTGCCGCCACGCTTCAAGATTCCAGGGTCCAACCGTGTCATGTGGCTCGAGGCTGACGTGCTGGCATGGATCGAAGCACAGAGGAAGAAGCGATGAAGCGAGTACGACCCGGCGCTGACTTTGTGGCCGAACAGGCCGACAGAATGTACGAGCTCTTGCGCCAGCGAAGCGCAGTCTCGCGTGAGGATCTCGAGTACGTCGCTGACGCGGTGTCGCGACTGAAAGATGCACGGCTCAAAGCTTGTGTCGCCGACTTGATTGGGTGGGGCGATGAGGAGCGCGCCGAGATTGAGACTTTTGTGGCCATCGCCATCGAGGTCATGAAGCGCACCAACGTCTCGAAGCTGCGCGAGGCCGCCAGGATTGTTGAGCTGCGCCACCTGGTGAATCAGGGGGGCGAGTCATGAGGCAGAAACCCATTGCTTACGTCACTGGCACTTATGCCGGTCACTTTGTCGTCAAGCCGACTAACCCTTCGATGGTGCTGCCAGCAGGTCTTGCGCTTTATGTCGGTGCGCCTAAGCCACTGACGCCGACGCAGCGCGTATACCTTGATTATTTAACAGAGTTTCGATCGCTCAAAGATCTTGCCCATCAGTTTGGATGCACAACCGAGGGCGCGCGTAAACACATCAAAGTCTTACACGCCCGCGGCTTGATTAAACGTGAGTGCTTTTTCAAGTGGATCAAGGGCCGGCAGAAAGGCGCCTGGGCCTGGCACTACATTGCAAAATGAGCGATCCAGCCCACCCCACCAGCGAGACCTGGGAGCTGTTCGATCCCGAGGTCTATCCGCCGCCTCGCGGCGTCAATTTGCTTATGATCAATCCAGGTGGCGTGCTGATTGTCGGCACCTGGTGTGAAGGCGCAGTGGCTTGGGGTTACAAGCCGCGCATACCGCAAACCGTCAAAGACCGAATGGAGGCGAAATGGCTGAGTTGACTCACGTACCGAAATTAGTGCTTAAGTGGGTGCTGTCCTGCAAAGCACCGAAGACATCTAAGGATGTCGCAAAACACTTTTACATAGAAGAGGCTACGGCTCGGTACTATCTGAGGCTGTTGACCGTGAAGAATTTGCTAAAAATTCATTACCAAAAGAAACAAATTAAGTACTACGGCACTCCGCTGTCGTTTGATCCAAAGCCGGAACCGATGGCAATAAAACCGCCAAAGAAAAAGAAACCCGCATCGCTTGCGCTGCCCAATGTTGCTAACCCGTCCAAGCTGGAAGACGTCTGGGGAAGGGTGGTGCAGGGATGAGCTTCGTGTGCCCACTCCCACCGGTCAAAGTTTTTGTGAAGGCTGAGTATTTGTACGATCACCAGCGCGGTTATGGTGACCTGGTCGAAGGTGTATGGTGCAGCGTCAAGTCACACCGTGGCGAAGCCTTTCGCTTCGAGACCTACTTGCCTCAGTACGCGGCGCTTTACGACAAGCTGCCGATCAGCGCCTTTAGCTGGCGCGAGACTCTGGTGGAGGATGACCAGTTGCCGCTTGATGTGTTGCAAATCTGGGACGCAATGAGTCACCACGTCGAAGTCATTCACAAACCGCTGCTCTCGGGTTTGCGAGCTGAGTTCTTTGGCAAAGATCGCTTCATTCATTCTGGCGAATACGTGTTCACGCTGGACTGTTGTAGCCCGGATCCACGGATCCCCGATTTTACGTTTAGCGAATCAGTGGACGAGCACAAAAGCTTCAATTTGCTCAAGCTTGATAACGGTCAGTTTGCTTTGCAACCCAACAACCGCTGCCATTTCTACGACGCGGCTCTTAATCCTCAGACGATCAAGCGGCCGGATTTTAAAGTAGCTACCCGCAAGTATCGCGTTGAGCGCGAAGCGAAGTGGAGGCTCGGTGATACCAATGATGTGACTTACGACGGAAGGACCGAGTAATGCGTCCGTTTGAATCACTAGGCGCGCTGCTCGACGATTTGCTGTCAGCCGCCGCGCTGCTGCTGTTGGTTGCGCCGGTTGTGGGCATCGGCGTGATCGTGATGTTTCTTTATGACAAGGCAAAGGAGGTGTTGCGATGAGCTTTACCGAGCTGGTCAATGACATCATCGAGACCACCCCGCTGGAGATTCGACTTCAGGTGGTGGAAGAGATGCTTGAAGAAGTGCAGCTGCGCGCCAAGGAGGTGCGGCTGCTGGCTGAACAACTCATGGAGAGGTGGAAAGATGGTTAACCGTACCGTTCAAGACGCCTGGCTGGAGTATTGCAAAACCCACGGCATGGATTCGATGAACCGGCACCAATTTGCAATTTTCAAGGCCGGCTGGAATGCAGGCCTTGCTGCGTTGGTAGTGCCAAACAACGACCAGTGGCGGTTGGGTGAACCGCGCGACCTGGCCTAGCCCAGCTTGTCGGCGAGCTCTTCGACCTTGGGGTTGTAATAGACGGACAGGGATTTGAGGTCACGGTGCCCCGTGACCTTGGACAGCTCGACGGCGTCTCGGAACTTCGGCGCCATGCGTGAGATGGCTTCGTGCTTTCCATCGTAAAAACGTAGGTTTGCATCAGCTAGTCCGGCTTGTTTGCGCAGCACCCGGTAGTAGTTGCTCAGCGTCTGCGAGCTGATCGGGAACAGCGTGTCGGTGGGATTTTTGTCTTTCACCAACGTGGCCACGATCTTGATCGCTTTAGACGACAGCGGCACGTCCCGCGCGTCGCCGTTTTTGCTGTCGTGCAGTCGGATAAAACGCTGCTTAATGTGAACGTCGGCCACCTTGGCCGAACAAAATTCGTTTGGCCGCATGGCCGTTTCGATAATTAGCAGCAAGCCCCAAGGCACGTAGTCCATGCCTGTAACAGGCGCACGCTCGGGATCGAATTTGGCGGCGGTGAGAATGGCCTGGAGCTCGTCATCGCTCCAGCGTCGATTGCGCGGCTTTCCAGCGGCGCCGGCAGGGCGGCCGACCTCACGCATTGGATTGGTTTTCCAAGGGTAGTCCCACTCTTTGATGGCGTAAGTAAAGATCTTTGAGATCAGGTTCATTTCGCGGTTCACCGACTGTGGCGAGACTTGGTTCAGCCTAACGTCGCGCCAGTCGCGAATGTCCTTGGGCATCATCTCGAGCGTGCGGCGCTTTACGAAATCCGCCTCGCGCAACAGCATGTTGATGCGGACCTTGTCCCAGCGGGCGCCCTTGCGCCCTGGAACTACCTCGTCACGGAAACGCTCAAAGAGCGAGCCGATCGAGTCTTTCGCAAACTTGCTGGGGTCTTTGTAGGTGTGGTGGTCAATTTCCCGCTCGATTTTTGTGGCCCAGTTATAGGCCGCTTTGTGCGAAGGGAAGATGCCCGAGCGGGTTTTAAAGCCAGCCTTGCGGACGACGGCGCGGTAGCGGCCGCCAGGGTAGGGTGCGATATGTGCCATCTGTCTCTCCTAAAACTGCACAAGAACTGCACAAGGAAGTGCGAGACAAATAGTACATTCAAATACTTAGGCGTACAAGTGGGAAAATCTTCTGGGCACCAAAAAACAACGTATTTGCTGTACTTTCAAGTACTTGAGTTGCACAAGACCGTACAGCAACGCACTGTGAAAACGCTGAGTAGACCCCAAAACTGCGCAAAACCTCCACAGGACAATGGCATAACGGCTACATCGGTGCGGCAGCCTGCTCCTCAACGCGTCTGACCCGGTCATTGAATCGCTTCATCGCGGCCTGGATCCGCTGCTCCTGGATCTTAACCGACTCTTTCGACGCCCCCTTCTCGATCAGCTCTCTACGCCGCTGGCGTAGCTTTTGGACGTCGCGCTCCACCTGATTGGCGTAATCAACAAGGCGCGCTTCGGGGTTCTCCCGGCGATAGTCCGCGACGCCACCTTCGCGATTTTTGATCCGGCCCTTGATCTCGGCCTCGTGCTCGTTGATGCGGGTGATGTTGTCGTAGAACCGCGTGGATTCGGCAGCCGCCGATTTGGTGTCGCCGTAGAACCGGCCAACCAGAGGAATCTTGTAGGGCGGCAGCTCCTCGCCAGTCACGCTCGAGCTCGCGGTCTGTTGGATCTTCAAGAGCTCGCGGCCGATACCACCGGTGGCCTGGCCAATCAGGTAATCGAGCTGGTCAGGCGTGGGGCTGAGCAGGCCTTGCTTGTACTTGGTCCCGCCGGTGGCGAGATTCAAGTAGTAAGACATCTCTTTTGACAGCCAGCTTGCGGTGTCTTTCGCCCTGGTGTAGCCCGGCGTAGGCGCGGTCTCGCTGCGGTCCTTCTTGGCGATCGGCTTGCCGGTCCAGTCGCGATTCTCAGCGAGTGCCACTAGCGGGTCAGCGATTGTCGGAGCAATCGTCTGGACCGACCAGCCGGCGTTGCCGATGGGGTTGAAGGCGTCGAGGAAGGCGCCGGTGATCTGACCCACACGCTTGGCCGGATCCTTCCAGCCGGAGAGCGCCCACTCGGTGAGCACGCGGCTGGTGTTGGGGATGACGTGAAAACCAAGCGGCAGCGGAATCGCAATGTATTTACCATCGGCCAGCGGGATGACGAGGTTGCGCTCACGCACAAACTCGGGCGGCTCCTTGTCATCGAACCCCGCGGCCGCGAGCGCCAACGCCTGAATTGCACCAAGCACCAGGCCACCGGCCATGATCTTCTTGCCGGCCGGGCCGGTGAGCGTTTCGCCCAGGCGCTTGCTGCCCTGCACGCTGGCGTTGAAGAAGGCGTAGAGCGCGCCTGCCTGCGTGGCCACCTGGCCCTTGCGGTTGAAGTTGACGGTGAGGTTCTTGGCGATTGAGGCGGACTGTTGCTGGCTGATGCCCTTGTCAAGCGCAGCCTTGTAGGCTGCCAGGCGCACCGCGTTTTCCATCGTCTCGTTGTAGTCCGACAACCAGTCGAAGGTTGCGCGGCCAAACTGTTTGAGCTTGCCCTCGGTCATCTTCTTAAGCTCGGCCTCGAGCGCCTGGCCGCGCTCTTCGCTGCGGCTGAACACGTCGCGGTAACCGGTCTGCGCACCCGCCCCCTGAAACTCCTCCCACAAGGTGGCCCAGGTGCCGGTTGCCGGACCGCTGCCCTTGCGGCGTGAGCGCAGATCCGAGTAGATACCGCGCAGCGCTGGGATTACGTTGGCGCTTACCTCGGCCTGGCGGTCAGCGATCGGCGTGGTGGAGAGGTTGAACATCGCCCCCTGCACGTCGCGCATGAAGTTGACCGCACCGAAGATCGGGTTGTACTGGGTGTTGATGCTGGCGAAGTAGCGCGTCACCGTGCCCATCATGCTCATTACCCGACCGAGCTGATCGGCATCGAGGTTCTTCAACGCGCTGACCATGCGCTGGGCGCGCTCGTCTTTGTTGTTGAAAAAGACGTACTTCTCTTCACCGTCGATGCGCACTGCCAGCACGTTGTCAGAGTTGCGCAGCAGGGGGTTCACGCGCTGCACCACCAGGCCAGTGCGCGGATCGATCGTGCTCTGCACCGGCTCCTCGATGATGTTCTGCGCATCGAGCGGGTCCAGGCCCATCCCCATCAGGTCGGCCATCGCTTTGGCCGGGTCCTTCTGCCCGGCAGGGTCGACCGCCAACCAGAAGTCGGTGTTGGGGTTCTTTACGGCAAGACCGTATAGCGCTTGCGCAACACGGTCCTTCTCAGCACGCACAATCGCGCGCTCGCGTTGCATGGCGAGGTTGGCCAGGATGTCGACCACTGGGCGGCTCGAGCCCGTAGCGCGCCGGCTGGCAGCGCCGCGGACCTGGTAGCCCTGGCCGGTACCCATGCCCTGGCCGCCGGAACCGTAGTCGATGTCCTCGCGGAAGAGCGGCACGTACTTGCTGTAGGCGTCTTCCCAGTTGTCGATCGTGTCTTGCGTCTCCAGGCCACTGGCCACCAGCAGCTGGCGCGTGCCGGCGGTGATCGCGTCCACACGCTGGGCCAGGGCCTCGAGCGAGCGGCGCTGATCTGGGCTCAGACCTGCGAGGTAGCTTCGAGCATCGGCAGTGTCGATACCGGAACCGCCGTCAGGCATGTTCGGATTGACCCTGGCGATTTGCTGGTTGCGCTCTTCGGCGTGACGGTTGTGCAGGTACTCCTCGAATTGCTCCATGCTGACGTTGCGCGCTTGCATTTGCTGCAGCAGCGGGCGCAGCTCGTCGGACAGGAAGTCTTTGGTCTGCTTGGCAGTGCGGCCGTGGTAGAGCTCTTCTTGCAGGTACGGGTTCCAGGTGTCATCGATCTGGCCCACGGCAGACCGGATGGTCTCCACCACGCGTTTGGTGTCGACCAGCTTGTCTTGTATGGAGTAGATGACCTGGTCCATCTTGGTATCGGTCGGCGCGGTCCAGGTCGACAGCACCTGCTGGCCGAAGATGTTGCGCCGACGGCTGAACTTGATCGGTGCGCCAGTGACATCTGTATCGCTACCAAACTGCGCATTCTTGGCTAGCACCAGCGGACCGATCTGGATCACCTCGTCAGCACGCAGCACCGGGCGCATGGTGTCGCGGTCGTAGAAGTAGCTGTGGCGGAATGGATCCATGCCGACCTGGGTCCAGGC
>Ga0214923_10009628_pt1 | contig 10032 bp, 8 predicted proteins | sample LL1510_MetaG_FD_177993 | JGI IMG/M metagenome (GOLD analysis project Ga0214923, IMG submission 177993) | Freshwater microbial communities from Lake Lanier, Atlanta, Georgia, United States - LL-1510 | ecosystem: Environmental > Aquatic > Freshwater > Lake | place: USA: Georgia | collected 2015-10-15
AGTCCCTCCATCCGAAGAACGAGCTTCCCAGGACTTATCCAAAAACAGACGCAAAGGCACTCCGAGTTTAGCAATAAAACGGTGTGAGCTATATTCGACCCAAGGTGTCCAGGCAAAAAACATGTGCTCGGAAATCAGTGCATGATCGGAAAGCAACTGGACTGTTTGAAGATTAGCTTCTTCAGTTAAGTGGTAAGTCCAGTGAAAACCCAATCCCACTTTTACGATAGATTCTGACCATTGGGAAATCACTCGACCCAGGTCCAACCCGGAAATCAAACGAGTATTCAGAGACTGTCGCAGAGGATGAAAGAGATGAAATTGAAGTTTGAGCGCCCAGGGTTCTTCTGCTGATTCTAAAATCCCTGTGTCGAGTTGGAGGTGCAGGAACCGATCGTCACTGGAGGAAAACTGATCATATTCCAAGCCAAGACGTCCATAACGTCCATCTGCACTTAAATAACGACGTGCTAATTCAACAGAAACAGTTTGATCCCAATTTCCTAATTTATTCGAAGCTTCAGTTCTGCCCACGCCTAACGAACCCAAAAGTCGACTCGAAGCTTTGGCTCCAATTTCTACAAATTGTGTGTCCCAAAAAAAGCTGGCTTGGGTGGACGAATAGCTATCGTAAGCAAGCATCGACAAACCCATTTGAAAGCCAGCAGTCACTTTCATTAACGGGACAGACGGCACAGCCAGCTGCGAAAAAATCCAATCCCGTCTCTCTACAGCGTGAACACTACTGGGCCAAAGCAGTTTGATGAGGCTCGCGGTAAAGAGGCCAAGCTTGATCCGATTCAGCAGTTTTCCATTTGCGAAGTTTTTCATGCAGAGTGGACTTTGCGATTCCAAGCTCCTTTGCGGCTCTTTTACGATTTCCATGACAACGCTTTAACTTGTCTAAAATAACTTGTTTCTCAAAGTCGGCTAACGTTACCCCTGTGACCGCTTTTCCGGCAAGTCCCGAGGCTTCAGTCTGAAGTTTTTCTTTTTTGATCAGTTGGGTGAGAAGTTCAGTACTTACCATTTTAGCGCCTAACACATCTGCACGTATGAGAAGGTTTCTCAATTGTCTGATATTGCCTGGCCATTCAAAATCCAAGAGGCAGGAAAAATCGACATTCAAGTAAGTGCTTCCGAGGCGGTCTAAAAGACCAGCGGCCAAAAGTGAAATGTCTTCTGGGCGCTCTCGTAATGGAGGAACTTCCACTGCCAGAATAGAAAGACGTTCCAGAAGATCCAATCGGAACTGGCCCTCTTGGACTCTTTCCTTTAGGTTCCGGTTAGTGGCAGCAATGATCCTTACATCCACTTGTTCTACTCGAGTCGACCCTACTGAGCGTATTTCTCGAGATTCCAAAAGCCGCAGCAGTTTCACTTGAAGTCCGAGCTCTAACTCTCCGATTTCATCTAAAAAAAGACTGCCACCTTGTGCGCTTCGAACCAGGCCGCGGTGGGATTGCACAGCACCCGAAAAAGCCCCTCGCTCATAACCGAAGAGCTCACTCTCAAAAAGGCCCGGGGGAAGAGCGCCGCAATTCACCGGAACAAAAGGCCCTTGCCGGCGAATGGAAAGACGGTGAATCCGTTGAGCGAGAAGCTCTTTTCCGACTCCCGTTTCGCCTGTCAGCAAAATAGGCCAAGGGCTCTGAGCGTAGCGGTCGAGCTCCTCCAGAGTGGCACGGAATTGACGGGATTTTCCTGTTATGAGTTCAAACTGCATAAGGTACTCCTTTAGTTTTTGGGGAAATACCTGTTTGCAAGCTATGCCAAATTCAATGCCGGGGGCATTGCGCAGTAAAAACCAGATGCAGCGTCTCAGGGATGAGACGACTCGTTTCTAAAATGAATCAAGATGGGCGAAAAGGCCATTAAGCCGTTACTTCTCGAGTCGGTTTCTTGGTCACTAGGGGTTTTGCAAGAAAACCGCTTCGCAGACAACGAGTACAGACATAAACTCGCTGAACTACCCCATTGAGAGTTGCTCGAACCTTTTGAAGGTTGGGGAACATACGGACCTTGGTCTTAATGTTGGAGTGGGACACTTTGTGTCCAACTACTGGAGATTTTTCACAAAATACGCATCTTCGTGCCACGTCTAGCCCCTTTGTCTAAAAAACGAAGCCTTGTTTTATTGAAAAAAGCGCCTGATTTCAAGGAGATTGTTTAAAAACCTTTCTAGCCTTGTTAGGTTAAGCCTGATGATTTTAAAAACGATTAAATTCCTGGCTATTGTGGGGGCTTTAACGGCCCTGTTTATTGCTCAGGATTTCGTCAGGTTTACTTTAGCTTGCCGGGCCTATGGGAAGCGGGCAGAGCTAGGCCTTGCTCAGTTACCAGCCCCGATAGAAAGCGAAAAAGAGGCTTTAGTGGTGATTACCGGCGACCGGAATCGAATTCGCAAAGGACTGGAGCTTCTGCATAGCCGCCCCAATGCTTGGCTACTCATTTCGGGAGTCTCCAAAAAAACCAGTCTAGCAGAAGTAGCTGCTCTTCAAGCAGAAGAGATGTCTGAAAACAAGAAGTTGTGGGAACGCGTGATCATCGACACCAACGCTACTTCGACAGTGGAAAACGCCGAAGAAACTGTCAAAGTGTTGAAATCCAAACACGCTCGGCGGATGGTGTTAATTACTTCTGATTACCACATGGAAAGAGCCCTTCGGATTTTTAAAAATGGGTTGAATGTGGAGATTGTTCCTTTTGTAGTGAGGTCCGAACTTACTACTGGATCAGTAGCCCATTGGCCTAGTGCAGTCGCAAAGTTTTTTTGGGAGTACTTGAAGTGGGTTGCTCTTCGCTTCGATATTTATTAGCGAGATAAAATTTCTAAATACCGGTCGCTAGCACCTTGTCGTGCCAATAAAAATTCAAAAGAGCGTTCGGAGAGACGTTTTCGTTCTTCTGGAGACCTCAACAAACGAGTGAGTTCTTTTTCGAATTGATTCCAATCTTCAATGACTGTCAGGAGGCCTTCTCGCTGAAGCTCCACAGCTTCTGGAGAGTTATGAATGAGGGGGCCTGTAAAAACCGGACAAGCGTAAGCAATCGGTTCTAGCACGTTATGAACTCTCCTTTTAAAACTTCCTCCCACAAGAACTACAGTAGCGATCGAGTAAAGTTCAGCCAGAAATCCTACGCGATCAACGATCAAATGAGAATGATCATCAGGAGTCTGAAGCCAGTGACTCCACCTCCGTGTTGAAATCCCTTGAGCACTTAAAATTTCTTTCCAGTGTCGCAGCCTGTGCTCGGAGGGCTCGTGCGGAACAAAAACTAACCTCAGTGACGGGTTAGATTCAAGAACAGATTTAAGTCCAGGAAGAATAGCTTTGAGATCACTATCCCAAAGACTGGCGCCAATCCAAACGGGGGATCCGAAAAAAAATGTCATCCAAGCTCTCCCAGTCTGAAAAAGGTTTCTTCGGTAGAGGACTCTTTCTGAACGGGGATCGCCGGAATGTGTAACATTAGATGAAAGCCCTTTTTCCTGTAAAAACTCTGCCGATGTTTGGTTAACCGTTCCGATGTGCCTCATGCGCTTCAAGAAAGACTGATAAAAAAACCAACGTCTTTGAACTGAGTCAGAGAGATGAGCAGCAAACAAATAAGTGGGGACTTTTCTCAAGTGGCATTGGAACAAGAGTTCCGGCCAAATTTCCTTATTGATCGCAACAAAAGCAGTCGGCTTGAGGAAATCCAGAAAGCGAGCACATGACCATGAAAAGTCGAAAGGACTGAAATCCTGAAAGTCCCAGGGAACAGCTAAGCCCGCTTTTTTCCTTCTCTCTTCTTCCAGTTGTACGGCGCGCTTAGCACTAGGGGAAAAATAAGTGAGAGCAATTCTACACGAAGGCGACTGTATTTTTAGCTTTTCCAAAATGGGAAGGGCCTGTTCGAATTCGCCAGCAGAGGAAAAATGGAACCAATAACGATTTGCTTGAGGGGGCCAGCCGATGGTTTCATGACAAAGACGAGTGGTTAGCTTTCGTCGTCCCCAAAAGCCGGTTCTAATTTTTTTAACAAAAAGCGCAGAAACGCACATGCCAAACCAAAAAAAACAGTAGAAAACCCGGTAAAAAAACATCACGAAGTGGACTCCGCAGAAAGAGTACCGAGAAGTTCAAGCGTGGCAGAGCTGACTTGCTCTGGCGTAGTAAGTTCTAAACAAAGGCGTTTTCCTCGAATGCAGGGTGCCTGACCATTTTTTGAGCAAGGCCGACACCACAAAGAATGCTCCAGAATTCGACTTTGCGGATGAAACGGAAGACAGCCCATATCGGCATTGGTGGGGCCAAAAATGAGCACATTCGGGATCCCAAGCGCATCCGCTACGTGCATCAAGCCCGTATCATTGGCAAGACAGAGTTTTACTCGCTTCAATACTTGAAATACTTCTCCGAGCGTCAATTTTCCCTGCGTGTTAACCACTCGATCCTGGGGAAATCCTCGGACGATATCTGAACAGAACACATCAGAGGGGCCTCCAAACACCACAAAAGGTTGCTGAGTTCTTTCGAGCATAAGTTCTAGCGTTTTTCGAAAATGTTCTGGAGCCCATCTTTTTCCAGGCCACTGAGCAGAGGGAATAATGCCTATTCCCAATGAACCTGTTTCCGTAAATCCCAATCGATGGGCAAGTTTGGGCCATTCGCAATCTGGAGTGAAGATTTCTGGGCCTTTGCCATCATAGAACACGCCAAAGGAAGCTAGAGGGTCCACGTAGCGCTCTAGCATTCGCTTGGAGCCCCGAATGAGACTTTTCCATTTAAAAGTAAGTGCGAGGGAGCGCTTCACGTAAGGCTTTTTGAAGTACGCTTTTTCTTCGGCTTGTAAAAACGGCATGAGTAAAGTCGTTCTTAAGCTGCGGTGAGCATCGTAAATGAGATCGTAATGCTGTCGGTTGATCTCGTTTCGGAGTCGTAGAAGACCTTTGAAGCCATCTTTTCTAGAGAGGGAGAGCTTGCGGTCTAAATGAGGATTATCGCGGATAAGGTGAACAAAATCAGAACGAACCACCATGTCTATTTGGGCCAGGGGAAAAGTCGTGCGAAGGCATCGAATCATGGCCGTTGCCATCACAATATCCCCCAAACTACTAAAGCGCAGTATGAGAATTTTTCTTACATCTCTTTTGGGCACGAAATACCTAAGAGGTTAAGACCGTTGTGCAGTACTCTTTGGGTGGCTTGGACCAAGTGCAAGCGGATATCTCTGGCTACCGGTTCTGCTGCTTGAAGGACTGGATGCTTGTAGTAAAAGCGATTAAAAGTTTTAGCGACATCAACCAAATAATGGGTGAGGTGATAGGGCTCATTGTCCTGAATAATACTTTGAAGCGTTGAGCGAAATTTCGAAAGAAGAAGAATAAGTGCTTCCTCTTCCATTGAAAACGCATAAGCACCGGGTGCCGGAATGTCTGTGGTTAACTGTCCCTTTCCAGCAGCTTTTGCTAGGAGCGATCCACAGCGCACGGCCGAGTACTGAACGTAGGGGGCTGTTTCTCCTTCAAACGACAAGATAGTCTTCCAATCAAATTCCATATCTCGAGTTCGATGAGTAGAAAGTTCACTAAATATGATAGCGCCCACTCCGACCATTTCAGCCACTTCTTCTTTTTGGGGGAGTTCCGGATTTTTTTGCGTGCACTCTAGAAGCGCAAGTGCTTTTGCTTCGTTAAATAAGTCGTCTAGCAGAATAACTCGTCCTTCTCTCGTCGACATTTTTTCTGAGCCAAAAAGCACTGTACCGAAGGAGAGGTGAGCACAGCGGTTTGCCCAGTCAAAGCCCATTGCTTCCAAAATGCCAAACAGTTGTTGAAAATGCAGACGTTGCTGTTCTGAAACGATGTAAAAATGTTTTGAAAATTGGAATCGTTGGTAACGGTCGATGGCACCGGCGATATCCCGTGTTAAATAAAGTGTCGTGCCATCTTTTTTCTGAATGAGGGCGGGAGTCGCAATTCCCGGAAGCTCGACAATCCAAGCTCCTTCACTGATTCGTGCGCCTGTTTTGCTTTTTACTTGTTCCAGTGTTTTATCGATGAGTGAAATGTAATGACTTTCGCCTTCGACAAAATCAAACTCAACATTCATTCGTTTGAGCGTTGCATTCATGGCAATCGTCGAAATTTCCCGAATCTTTTTCCATAGCTCAATGACGTCAGAATCCCCGTTCTCCATACGCTGTAAACATTGAGATGCTTTTGCTAAGTATTCGGGGTGACTGTCGGCTTCTTTGTGAAAACGAACGTAAATCTGGAGCAAGTGATCCATCGCCGGCTGAAGTTGGTTGGGATTGAGCAACTCTCTCTGCCCCCACAATTCGAAAGCTGCGACTAAGCGAGCAAATTGGGCTCCCCAATCGCCAATGAAATTAATTCGAATGGCGTCATACCCTAAGTAACGATAGACATTCGATAAAACATTTCCGATTAACGTGGAACGAATGTGTTGAAAACCGAGCCTTTTTGCAATGTTCGGTGAACAGTACTCCAAAACAACTTTTTCCTTGTTTCCGGATGAATCGGAACCATACCGAGATCCCTGTCGTTGAATAGTGGAAAGGGTGGTTAGAAACAAAACCGCTGGATCCATCCGAAAATTAAGATAAGGACCAGCGGCACTTACCGAAACTTGAGGATTCTTTATATGAGGGACCAGTTCTTGAGCAAGCTTGCCTGCGGGCTTTCCCAAAAGTTTGCCTAATCGAAAACAGGGAAGTGCTAAATGGCCCATTTGAAGTTGAGGCGGGGAGGTAAACTCTGAAACCAGGCTCTGGGCAGGAATTTCGGGGTGATTTAAAACCGTCGAAATCTCTTGAGCGATTTTGGTTTTCCAGTCAAAAAAGGGCATGAATCAGTTTCCTTGAAAAACGACATATCTATCGGAAACTCTTAGTATAAGCAAGTTTTGTCTCTCAGAGGCCAGGGAGCCATTTGCGCAGGAGCTGTTGAGCTGCTTCTAACGGGCCTTGAGGATAGGGCAAATGGCAATTGAGGTAAGGACCTAAGCAAAATAGGAAAGGATAGCGAGTCTCTGGGAGCAGTAAACTCGAGTGATACTTTTCAAAGGACTCAGCCGGAGTGCCTATTCGGAAATCCCATGTCTGGTCTTGGAGATTGGGGAAAATTTTCAGTAAAAGGTCGAGGCCTTTTTTGAAGCGGGGGTGATCATGGGTGGGGAAAGTGCCTGAAGCAAATTCCACCCAAATTCGTAGCAAAGTAGTTTCATGGGACCGAGGCAAAGATTCGACCGGCCATGATTCGAAGCGAGGGTTAGGAAAGTACTCCGAATCAAGAAAAATAGAAAAAGATTTCAAGCACTGATTCAAAAACGGGGTAGGGACACTGAGTTCCATAGGTACTGTCCACGAGGACTCAAACTGCTTTTCTTCCGGGCAAAATAATTCCGATATTGCGGGGCAGCTTTGGATAAATAGCCGCCAGTCGAATAACGAGCAATTGATAATCCACTTGTTGGAGCTCACTTCGCGACCGTCGGGTGAGGTGAGTGATAGCGCCTGCTTAGAATACTTGGCTGTAAATACCGAATTATTCTGTCCAAGTGGGCAGGGAAATTGAGAAATTCCTGTCAGTGAGTGTGAACTCAGGTCCCAAAAACCAATTTGAGGAGCCGAGTCTGAGGGAACCGTAAAATCTGGATTAGCTGTTTGACTTCGCGAAATACTGTTCCAGAAGCAATCCAAAAAGCTTTTTTCTCCAGACCAAAAGCTTCCTTTAGGCGACACAAACTCAATAGGAATAGTGTCTCGAAGTTCTAGCGAAAAAGGGTGAGCGATAGCACTTAAAATGGGATAACTCCCAGGAGAGTTTGGGAATTTGATCCAGACAATTTGAGCTGCCGTTTTTTGTTTTAAAAACTGCTGGGCGAGCCATAAACCTGCCGGTTCATTCCCCAAAATGACTAAATCAAAAAAGTTCTGCTTCACTTGCCAACCTCATTTGAGACGAACATGATATAGCAAACGGGGGTATAAGATGAAACAGCAAAACCAAATGGCCCAGCTCGCACTGATAGCTTTGTTGATCATGAGTTCCGTCAGTTTTGGTTCAAACTTCAAGGAAAATCCAACCTATTTACTTCCCATGAATTGCTCGGAATTGTTTCCTGATAACTCCACTTTTTTGAGCTATTTTGAAGCTGTCGGACGAGGACAGGTGGCTGAGGATAAAGTGCTTTCTCGAAAAGTGTTTCGTATTTTAGCGTTGAGGGATCAGCTGAACGCCGCGCCGGAGCTTTTCGAAGGGACCAACCCTGTAGACGTATTAATTAGAAAGACGCTTTGCTACTATCGAGAGCAGAAAGACGCACTCCAAGTTGTCCCTTACTACGATCCCAAAATGATACGTTATCTGAAAGACAGTATGAAAGACCTCGAGAGCAAAGTGGACTTGGCGATTTTCAATTGTCGGTTTCAGCAAGAAACCAAAGAAGCGTTGGAAAAACGGGCCAAGAAACATGAAGCGATTGTTCGGGAATTGAAAAACGAAGCCCAACAATCAGCGAGACAATCTTTTGAAAAAATTTCTCGGGAAGCATCAAAAAAAGCGAGAACCAATTAATGTCGCGTTTATCTTGGGAAAAGGCTCTCTATGAGCTCAGTGCGGGAGCCGGGAAAATCTTGCTCCAGTATTTTGAGAAACCCCATGAAATAGAAGTGAAACCGGGAGCAGGGATTGTAACCGAAGCAGATAAAGCCGCTGAGAGTCATTTATTAAAGCAGATTTTCAAGAAATTCCCCGAAAGTTCGATAATTACTGAAGAGACCGGAGAGTACGCTGGCAAATCAGGTCTGCTCTGGGTTCTGGATCCCTTAGATGGGACCAGTAATTATGCGCACGGGTTTCCCTGGTTCTGTGTTTCCATTGGTCTTTACGAGGGGGATAAACCCTTAGCTGGCGGAATTTACCATCCGGTGCTGAAAGAGTTTTTCTTTGCACAAAAAGGGCGAGGAAGTTTTTTAAACGGAAGGAGGATCAGAGTTTCCTCCTGCAGAAAACTTGAGTCCTCGTTGTTAGGCACAGGGTTTTATTACTCGAAAAAGCAGCGGCTTGCTGAAGAAATGAAAATATTTCAGAGAATGAATGAAGTAGTTCAAGCCGTGAGAAGACCAGGGAGTGCTGCTTTGGATTTGGCTTCCGTAGCTTGTGGGCGGTTTGACGGTTTCTGGGAGCGGGGGTTGTCCTCATGGGATGTATCTGCCGGTATGTTGTTAGTGGAAGAAGCGGGGGGACGGGTGACGGACTACTCTGGAAAAAAGACGAATATGTTTTCGAGAGAATTGGTAGCGAGTAATGGCAGGCTTCATCAGGGCTTGGTGAAAGTTATTTTAGACGCTTAGTAATCGTTTAGGGGATCCATGGACGCAAATAAAAAGAAACGGTGGATCGTTCTCGTGAATAGGAGTCCCCGGGGTCCTTTTCTTGAAAAAGAACTTCATCAGCTGATTGATCAAAGAGTCATTCGTCCAAATGATATTGCTTATTTAGTGCCTGAGCATTCCGATAGCGAAAAGGCGGCTTGGAAATTTCTCTGGCAGTTTGAACAATTTGATAGTCGAAAAAACGAGCAAAAAGAATCTTTGCCTGCTGCTATTCTAGAAAAGAGAATGCCTAAAACACCAGAACAAGTTCAAGCACAAATCGACGAACAGCTCCCACTCGATTTACAAAGCATTCGAGTTGAAGACCTGATAGTGAGAGCCAATGAGGGCAGTCGGCGTGAGCCATTCATTCCGAGAGGAAATCCTGAAAGAGAAAGTGTAAGCCGAGTGCCGAGTAGCGGGGGATTTAGTTTTAAATTCGGAACAGCTCCCCTAGTTCTTGCTCTCATCGTTGGGGTCGGATTGTGGGTAAAAAGGGGGAACGTTAAGGAAGCAGCTGTTGAAACAAACAGAGAAATTACAAGTGTGAACGCTAAGACCCCGCCGAGTCGGCCTCTCATGTTGAGGGGAGCGCCCCAAGCTCGAGGAAATTCCCCGGTAGAGATGCCAAATCCCGGTATTAAC
>Ga0214923_10009630_pt1 | contig 10031 bp, 9 predicted proteins | sample LL1510_MetaG_FD_177993 | JGI IMG/M metagenome (GOLD analysis project Ga0214923, IMG submission 177993) | Freshwater microbial communities from Lake Lanier, Atlanta, Georgia, United States - LL-1510 | ecosystem: Environmental > Aquatic > Freshwater > Lake | place: USA: Georgia | collected 2015-10-15
TGCTAAAAAAGGTTTTAAATCAGTTGCAACATCCTCAGCCTTTATTTCAGGCTTTGCTTTGAGTGCTGGAATTAAAAATCGCTTAATCAAATCTATACAACCTGCTACATACTCTGGTGAATAAAGTGGCTCTGACATTGCCACACACTCTGCCCACCCTACTGTGCCATTCTCATTTGTAACTTTAACGATTAATACTTCACGGGAGGTTTGAGTACCAAATGAGGTTCTAAATGGACGCACTAACGGCAGATGGATGGTTCTTAGTTCAAACTCATTTATTTTCATATTCGCACAACATATTCACTATTTGTAGAAAAGCCAACTACTTGCCCGCCTTTATCAAATGCTTGGAGAAATTGCTCACGAACTTTGCGACGCCATTGTAAATTTTCCTCTTTATTCCTTGATCTGATTGCCACAATATCTGCTGGAATTTGAATCAAAATGTCAGTTGGTTTTGGGGTAGAAATTAATTCTCGTGTTACTGGATTTTCCCCAATAACTTTCCAACTAACCATCAAACGGTCTGATTCGTCCCCTGCATTTAACGCATCTGGCATATCTCCATAAAAATTTGGGTGATATGAAGATATATCAACGCCTAGTTTTATTAAATTTAACTTTGCATTACGGCTAACTAATGGATCAAAGGTCCATGATATTTCTGAGTAATTATTCTTTTTTGCCCAGTGCCACTGGTCAATCTTTAATGCAAAACCTACGCCTTGATCCCGGTACTCATCCAAAACAGCTGTCATATGTGAATGAAGGTGTAATCCACCAGTAGTTGCCGGGAATGCAAAAGCTGCGCCTATACACTCGCCATTTATAAAAGCGCCAGAAAGATATGAGCCACAGTGCACCATTGCTTGTAAAAGGTTTGGTGTTATCTCTGTGCCTGAATCCATAGCCCAGGTTTGATCAAATACATTACGACCTAAGTGCTGATCAGGAAGTGAATCCAATTTACGAATCTGGATTTGAGAACTCATTTAGTAATCTTATTGGTGCGCCCGCAGGGATTCGAACCCCGAACCTTCTGATCCGTAGTCAGATGCTCTATCCGTTGAGCTACGGGCGCAACACCGAAAACTATACTCTAACGGTGGTTAAAATCCGACAATCACAGACAAAAATCGCAGTTCACTACTTCAATAAAAAACACTAATATACAGTGACAAATACATTTTTTATGATATTGGTCTTTTGTACACATGAAATCAAATATCTGAGAAATGAATAAAAAAATTCTTTAGACTCAACTTTATATAGATGTTTTTATGATCCAAAATCTATTAATAGATACCATAACTCTTTACAAGTTTATCGCAAACTGACAAATTGAATTTCAGTCTTAAAATTGATTTCGACAAATTTAAAATACACTTGGCTCACAGATTTTGAGTGTATAATAATTGGATGAATAAAATATGTATTGTGTTTACTGGTAATCAGTACCATTCATGGTTTGATAATAATATTATAGAAAGACTAAGTGCGAATTATGATCTTGAAGTTGTCGTACTAAATTCAAGCGAAAATTTTGCTGGAGTTTTAAATTTTCATTATGGCACGAATTTAACATCTATGAAGTCTTTATATTTATTAAATCAGATAACTGATCTTAATCTCTCAAAATCTTTCAAATTTAGGTTACGCCGTATGTATTTAGGAAGTATAAATTTATCGGGGAAAAACTTATCTACTATTGAAAAAATTAAGGGGTTTTTTCTCATAATTAAAAATTTAGGAGGGTATACTCGTAAAAATTTCCTACAAGTTACAGCGTTTTGTTATTTAATAAGGAAATACTTAGAAACATACTACTCAAATAAACTTAAACGTGATCTGATTAAGGTACAGGTGTCTGATAAAAATTTTTTAAAAAAAATCAAATCAGACATGGTTATTTTCCCAACATCAGGTGCCGATTTACTTGCTTTCGAATTACTAGAGCTTTGTAAACTCGAAAGAAAAAAGAGTCTTTTTGTCATCGAAAATTGGGACAATTTAACTTCAAAAACAACTTTTCCATTTATTCCAGATTTTATTACTGTCATGGGTGAAGTCTCGGCTATCCAAGCACAAAAAATTCATGGTTTTTCCAAGTCTAGTATAGCGATCACCGGTTTACCTCGATTTGAAAAGTTTAGTGAAAGAGAGGAAATTATTGATCCGAGCATGGCAAAAAGTGACTTAGTAAAGATTTTGTACTTGGGATTTTCTCTTCCCTATAATGAGAGAAGACAAATAAATACATTAGTTCGGCATTTGCAGAACAACCATTCTCGATCGAAATTTGAAGTCCACTATAAGCCGCATCCTTATAGACAAAAAAGATTCAAAGAAGACATGATTGAATTGAAAAAAGTAAATTCAAATGTGTCAATTACAGTTTGGGAGGAACGGACACGAGATCGTAAAAATCTACCTCTGATTAATGATGAGTACATATCATTTCTGCGAAATTTTGACATTGTTATCTCGACACCTACAACCATGTCTCTAGAAGTAATGATGCTAGACATCCCATGCATTATTGATACAGGAGACGATGGAATACATATAACAAGTCCATGGCATGCAATAAATAACTATTTACATCTAGAGGACTTGTTTAGTATCCCCAAGCTTAGACTCGCTAAGAGTGAATTAGAAATCTGTAATTACATAGATGAGTTAATGGGATATAGAAAAGGTTTGGAACAATATCCAATACAGCAAATTATAGAATTTAAGAAAAAATTTTCAGCTAATCTGATGGAATTTCTCAAAGGTATTAGAATTGAATAAAATTTGATGATAGTTTATTTCTGAAAGATTATTGCGGTTAATTTTTTAGTAGGTTATTCAGATCTTTAAATTAAGTGATTTCACTGATCTTAAAATTTCTAAATTAATTTTTGGTTGAAATCTATGGAAACAAATATGTATAATAAAATTTTTCTCTTAATTATAACCTGCTAATTTTTTAAGTTTGTATCTACTTGATTCTTTCAGGCGCGGCTTTCCTAGTATTGTTCCAGAAACTACTTCAGATGCATTTATTCTCTCCCAAGCCAATTGATCAATTACTTCATGGCCAGATTTAAGTAAGGATGTGATTCCTTCTGAGAGCTTAGGCTCCTTTAAGTTTTCAATAATTAATTCTACCACATCAGTTGAGTCACTTTTATTTGTGCCAATCAGACCAGTTGGTCCACGCTTTGCCCAGCCAGTTGTATAGATGTTGTGTTCAACATGGCCTGCAATATTATTTATACGACCATTCTCAATTGTAATCCCGGGATACTCAACTGAGTCATATCCGATGGCGCTTATTACTAATCCACATTTAATCGAAAACTTTTCACCACTTGAAACTATCTTGCTGCCTTCAACTTTATTCTTAATGAAAATAACCTCTTTAATTTTGTTATTTCCTTTAAATTCAATCGGAGATACCAAGAACTTGATCTCTAGTTTTCGCTCAACATCTTTTTTAGGGTGATGTGCAATTGATCGCATTGCTTCAAGGTTATTTTTTAAATCTTTTTCAATCTCACTCAGCTCTGCAACTCGTGCCTGAGCATCTTGAATCTGTTGGGAATCAATACAGACATTGGTATTCTCTAATTTTGGAAGATCTCGTAATTCAGGGGCGGTGAAGGCGGCATGTTCTGGTCCGCGCCTGCCACAAATAATCACTGTGCGAACATTGCTTTGCTTTAATTTAGCAAGAGCGTGATCTGCAATATCTGTTGAATCAAGCTCTGTTGGATCAATTGCCAAAATTCTTGCCACATCCATTGCTACGTTTCCAGCACCAATTACTACGGCTGTGTCACCTGATAGATCAATCTCAGTATTGACATAATCTGGGTGGGCGTTATACCAAGGCACAAAATCTGCAGCAGAAAGTGAATTTGTTAAATCCTCACCTGGGATTCCAAGTTTTCGCCCCTTTGAAGCACCAGTTGCAAGAACTACTGCGTCATACTGCTCCTTTAAATCCTTTAAAGAGATATCTTTACCCAACTCAACATTGGCAAATAATCTAAAGTTTGGTTCTTTAGCAATCTTTTCAAATACCTTAGAAACAGTCTTTATCTTTGGATGATCTGGTGCGACTCCACTTCTTACCAATCCCCAGGGGGTAGGAAGGCGCTCAATCAAGTCTATTGAAAATGACAGCTCTTCAGTCTGCGCCTTTTGAAATGCTTGAGCAGTGAAGTAACCAGCCGGGCCTGCACCAACTATTGCAATTTTGTAGGTAGGCAACTTCCCCCCAATTTCTAGATGCTTAACTTTTAGATTTTTTATTGGCGGAGACGAGAGGATTTGAACCTCCGAAACCCTTTAGGGGTTAACCTCATTAGCAGTGAGGCGCACTAGACCGGGCTATGCGACGTCTCCAATAGCATCCAATACTACCTTTATTTGAACTTATTGAGAAAAAAGTATCACTTGACAAATTCTGACTCAAAGGAGCAAATTGGCTTTTATAAACATTGAGTTTGGGTATAGGTTAGGCATTATGCGACAAATAGTTATTGATGGAAAGATGATAAATGACGATTCGCAACCATTTGTTATTGCCGAAATTGGTCATAATCACCAAGGAAATATCGAGAATGCATTGAAATTAATTCGCGCAGCAGCAAATGCAGGTGCTTCGGCTGCAAAATTTCAGAAAAGAAACAATAAATCTTTATTTACTCCTGAACTTTATAATCAACTTTATAATAGTGAGAACTCGTTTGGTAAGACTTACGGAGAGCATCGCGAAGCCTTAGAGTTTGGTACCGATGAGTATAAAACGTGTATTTTGGAAGCTAAAAGATTAGGAATCACTTTTTTTGCCACCGCATTTGATTTTGATAGCGCAGATTTTTTAAATCAGCTAGGTATGCCTGCTTTTAAAATCGCAAGTGGTGATTTGCAGAACATTCCACTTTTGAAGTACATAGCTAAAATGAATGTGCCAATGATTATAAGTACGGGAGGTTCAACATTCAAAATGATCAGCGAGGCGGTTGATGCTGTCAGAACTGTGCATAACCAAGTCGCCATCTTGCAGTGCACCGCTAGCTACCCTGCTACTTATGACCAATTGAATTTAAGTGTTATCACTAGTTTGCGAGAGGCTTATCCAGAAAATGTAATCGGATACTCTGGTCATGAAAATGGAATAGCGATGCCTATAGTCGCATTCACATTAGGAGCGCGAATCATAGAAAAGCATTTTACTTTGAACAGGACATTGAAAGGAACAGATCACGCTTTTTCGCTAGAACCACAAGGGATGCAGAAAATGGTTCGTGACTTGAATAGGGCAACGCTTTCTTTAGGTGATGGAGTGAAGAAAGTGTATGAGACGGAGTTAGCACCCATTAAGAAAATGGGCAAAATGATAGTAGCGGCTAAAAATTTACCTTCGGGGCATAAAATCACTGAGTCTGACATTGAGTTTAGGTCTCCAGCGGATGGCATACCACCCGGAGCCATGGGACAAGTATTAGGTAAAGTATTAAGGTCAAGTGTCGAAAGATTTGGTCCAATAACTTTTGAAAATTTACAGATTTAATCGTTTGAACACCTGCGATTTAAATTAGTTGGTTTGACTAAGTACTGGCACTCAAAAAATTTTTAAAGCCTAATATTCTCTGGTGTTTTGTGCTATTATCTTTCTAGAATTAAATTGCTTCTAGGATTGGACTTGCTATGAGAGAGTTGACTGATCAAGCCATGGTATTTCCTGTGGCGCAATCAGTTGGAGATAGACCATGGGGTAGTGAAGATTTGCTAGCTCTAGTATCTAAACAATTTTCTGTTAAACGCCTTAAGATAAAGGCTGGAAACAAAGGTGGGCTTCAGTACCATCGGTTCAAAGATGAGGTGGCCATAATGGTTTCAGGCCAAATGCTGATTAGATATGATCTTGGCGATAAAGTTCTGCGAGAGAAAATCGTGAATGCCGGAGATGTTGTTCATTTTCCGCCAGGTTTAGTTCACCAAGAAGAAGCGATAACTGACTGTGAGATTATCGAAGCTTCGACTCCACATTTTAATGATCGAGTGCGCGTTGAAGGGTCGTATGGTTTTGGAAAACCACAAGGATTACCAACCACACAGGAGCAGGAAATAGAAATTAAGTAGTGCTTTGCAAAGTCTGCTTTGATTCTCTGTAGAGAACCATTTATAAACAAATTTAAATTATCTGCTTGAGTAATGAAGTGTTGGTGTTGACCAAATTCTCCAAATAATCCCAGTCGAATTGTGTATTAACATCTAGACCCTCTAATCCCGGCATTATGTATCCAAAAACTTTTTTACCGCTGATTGTCTTTGACTCCACCAACGATCTAAAGCGAGTGAACTCAAGACTTGCGTTCTGAACCCAAAGTTTTTCTAAAGATTGAGTTGGGCGATCATGGGTGGGAATCTTCTGATCGATTTGACTCAAAAATGGAGTCGCGCGATTATCATCGCCAAGCCTCCACATTTTTCCTGGGTGGGTGTTAGTAATCTCCATCGCCCGCAAAGAGTCCATGGATTCTGCTTCTTGAAATAACTCAAAAGCTTTCACTATCGTGTCTGCCGACCGCAAAGGACTAGTTGGCCTGAGTATCGCGATGCAATCGATCAGAGATTTTGGAGTTGAAATCATATTATTAACACTATGCAATACCCATTCGATGTCAGGACTTTCATCACCTGCATACTCAATAGGCCTAAGCGCGGGAACGCTTGCACCCCATTTGATAGCTATATCAGAGATTTCTCTTGAATCTGTAGAAACAATTACTTCTGAAAACAAATTAGAATCTAGCGCGCTTTGTATTGTGTAAGCAATCAACGGAATTCCTCTTAGCAACTTAATATTTTTACCAGGCAATCTTTTGCTTCCTGACCTTGCAGGAATTAGCGCTATCTGACGTAATCCATTATTTCTCATATTCGGTCAACCAACCTCATTCTTGATATCGTCAACACTACCTCAATCTCCTTTTCGATGGTAGTGGCGAGTTTCTTCTTTTATTAATGAAAGGCTGCTCTAGGATAACAACATGAGTGAAGAAATTAAATTGCCCTTTAAGATGTCTTTAAGTGATCCTTTATCACTTTGGAGAGCCAGAACTTTCTGGTCAAAGGAACCTGAGACTATTGAATGGCTAAAATTTTTTGGAAATAAAAAAAATTCATACTGCCAAATATTAGTCGATGTTGGTGCAAACATTGGAATTTACACACTCTACTGGTGTAGCTTAAATCAAAATTTTCAAACAATTTCTATTGAACCTTTTGATGAGAACCATAAACTTTTAGTTAGAAATACGGACCTGAATGGATACACAGAGCAGGTGAAAATCTATAAACACTCCCTTTCGTCAAAAAAAAGCTATGGATTCATTGAGGTATCCGATAAACGTCCCGGAAGCTCTAGTTTTAAGTTTAATTTTGTGGACTCACAAGGTTTATGCAGCTCAAATCTTGTTGAGTCTACGACTTTAGATATTTTACTAGGAGAAGTTGAAGGACAAAAAATTATAAAAATTGATGTAGACGGTAATGATTTTGATATTCTGAAAGGAGCTAAGAAATCTTTAATCAGTAAAGATATTGTTTCTATACTGATTGAATCATCAGAAAATCATCAAAATGAAATTAGCAAATTTTTATTAAAATTTGGGTTTGAGTCCGATGATCGATTCAATAATCTTGCTAACCACTCAGATATAAGACGAAAGGCTCAAGATAAGATTGAAAGAAATCGAGTTTATACCAGGTCACATTTGATTAACTCCCACTGATTTCCTAAGTTTAATTTTAGCTAAGCAAGTTTTATTTTTAAGGCTTGCCATCTAAGCACAGGATTATTAAATTGAATTCTATAGGTTGAAGCTGTTTTCTTTCGTGAATACACCTATTTGATTTCTTGTTAATACTTATTCATGCCTATTGATATGCTTATTTAATGAATTCAGGCAGTAACAACAATAATGAAAAGGGTGTTGAAGTGAGAACTCATGATATTCCAGTTGCTGATGCAATGACAGAGTTTATGAAAGAGGGCTGGGCTCCTTCACCACTTACTGGAATTACGTCTCATCCATCGATTCCATATACAAAACTACGCAGAGATAAGTTGTCTAAACAATATGTTGGCAAGAGATTAATTTTTCCATCTGGTTCTTTAAAGGTAAGAAACAATGATTCTGATTATCAATTTAGAGCTCACTCAGCCTTTAGTTGGTTTACAGGCATTGTTGCATCAGATTGTGTTCCAGATTCCTTATTTGTAATGGAGCCAACTACAACAGGTCATGAAGCGCTTTTATTTATTCACCCAAGATCTCCTCGAAATGACAGTGAGTTTTATAATGACACAAGATATGGCGAGTTCTGGGTGGGTCGAAGAATGACCCTAGAGGAGACTGAAACTAAGTACGGAATCAAGGTAAGGCAGATTGAATCAATTGAGGAGTTCTTAAAGGATAAGAAAGAAACCTTGTTGGTTCGGGGTGAAGATTCTACGATAGATAAGTTAGTTGAAGAAAACACAGAAGGTGAGAAAGAGTTCTTAAATTACATATCGGTAATGCGGGCTGTGAAAGATAAGTATGAGATTGATGAGATGCAAAAGGCGGTTGATGCAACAGTCCGTGGTTTTGCCGATATGGTTCGTGTTTTTCCAGCAGCAACTGCTGTGGCTAGGGGTGAGCGAGTAATTGAATCTGCCTTTTATGGCAGAGCTCGGCTTGAGGGAAATGACAATGGCTATCCAAGCATTGTTGCCTCCGGTGCTCATGCATGTGTATTGCATTGGATTAAAAATGATGGTGATGTGTTGCCAGGGGACTTGATTTTAATTGACGCCGGTGTTGAGGTTGAATCTCACTACACCGCGGATATCACTAGGACTTTTCCGGTAAATGGTAAGTTCACCGAAGCACAACGTAAGATTTATATGATCGTATATAAAGCCCAGCAAGCAGGAATTGCTGCGGTAAAGCCTGGAGCAAAATTTAAAGATTTTCACGCAGCCTGCATAGTTGAGATTGCAAAGGGAGCTGAAGAGCTTGGCGTATTGCCAATGAGTGCTGAGGAATCATTAAAGCCAGAAAATGGATTACACAGAAGATGGCAGTTTCATGGATCAGGACATCATCTTGGTATTGACGTCCATGATTGCGCGCATGCTAGAAAAGAGCAGTACTCCGAGGCGGTATTAGAGGCTGGCATGGTTTTAACTGTTGAGCCTGGTTTTTATATCCAGCCAGATGACACATTGTTTCCTGAGGAGTATCGAGGAATTGGTGTGAGAATTGAAGATGACATCTTGGTTACAGAATCTGGGGCTAAAATTTTAAGTAATGCTCTTCCTCGTCACCCAGATGAGGTTGAAGCTTATATGGCAAAACTACTTAAGTAATTACTTACTAGCAGTAGTTTTAATCTCCACAATCTCACAAGGTGCGCCATCACAGCAATTAGTTTTCATATGACAATTTGGACATAACCATCTAGTTGAAACTGGATCATATGGAGCCCCGCAAAAATCACAGGGCATCTGATTGTTAGCACCCATTAGTAATTAGCTCTTCTTACCCTTAAAACTTTTATTAATAATGGTGGTAACTATTGAGATTATTAAAGATGCAGCCAGTGCTGACCAAAAATCTTTCACATCTAGCGCATCACTTAAGCGCGCTGTGAGCATTAACATCGCTGCATTTATTACAAAGGTGAATAGGCCAAGAGAAAGCAAGATGGCTGGCAGAGTTAGTAGCTTAACCAGTGAACCAATTACGCCGTTTATCAAACCAAATAGCAAGGCCACCCATAAATATGTCCAAGCACCACCATTAACACTTAAGCCAGTAATTAAGGTTGTTGCTGCCCAAAAGGCGAGTGCGCCAGCGATGAGGCGAACAATTAAATTCACCTACTAAACAATACCCTCACGTTTGCGAATTTTTGAGCCAAGCCATCTAACTGGGTCATACTTAACATCAACTACCCGCTCCTTCATTGGGATAATTGCG
>Ga0214923_10009631_pt1 | contig 10031 bp, 10 predicted proteins | sample LL1510_MetaG_FD_177993 | JGI IMG/M metagenome (GOLD analysis project Ga0214923, IMG submission 177993) | Freshwater microbial communities from Lake Lanier, Atlanta, Georgia, United States - LL-1510 | ecosystem: Environmental > Aquatic > Freshwater > Lake | place: USA: Georgia | collected...
CTCAGTGGTAGAGCATCGCCTTCACACGGCGGGGGTCGGGGGTTCGAAACCCTCACCACGCACCAAAAATTTCCCTTTACTTTCAACTACTTAAGCGCTGTTATTGGCGCTTTACTTTAAGAAATTAGTAGTATACCGGTCCCATACTACATTTCATTGATTTTTCAATGTGTTTTCATAGATTTCTCGATCAGAAATCGATGTGATTTTTATCTAGAGTTCAATTCTCTGATGTAATGCAATCTCTATTAGAGAAAAATGCATGCCCCTTGCTGTCGTAATAGTTGGTATAACTCACTGGCACGCGCCGCGATATATGCGAATGCTCGCAGCTCGCGGAGCTCGTTTAGTTGGTGCATCTGATGCAGACGCGATTTCGGGTGCAGCTGTGGCTGAACAGGCTGGCATTTTATTTATTTCAGATACCGACCAACTAATTCAAAAAACTCGCCCTGACTTTGCAATCATTTTGCCACGCCATGACAGGGCCACCTTAGAAATTAGTACCGTTGCAGCCCAAGGCGTTTCTATGTTGGTTGAAAAGCCGATGGGACGCAATGCAGTTGAAGCCCGTGCATCTGCAGATGCGATTCGGCGCTACGGTGTCTTTGCCTCAATTTGCTTTCCTAATCGTTATCTTTCAATATGGAGTGCTTATCACAAGTTGGCCGATCAGGATGCTCTTGGAACATTGATGCACGCACACTTTCGCACTATCAACGGCCCGCCATCCCGTTATATCGAATATGGCGTACCTTGGATGCTTGATCCACAAATCTCAGGTGGCGGGGCAATTCGTAATTTAGGCATACATGGTGCAGATGCAATCGTATCGCTTGCCGGTGATCGATTGCTAACACTTGCCGGGAGTCATATCAGTTCGAATGGTTTTCATGGTGCTGTCGAAGATTTTGGTTCTGCAATCTTCTCTACCAGTGACGGTTTTACAGCGACATTAGAAGCTGGGTATACATATGCGAACTTGCAAGAGGGTGGTGATTACGAGTGGCGTATTGCAACAACTGGGGCTTACCTGCACGAATGCAATGGCCGTCTAAGAATACACAGGCGCGGTGGCGTGCTGGAAGAGCATTCTGTGCACACCCCACATCTTGCCTATGAGAAGATGGCTAATGCGGCGCTCGATGCATTTCAATCTGGTAGCCAACCGCCAGTTCCTGTTGAGGCCTGTGTTAGTTCTGTCAAATTACAAGACATGATCTACGGGGCCACTGATGCGGTGGATTTGCAATGACGATATCACCTGGAGCATCTAATGAATTTGATTAAATCTACCTGGCCTTTCAATGGGGGCGTCGCGACGGCCTGGGTTCTGCTGGTGCGTTCTTTGGTTGTTTTTGTCCTTTGCATCGCTTCAAGTCGCGTTGCACTGACCCAAGAAGCCTATCCCAACAAGCCTATTCGTTTGGTGGTTCCCTACCCCCCGGGCGGTACCGGTGACACCGTGGCCAGGATACTGGCCCCTGCATGGAGCGAGCTACTCAAGCAGACCATAGTCGTGGAAAACCGAGGTGGTGCGGGCAGCAACATTGGTGCCGATTACGTTGCTAAAGCAGCGCCCGATGGCTATACGGTCCTTCTTTTCGATAGTGCACTCGCGATCAATGCCACGCTGTACACCAAGCTACCTTATGATGTTTCTCGGGATCTAACACCGATCATGGTTGTTGGTAAAGCACCTTTAGTGCTGGTGGTCAATGCATCCTTTCCTGCAAAGTCTCTTGGTGATCTGATGAAAATGGTGCGCACGAATCCTGCAGGATTTTCTTATGCATCGGCTGGTAGCGGGTCTCCAGTTCACCTGGCTGCGGAAATGTTTAAAGCAACGACGGGTCTGGATATCGTGCACGTGCCTTACAAGGGCGCCGGACCGGCTGTTACCGATGTTCTGAGTGGACAAGTGCCCATGATGTTTTCCGTGCCAGGAACGGTTCGGGCACATATTGCCTCTGGAAAGATGCGAGCACTGGCCATAACTGGAACACGTCGCTTCGAGGCATTACCAGACATTCCTACTTTTATTGAGCAGGGAGTGAGAGGTTCGGAAGGTAGCATAAGCATCGGCTTTATGGTTCCAGCAAAAACACCACCCTCAGTCATCGCCACATTGCATCAGACGCTTTCAAAAGTGGTAACCACCCCAGAGATCGTGAAGCGGCTTGGAGATCTCGCTTATGACATGGTCGTGGCCGACCCGGGTCAGTCAGCTCAGATCGTGAAGGAGGAGACCGAGGCTTTTGGTCGCGTGATTAGAAGTTCAGGGGTAAAGGCTGAGTAAATATTTTCCAGCTTTTGCGTGAGAAAGCCAGCGGGTTTGAGTGTGAACACCTACCGAGCATCAAAAGCGAAATCGATACGATTACCTCAGACTATATTTACGCCCTACAAGCGTTGATCTCGTGTGCCAGCTACCGAGCCCAGCCCTCGTGTGGAAAAGGTTGCTGTAGGGCTTGTTAGATGCCCGCGTGCCGGGCTAGAACGTAGTGAAAGTTCGGAACTCTATACTTTGCAGTCGTTCATGAAGCCTAGAGGCCTCGTAACCCGCTGATTTTATTGGATTTTATTGGTGGCGCTTCATGGATTCGAACCGCGGACCTGTGGATTATGATGAAAAAGTTTATTAAAAAATCCATATAAATCAACGGTATTTTTCTGGTGTGTAGCAAGGTGTGTAGTGAGAATTTTTCTTTTATTGGCATTGATCGACGCATGCACAGGTGTTGGCCTAGTCCACGCAATTTTGACCCCAAAACTTCAACGACACGCGCAGGGCTCGATTCGAAAAGGCAAAAGTTCGACGACACATCCGGGACTCGAACTTTAAGGATTGAGCAGCCTAGGAAGCGAAAACCGAGGAATAACTCGTGTAATCGGTTTGTAGTTCGTAGGCTGCTGATCGACACTTTATTTAGATGCTGTTATTGCATACTTTACTGGTCTTTTAGGAAATCACACGAGTTTAATAAGTAACAAAAAGATTAGGCCGGAAACTAAGCTAGGAGTAACTGACTTTATTTGTCAGTTTTCACTACCGAGGGTTTACACACGTTTCCGATATTTGAAAATGCCTAGCATTGCTAATCTCATAACAACCTCCCTAGGATTTATATGAAGTCAATTTTCAGAATTTTTATCTTGCAGCTGCTGACTATGCTCGTGTTTACTAGTGCAGCTTTTTCTCAAGCAAAACCAGCCTATCTAATATCAAAAGTGACAATTACTGATAAAGAAAACTACACCAAAATTTATATGCCTGAGTTGAGAAAGGTCTGGGCAAAATACGATGCTGTATTCTTGGTACGACAAGGTGCACCTATTTCGTTATCAGGCGACAAACCTGCGCCTGGCGTCAGTGTGTTGAAGCTCTCTTCAATGGCAAAAGCACAAGAAATGAGCAGTTCAGAGGAGTTCAAGAAAATCCGTGAAATTGCAAAACCCTATGCTGTAATTAGGTCATACATTGTCGAGGGTGGAGAATCGAAGTAATTGACCAAGACATCACTAGGAAGCCTTTATTTGTTCTGGTCTAAATTCTTAGTCGAGCTTGATATTTGGAGCAACCCAAGAATTGAAATCTGTGGAATTACTCGTGCGAATGGTTAGCAGTTCGTAGGCTGTTGATCAACCTTCTGTATCAAACTAATCGAAGACTGACAAGGCTAGCATTTTCTTTCGACCCACTAAAAAATATTGAGGGGCATATGATGAAACCAATACTTCTCGCTGGTACTGACGGTTATTCAATTTGGTTCAGTGACAATTTAGGTGAAAGCTTCACCCGACTGCTGAGCGATTCGGGCTTGTATAGCGAATCTCGCATTTATGCGATGACCTCTGATCCAGCAGATCCCGGTCGTGTACTTATTGGCACTGACAGTGGTCTATACCAATTCGAAGTTGCAAAGTCTTGTTTCAGTCGCGTGGAATCCTTGATGAACGGGCTCAATGTCTGGTCGATTGCATTCGCGTCCAGCGACCCCTCATTGGTTCTTGCAGGCACTCGTAAACCTGCTGGTGTTTTTCGCTCTACCGATGGTGGCCGGACTTGGGCCGTTACTCAGGCGGAATCAGTATTTCCGCAGACCTGCGCATTTGTGATCACGCCGCGAGTTACTCGCATCCAGTTTTCTCCCGAAAATGCTCAAAATGCATTGGCATCCATTGAGTTGGGTGGTGTATGGGGTAGTACAGACGGCGGCCAGACGTGGAATCCTAAGTCGCAAGGTCTTATCAGTGACGATGTGCATGATATTTGTTATTGGCAGGGGCGACTTTTTGCCACCACTAATCATGGGCTGCATACGAGCGATGACGGCGCTGAAACTTGGGTACGTCACTCCCTTGATTTGCCAGGCAACCAGTATTTGCGATCTGTTCATCCACTGCGTAGCGATCCAAACATCATGTTCTTGGGAGGAGGTGACGGGCCACCCGGATCCATCGGCTATTTGTTGCGTAGTGTGGATGCTGGCACAAGCTGGGTTCGTGTTGATTTACCAATAGAGCCACAGAGCACGATATATGCAATTGCATCATCTGCCCTAAATACCAGTTTGCTTTTTGCAATGTCAACTTTAGGCCAGATCTACCGTAGTGAAGATAAAGGCTTAAGCTGGTGCGCGATGCCGCGTCGCATTTGTGCAATCCGCTCTCTTGCCATGATCTAACGATAGGTCTAAAAGTTTTTTTTCAACTAGGAACCATTTATGGAGCTAAAAATCAAAGGACGCAACGCCATTGTTTGCGCATCTAGCAAGGGCTTGGGGCGTGGCTGTGCTAAAGCTCTAGCGCGCGAAGGAGTCAACGTTGTCATCAACGGTCGAAACGCCGATGAAGTTGCAAAGACTGCTGCAGAAATTCGCGCTGAATCCCAGGTTTTAGTTACTGAAGTGGTGGCGGACGTCAGCACATCTGAAGGACGCGCAAAATTGCTGCAGGCCTGTCCTGAGCCCGATATACTAATCAATAATGCAGGAGGCCCACCTCCTTGCGATTTCCGAGATTTAGATGAAGCTGCATGGTTGGAGGGGCTATCACCCAACCTCATCGCGCCGATTATGCTGATTCGAGCCACTATTGACGGGATGATAGAGCGCAAATTTGGCCGTATCGTGAACATCACATCCCGCTCGGTGAAAACGCCATTGCTGCATTTGCCGGTCTCTAACGTAGCTCGCGCAGGGTTCACTGCATTCGTAGCTGGCTTGGCACGTCAGGTCGCAGTACACAATGTCATTATCAACGGACTGCTACCAGGGCCGTTCGATACAGAGCGTCAACGAGGCCCGATGAAGGCCCATGCAGAAAAAGCTGGCGTAACAATTGACGAATGGCGAGCAAACTTGAAAGCGCAAATTCCAGCTGGCCGCTTCGGCAATGAAGAGGAGTTCGGTTCGGCATGCGCTTACTTATGTAGTGATAAAGTTGGATTTATGGTGGGACAAAACCTGTTGCTTGACGGTGGCGGTTTCTACTCTACGGTTTGAGTATGAAGGGCCTTCCATTCACTCCAAACTGAAGGAACTGGTGTAGTACCGATTGACAATCTCAATCAAATACATCAATATTCGAACAGAGTTCTACTTATGGTTTTACAAATATCAATCAATCGGGTTCAAGGCGGAAGTTGCTTGTCCTGGATCATCTCACGAAGCACCCTGAGCGGGAGCAGGTGCCACTTTTGGAACCCTCATTCTGGCTGATCCTATGACACAAGCCCCACTCCCGTCCTATGGAGGGCCGCTGGAACTGAACAGCGCCCGTTCAAAATATAAGCTTCTGCCCTTCAGCGAGGCCGATTTCACCCAAGACGGACCACGTGCCGATTCCGAATATCGAGATCTTGGGCTTGACAAGGCAACCGACGGGCGGATTGGTGCCAAGCATATTCGCGCTCTCAAGCCCTTTGAGCAAGAGACTGGCTGGCACTGGCACGATATGACTGGGCATTTTGTTTATGTTCTCAAAGGCTGGATCAGTTTTCGCTATGAGGGCATTGCCGAAGTTGTGACCGTCCACGTCGGCGGCTGTTTGTCCCAGCCGGCTGGTGTTGCACACAACGTTGTTGCGCGATCGGATGATTTGGAGTTGATTGAAATCAACTTGCCTGCGCAATTCGGCACTTTTGATATGGCGTCAACCACAGGCATGTCACAAAAGGCAGTACCAGGGTGAGCAATCGCCAAACTCAACCCAGTCCCTTGACGGCTTTCAAGCGCACCAGCCGTCGATGGATAGGCGTATTCGTGATGTTTGTGGCGATTTTCCTCGTCTGGGAATTCGCTGTGAAGCTTCTGGGCATCAAGGAATATTTGTTACCACCACCCAGCAAAATTTGGTCTGAATTTTTCAAACGACAAAGTACTGTGATGAGTGGGGCTTGGATCACCACGGTAGAGATCATTGGCGGATATCTCTTGGCGGTTGCAGTCAGCATCCCACTGGCGATGGCCATTGCGTATTCACGTTTTGTGGAAAACACCATTTATCCCGCCATCGTTTTTCTGCAGATCATCCCTAAGATTGCAATTGCGCCGCTGTTCATCATTTGGTTGGGGTTTGGCCTTCTGCCCAAGTTGTTGATCGTATTTTTGCTGTGTTTTTTTCCGATTGTTGTCTCCAGCGTTGCCGGTTTCAAATCCGTTGATCCCGACGTGATGGATTTCGCACGATCAACGGGTGCCAGCCCAACGCGAATGTTTTTTAAGATTCGTTTGCCTCAAGCATTGCCTGAAATCTTCACCGGCTTGAAGATCGGCGCAGCGCTTTCTGCCACGGCTGCTGTGGTGGCCGAGTTCGTGGCTTCGGATCGCGGCCTTGGCTACCTGCTACAGCAATATAACGGGCAATTGGAAACGCCCATGGTCTTTGCCATCATCGTTTTGTTGAGCCTGATCGGGCTTACGATTTACTATTTTGTTGAACTCATAGAACGCTTGGTTATTCCTTGGCATGTGGCTCAACGCCCCACAGAGATGACAGGAATATGAGCTTTTTTCGGAAAAATCTAACTTAGGAGACAAACATGACTGTGCGACGCAAAATTGGAAAAATAATTTCCGGCCTGGCCATTTCGCTGCCCCTGATGATCGGTGCTCAGGCGCAGGCTCAGGACAACGTTTCTTTGCGCCTGAACTGGTATTTGGGTGGTCTACATGTTCCTTTTTATTTTGGGGTGGACAAAGGTTTCTATAAACAAGAAGGCATTAATCTGACCATCAACGAGGGGCGAGGCTCAGCCAATACAGTTCAGGTTGTTGGCGCGGGAACGGACACCTTCGGCCTTGCGGACAGCTCCAGCATCATCAACCTGATCTCTAAAGGCGGCGAGATCAAGTCGGTCATGAATATCCTGAGCTCTACTGGCTTTTCGGTCGTGTCGGCTGCTTCAGCAGGCATTCGGACCCCCAAGGACATAGAAGGCAAGACGCTGGCGGTCTCACCTGGCGACCCCATTCGCGGCTTGCTTGAAGCTGTGGCGGCTCACAACAAGGTTGACATCAGCAAAGTAAAGTTTGTGCAGGTGGATCCGGCGGCCAAGGTGGTGACGGTTCTGGAAAAACGCGCAGACGGCCTCTTGGGTGGGGCGGATGATCAATTTTTCTTGCTCAAGTACCGCGGTGTAGAGCCCCATGCTCTGCGTTTTGCCGATCATGGTGCAAATATTGTGGGGATGGCGATTTTCACCGGCAACAACACCATCAAGACCAATCCGGATCTGGTCCTGCGTTTTGTCAGAGCCACCAAACGCGCTTGGGAGGAGGCCAAGAAGAACCCCGACGCCGCTGTCGATGTCGCGATGAAAGTCAAACCGGACATCAACCGTCAATCGACCAAGGACCAAATGTTGGTGGACTTCGAGCTGATTGATTCGATCAATGTGAAGGGTCAAATTGGTTTTGGGCATGAAAAGGATTGGGCACAAACCATCGAACTGCTTAAAAAATACCGTGGTCTTGAAACGCAACAGAACTGGACTGCGTTTCACACCAACGAATTTCTGCCCAAGTAGGGATTCCGCCGTGAAGCCTCAGAACCTTCCATTGCCCTCTGAGGCAGGACATGCCTTGCAGCGCCGTGAAACAGGCGTGCCGGTTAATGTATCGGGCGTCAGCAAAACCTTTCACCGGGCAGATATGCAGACGCATGCGCTGGGCCGCGTCGATCTTGCCGTGAAACCTGGCGAGTTTGTGGCCGTTGTCGGCCCGTCAGGTTGCGGCAAATCCACGCTGCTCAAAATCATCGCGGGTTTGCTGGGCCCCAGTGAAGGCAAGATTGAAATCGCAGGCAAACTCATCTCTGGCCCACACACGGACCTCGGGATTGTTTTTCAGAGCCCCGTGCTTTTGGATTGGCGAAATGTGCTCGATAACGTCCTGGTGCAAATCGACTTGAGAGGCGGTGATCCCACGGCCTACCGAGAGCAAGCGAGGATGTTACTTGCCAAGGTTGGCCTGGCTGGGTTTGAAGATCGAATGCCCAGGGAGCTCTCTGGTGGCATGCGCCAAAGAGCCGCCATTGTGCGAGCGTTGATCCATGAACCTCCGCTACTAATGATGGATGAACCCTTTGGTGCACTTGATGCTCTGACCCGAGAGCAAATGCGAATCGACCTTGAAAAGCTGTGGCTGGACCGAGGGCAGACCACGTTTTTCATCACGCACGGTATTTCAGAGGCAGTTGCGCTTGCAGACCGAGTGGTTGTCATGACGCCACGTCCCGGTCAAATTGAGCGGGTCATCGAAATTGACCTGCCTCGCCCACGCCATAAAGCGGTGATCAACAGTCAACGTTTTACGCAATACTGCGATGAAATCACCGAGTGCTTCATGCGCCACGGTGTCATTCAATATTGAGAATACAAAATGAGCGGCGCAGTTGCAATTTGGCATGACATAGCCCCTGAGGGTATGGATGAGTTCTATGCTTGGCATGGCGAGGAGCACATGCCTGAGCGGGTTTCTATCCCGGGCTTTCACTGCGGTCGGCGCTTCATGGCCAGACAGGCTGATCTGCAATTTTTTAACCTCTACGAGACCCAGTCCCCAGAGGTTGTGCGTGGTTCCGAATACAAGGCGCGGTTAGACAGCCCAACCCCAAGAACCCTGTCTGCGGTTAAACATTTTCGCAATGTTGCACGTTCGTTGTGCCGAGTGCTGGTCAAACACGAAGTGGGTGAGTCGGGCACAGGGCAGGGGGGGCTGATGGCGACTTTGCGTTATGACGTTGGTGAAGCGGACGAAGCCTTGCACTTAGATGTTTTCAAACAAATCATCATCCCAAAGCTTGCCTTGAGCGCAGGAATTTCTTCTGTCAGCCTATTGGTGGCTGATCGTGTGGCCAGCGGTTACGTGAACGCAGAGCAGCGAGCCCGTGGTGCTGCCAACTTGGTGCCGCCCATCGTGTTGATGGTTGAAGGCTGGGCCGATGAGGACCACTTTACGAAATTGCTTGAAAGTAATCTGGCACCTGAGGCATTGGCTCAGATTGGTTTGAATGGTGGTGCAATCCTTGGTACCTATAGCCATCAATTGTCGGTTCTGGGCAAAGCCTAGCGGAATTTTTAATCCGGGTGTCAGTTCATTTTGATGCCGGCCATTTTGACCACGCCGCCATAAATTGCCAGTTTCTTTCGGATCGTGGCTGAGAAAGATTCTGCCGTATCGGGGGTGGGCTTTATTCCCAAGGACGCGGTCTGCGCTTGCTCTGCAGTTCACCCACATTCATCTCACCCTGCAGGGGTGCAGCGTAAAAGCGATCAATCATCTCAGGACTGGTACGCGCATTTCGTGCCAGGGTCAAGGTGTCCACCGTTCTGCCAAACATCAATCTGAACATGATGCTGCTGTGGCGCAGGCTGTAAAGACTTCTTGGCTCACCCACAGCGCCAATCTTCAGGTGCGTGATGTCCAGGATTGAGTCAAATTGTTTGGCCAGCAACTTCATGGCATGGTCCCGGGTGGATGCCAGGGGCATGAACACAAAGTCATCTGGCTGAACGGCTCTGCCAA
>Ga0214923_10009632_pt1 | contig 10030 bp, 10 predicted proteins | sample LL1510_MetaG_FD_177993 | JGI IMG/M metagenome (GOLD analysis project Ga0214923, IMG submission 177993) | Freshwater microbial communities from Lake Lanier, Atlanta, Georgia, United States - LL-1510 | ecosystem: Environmental > Aquatic > Freshwater > Lake | place: USA: Georgia | collected...
TTGCATTGCCTTCCCCAAGAACAACGCCGGCCGTGATGTGATGATAGACGCTCCTTCCGGGATTGACGAGGTTCAACGCAAGGAGCTGGGACTTCCGTAAAGGAGACGGACCCGTTGCAGATCTTCGTTGTTATCAACCCCGGAGGGCAGGGGCTCTGGAAGCCGTAACATTTTGATGGGGATGCCGTTGTGCAAAAAGCGTAGCTGCTCTAATTTTTCTGATTCTTCGGAAGGGGCGGGTCGGAGTCGGGTAAATTCCAGAAGACGCTCGGGGCGGTAAGCATAGAGTCCCAAATGCAAAAAGCGCGGTGCAGCGCTTGTTGAATCTTTGCGTTGGGCCGGTATGGCTGCTCTCGAAAAATACATGGCTTGGTCTGAAGCATCCAAAACCACCTTGACCCGGTCGGGGTTTTGAGGGTCTTCGGTAGCTGGCCAAGGACAGCAGGCGGAAGCGACCTGCACGGCGGGATCTTCAAAGAGGGCCACCAGATTTTCCAATACAGAAGCCGGGACCATCGGTTCATCGCCTTGGACATTGACCACCACCTCGTAGGTTGAGCCCTCTGGAAGGTTTTGAAGAGCTTCGGCAATTCGATCGCTCCCGCTGACATGCGAGGGCGATGATAGAACGGCGGGTACTCCGTGTTGTGCAGCGGCTTCCAGAATTTCGACGGCGTCGGTAACGACCAGGACTTTCGCAAAGCAAGAGGCTTTTTGAACCGCTTCCCAGGTTCGGACGATCAAAGGCTTTCCGCCCAAATCGGCCAGCATCTTGCGGGGCAAACGAGTGGATTCAAGGCGTGCAGGAATCAGGGCCAGAGCGCGTAGTGGCATACGAAGGGGGGATGGGCAATTGTCTGGAAAGAGGAAGAGGGCTTGGGAGAGCGTTAGGATTCAAGAAAACGATGCATGGCTCGGTGTTCCAGCCCGACTTCCCAAAAGGGTTCGCCGTAGAGCGTATAGCCAGCGTTCTCATAAAATCCAACCACCGGGGAACGAGCATGCAAATAGACTTGACGTACGGGGCTGTTGGCAACAACCCAGGCATGAGCGTAATTCATTAATTCACGGCCCAAACCCAGGCCCTGCAGGTCTTGGCGAACGGCCACTTGGCGCATATGAAAGGCAGGGGCAGCGACGGTGGCTTGGAGGTCAAGAGCAGCGATGGTTGCTTGGTAGGGATTGGTTTCATGGTTAACCTCCAACCAAGACGGGGTGACAGAGGGTCTTAGCACCAAACAGGCGCACAACACCCCGTTCGGATCGAAACCGGCCAGGTGGATGGACTCTTTTTCGGCATCGAGGGATTCCTTGGCAAAATGCAGTCCAAGGGGGGCCCTCAGCAGGGTGTGTCGTAGGGCAATCGTTAGGGCATACTCGGAACTTCCCCAAACCACCTTTTGCCAAACGGTTTTGTCCATGAATATCTAGTCGTGAACCGTGACCATGGTCCGGGTTGGAAAAGCAAAATCGGTTGGATGACGGCTGATGATCCCATAGATTCCAAAATTGATTTCTTCGCGGACCCGAAGGTATTCGTTGTAATCCGGAGTTTTGACCAGGTAGATAATTTGCAGGTCCAACGAACTTTCTCCGTATCCAAAAAAAGAAACCACCGGATCCTCGTCAATCATGGGATGCTCGTTCAAAAGCGTTTTGATTTCTTGGATGACCGTTCGAAGGGTCTCGGGGCCTGTTTGGTAAACCAGGCCTAATTGAAAAGAAGCCCTGCGATGGGTGCTCTCGGTAATGTTGTTCAGGGGCTCGGTAACCAAAGCCTTGTTGGGAATCGTAACAAAAGATTTATCCAAAGTTCGAAGACGGGTGGAACGAAAGCCTACATTTTCGACCGTACCTGTAATCCCCTTAAATTCAATGGTATCCCCGACCGTAAAGGGCTTATCCAGGAAAATCGTGAAAGAGCCGAGCAAATTGGCCAGGCTTTCTTGGGCGGCCAGGGCAACGGCCAAACCACCGATCCCGAGACCACCGATGAGGGCGGCGATATTGGCCTGAAAAACAATGCCTATAACAAACAAGAACGCGGATAACATGACCCCGACCTTGATCCCGTCTTTGATGTAGGGAACCCATTGGTCTTGGATTTTTTCGGGATGTTTAGCCGCTTTTTGTTGCCATACATCGGCCACAAAATCAGCGACTTTGAGCAGGGTTTTGGCCGCGTACCATACCAGCCCTAACTGCAAAAGAATATCGATATAAAAGTGAATGCGAAGGGGTTTTCCGAACCAAACCACTTTGAGCGGAATGCTCAAAATGGTAAAGGCAACCATCAAGCCAACGAAGACCAAAAGACGACGGAGAGGCTTGCCCGTCAGGCGGTTGAATAGACGCCTACGTTCGGGATCGCGTTCGCTAAAAAGCCTGTAAACCAAGAGGTTAATCAGGCTGGCCAGGGGCCGGTTGAGAAACAAAATGAACAACAAAACGCCCAGAGAAAGGGCCCATTGAAGGTAGGTTTGGCCCGCCCAGCTGTTTTGGTATATCCAATTCATGGCTCGTTAAATGGGTTAAAGATTGGTTTGCAATTGGTCCAAGGCTCGTCGGTAGCCTTCAAGGCAAAGCCCGGTAGAAGGAGATGTGTTATTGGGGAAGCATCCTTGCACCGCTTGACGAATAGTTTTGGCTACGTCTTCAAAAATATCGCGGGCTTGCATTCCAGGGTCATCCTGCATGAGGTACGCAAAAACCCGGGCCATTCCGCAATTGGCGACGAAGTCAGGAAGAACTGCGATGCGCTCGTCGACGGAGCGGGCAATGGGCCCCATGAAAATCTCGGGATCGGCGAAGGGTACATTGGCCCCGCAGGCAACTAGGTTCAAACCTTTGTTTATCAGAGAGTTGATTTGTTCTCCAGTCACAAGGCGGGAGGCGGCCGCCGGCACAAAAACATCGGCCGCCTGCGCCCAGAACAAAGGGGCGGCTTCGCGGTGAGGGAGGCAAGGGATGGCATCCGGGTTGAGGGCGTTTCCGCGGCGCATCAAAAGGAGCCGGCGGCAGGCCTCCAGATCGAGCGGGGAATTTTGGTCGCCCACCCATCCGTATTCCCGGTCCAGGATTCCTTGGATTTTCATCCCTGCATAACACAAGTAATAGGCAGCGGTGGCCGCGACATTGCCCCAACCTTGAACCAGCACAAGGCGGTCTTTGAAGGCTGGGTGACCTTCCAAAATCCAGGAGCCTCCGGATGGGTTGGGGGTCCCGGCCTGGGTGGCGTAATAGGCGAGGACGGATTCGGCGACGCCCCATCCCGTGATAAGGTCGGCGATGGTCATGGTGGGACCCTGATCGGGGCCGGGGCCGGACACCAAGGGGCGAGCCGGGGTGAACAAAGGGTCGGTCACCGGAAGGCTGACCCCTTCGCGCAATTGCGCTAGACGTTTTTCGCGGAGATGACGGCCGTAATGGCCCTGAACCACCCCTTGTTGGGGATGCTGCAGATCGTTGGCCAGGGTGTAGGGAATGACTTCGTGGATTTCGTCCACATTCAGATCCCCTCCTGTTCCGTAAAAGTTTTTGAGCAAAGGGTCCAGAGCCTTGTACCAACGCTTGAGGACTTGTTCCTTGCGCGGGTCGGCCGGATCAAAGTCAATACCCGATTTGGCCCCCCCGATCGCAGGTCCCGAGACGGTGAATTTGATTTCCATGGTTTTGGCCAGGGATTCAACTTCGCGACGGTCCAAACCTTTGCGCATCCGCGTTCCTCCGCCGGCTGCCCCACCCCGCAGCGAATTGAGAACCGCCCAGCCTCGGGCACCGGTTGGAGCGTCGTTCCATTCAAATACAATTTCAGGGGCTTGGTTTTCGAAGGCCTTTAGGCGATCGAGAATGGGTTTTTCCGTCATAAATCCAAAAGCGGCAGGGGTTGAAACCGCGCTTTCAAAGATAGGACGCCTTAGTTCAAGCGCAAAAGTTGGTTTTCGAGCTCAACAATCCAGGGAAAGAGCTCCCGGGCCTCCCGGTCTTCGTGTTCCATCCAGGCTCGACCGAAGTTTTGCAAATCATTGAACAATTGTTGTATGGAATTCGATTTTGGGTCTTTTTCGTGAAGAATACGGACGTTATCCAACATGTGTTGGAACATTTTAAAAAGAATTTGGATATCCGGATCCTCGGTGAGGGCATGGTTTTGCATCGCCTCCATACAGAAAGCGAGGGAACGTTGGCCGGCCAGTCCCTCGTTCAGAATCTGCAGGTATGGAAACCACTCCTCTTCTTCAAGAAGAAAATGGCAGGCGATTTCGGCCGCTAGGATTTCAAAATCGTCCAAAACAGGCTCAAAAAGCGGGTCGCTTTCCAAGCTTTGCCGAAGGTGGCGTAGACCATTCCCCAGCAAGTGGGCATGGTCCGCCCGCAGAGAACCAATCAGGCTTGAAATTTCTGCATTGCCAACCGGTTGGGATTTTTCATCCGACACACCTTGGCCGTTGACCAAAAAACTTAGCAGGGCCCAGCTGTCCCAGCCGATGCTTTGGGCGACCTGTTCAACCGTCAAACAATCGGTTACGGTCGGAGGGGGCACCCCTAGGCGTTCCAATTCGGCCCCGGCCGTTGGCAAAACCATAAGCAAATCGCAGATATTGGTATCAGGCTGCCATGGAGGCAGGATGGGAGACCGTAGGCTCATCGAAGGGTGATTTAATACAAGACCCCTGAAAGCTCAAAAGGTTTTGAGGAGGACGGGTTTGTCGCAGCCTGCCCGGTTCCTCGCTTTACCTTTGTGTCTTTGATTTCTTCCTGGCCAATCCACTCCTCCATCGCATGCTTTCGAATGAACCCATTGCATCTGCCGGCCTAGGCTGGCATGTTTTGGAGGTAGGCACTGGAGCGCCTCTGGTTATCCTGCACGGTGTTTTTGGCTCCGGTGATAATTGGATGAGCATTGCGCGTCGATTGGAGCATCAATTCAAGGTTTATTTGCCGGATCAGCGCAACCACGGCAAATCCTTTCGAACGGATGAATTTGGGTACGATCTATTGGCGGGCGATTTAAGGGATTGGATGGACGCCCGGGGTTTGGATTCTGTTCATTTAATGGGTCATTCCATGGGCGGAAAGGCCGCCATGCGCTTTGCCGCCCTCGCCCCTGATCGACTCAAGAGCTTGGTTGTGGTGGACATTGCGCGCAGGGCGTATCGCCTGGACGCCCACCGCTCCATGTTGGAGGCGATGAAAGCCCTGAACCTTGCGGCCTGCACCACCCGTTCCGATTTGGATAGGGCCCTGCAACCCACGGTGCCCGAGGAAGGAACTCGGTTATTCATTCTTAAAAACATCGAAAGGGACTCGAACGGGGCCTTTCGTTGGCGCATTGCCTTGGATCCCCTGCTTCGGTCTTTGGAAGCGATCGGGACCTCGCTGGAAGAACATGCGCCGATTCAAATTCCTTGTTTGGTGTTACGGGGTAGTGAATCCGGGTATGTAAGCGATGCCGACTTTGAGCAAATTGCTCGTTGCTTTCCTCAAAGTCGTTTGGTCACCATTCAAGGCGCCGGGCATTGGGTGCATGCCGATCGTCCCAACGAATTGACCGATGCCTTAATGGAATTTTGGAATCCTTTGATGAATGGGTAAATCAACCCCCTAACCCCTAATCTACATGCCTCGTCCCCACCCCAAACCCATGCCCGTTATAGAATGCATTGTTACCGGCATGGGCGAAGATGGATTGGGTGTCGCCAAAACCGAAACCAAGGTTCTATTTGTGGAGGGCGGATTGCCCGGAGATCGGGTCGAAGTTCAGGTTTTTCGCCAAAAACCACGGTACATGGTGGGGCGGGTTTTGCGCCTTTTGGAACCTTCGCCGCATCGGGTGGAACCGGTTTGTAAGCATTTTGGGCTGTGTGGGGGATGTAAATGGCAGAATTTGGCCTACGAAACCCAGTTGATGTACAAGGCCGGTCAGGTTCGTGATGCCTTGGTCCGCTTGGGTGGTTTGGATTTGAGTAGTGTTATCGTTCAAGAACCCCTGGGCGCCCCTCAAACCTATGCTTTTCGTAACAAATTAGAATTTACGTTTACCAATCGCCGTTGGTTGACGGCGGAAGAATTAACGAACGATGAATTGAATCGCAACGGGCTGGGCTTTCATCTACCCGGCCGTTTTGAGCGGGTGGTTCATTTGGAGGAATGCCACCTGATGGACCCTTTGATGAATGAGATCCGCCTTGCCTTTTTTGAAACAGCCATCGAGCAGGGTCTGACCTTTTACGATGTTCGTCAGCGCACGGGTTACCTCCGAAATTTGATGGTCCGAAACACCACCCAGGGCGAGTGGATGGTTTTGTTGTCTGTTTCCGAAGACAACCCGGAGACCCTCAAAACCCTGATGGATCGGGTCCGCGAACGTGTACCGACGGTTCAGAATCTTTTGTACACGATCAATACCAAAGCCAATGACAGCCTGGAAGGGCTGGAAATCCTCGTCTTTAGTGGTCAAAACCGGGTTGTGCAGGTGTGGGATGGCTTGTCCTTTGGGATTTCTGCGTCTTCGTTTTTTCAAACCAACCCCCAACAAGCCGAAGCCATGCTGCGCCTGGTCCGGGAATGGTGTGGACTAAGCGGGCAGGAACTGGTTTACGATCTGTACACCGGTACCGGGAGCATTGCCTTGTTTTTGGCCAGACAGGCATCACGGGTTGTCGGCATCGAATATGTTCAGGCTGCCGTGGATGATGCCAAACGGAATGCCGAACAAAACGACATCCATAACACTGAATTTTTTGCAGGCGATATGGCCGCTTTGCTCAACAAAGATTTTTTTGAAGCCCATGGTTACCCGGATGTGGTGGTGGTGGATCCGCCCCGTGCCGGCATGCATCCGGATGTGGTGGAGGCCCTCAAAAATTGTGGGGCCCAACGTTTGGTTTATGTATCTTGCAATGCCTCCACCCAGGCCAGGGACCTGCAGGCTTTGTCCGATACCTATCGCTTGCTTCGCTACCGTCCGGTGGACCTATTCCCCCAAACTGCTCATATCGAAAACCTGGCCCTTTTGGAACGTATACATCCGTAGCTCTATGAATCCTGACGATTTCTTCGATCCCGAGGACGCCTCCTCCTCCGAGGACGCCCCCACCCCCGATGATTCCCCTTCCCTTCCTCCACAATGGGCGGATTTGCAGAAGGATTTAACCTATTATGCTACCTATTTGCAGGGAGTATCCCACGAGGTTTTGGATAGTGGAACTTCCAAGTACCCGGTCTTTGTGGCCTATGCCATCGGACAACCGGATTTGGGCCGTCCTTTGCTGGACCATCGTCAATTGGATACCCGCTGGAGTATTCGTGTTTCGGTGATGGAGGAATTTGTTCGCAAATCCATTTTGAGCCGGGAGCAATTCCAAACCTTCAAACAAAGCTGGAAAGACCCCAACGATTTTATGTGTGTTTTTGTGGCTGATCCTCAGCAGGCGGCTTTTGTATATTTTCCGTATCCCGTTGCCGAAGGCGGGGAAGAAATTTGAAACCGTGAAGGAAACTCCAAAAACAATGCCCGCACGATCGCCTTCGCTACCTTCTGTTTACCGGCACCTGTTCCCTCTTTTTTTGTTATTCAAATTGCCGTTGGCTTGGATGGCGGGATTGAAGCTGGAGGTCTTGGAAGGTGGGCGTTGCGTGATTCGAATGCGGCATGGTTATTGGAACCGGAACCCCTTTGGCTCGATGTATTTCGCCGCCATGGCCATGGGCGCGGAAATGTCCACCGGATTGCCCGCCTATGTTTATTTGCGTCAAAACCAAAAGAACGTCAGCCTGCTCTTGGCTGGGATGGAAGCCGTTTACCACAAAAAAGCCGTCGGAAGGTTGACCTTTGAATTTGAAGACGGCGGGGATTTGATTTCATGCCTGGAGGCCCTGGCCCAAAGCGGGGATACCTGCCGAACCGTTTTGATTTCCCGTTGTTACAACGAGTCAAAACAATTGATGGCTGAATTTCGTTTTACTTGGACCTTTAGGCAACGCTGATACCGGCCAGCCAAAAGGCATAACCAATGCCCACCCAACGTTTTCTTTTTGCACCAGGCATCTTGCTCAGCTTAGGAATCGCCTTGGCATTGGGAGGCTCCTGGACTTTTTTACAACCCCTTTTTATGAACCACGAATCAAAAGATTTGCAGGCTCTGGATCCAACGGCCCTGTCTCAGGGCCCGGACAGCAGCACGGAATGGAGTCAAAGGACCGACGAGGAATGGAAGCAACGCCTAAGCCCGGAAGAATACAGGGTCTTGCGCCTTCAAGGAACCGAACGGCCTCGTACCGGGGTTTACGATCAACATTGGGAGGCCGGAACCTATGTGTGCAAAGGCTGTGGGGCCGAACTTTTTCGTTCCGAAACCAAGTTTGATGCCGGTTGCGGTTGGCCTTCTTTTTACGAGGGCATTGCCAAGGACCGTATCCGTGAATTACGCGATATCAGCCATGGAATGATCCGAATTGAGGTGCGTTGCGCCCGCTGTGATGGGCATTTGGGGCATGTTTTTGATGACGGACCGCGTCCAACCGGTTTACGGTATTGCATTAATTCGGTGAGCCTGGGCTTCCAAAAGGCCAAGCCCTAAGGGCTGCGTGGGTTAGCGTGGGTTAGCGTGGGTTAGCGAGGACTAGTGTCCGTGTTCGTGGAGTTCCTGGTCTTGGAGTTCCTGGTCATACAGGCCGCCCAGGTCTTCGCAGTGGTACATGCGTCGGCCGCGGCGGTAGGCAGGGCCGGTGGCAGCCCCTTCGTTTTTGGCGCGTAGGGCCTTGTCCAATAATTTTTTGCGGAGATTTTCCCGAGCCGCTTGGGCAGCTTTGTCGGCTTCGTATTCGTAGGCGGTTCGGCCTTCAACGATGGTGTGCAAGGGATGGCTGTAAACCGAAAGAGGGTGACCGTTCCATAACACCAGATCCGCGTCTTTGCCCAATTCAATGCTACCAATGCGCTGGTCCACCCGCAGCATGCGGGCTGGATTGATGGTCACCATGTTCAGGGCAGATTCTTCGTCCAGCCCACCGTAACGGACGGCTTTGGCGGCTTCTTGGTTCAAGCGACGGGCCATTTCGGCATCATCGGAATTGATGGCCACATTGACCCCCATCCGGTGCAGAATGGCTGCATTGTAGGGAATGGCATCAATGACTTCGTATTTGTAGGCCCACCAATCGGCAAAACTGCTGGCGTTTACGCCGTGGGCTTTCATTTTATCAGCGACCTTGAATCCTTCCAAAATGTGGGTAAAGGTGTTGACCTTGAAGCCTACCGAGTCGGCCACTTTCATCAACATATTGATTTCGGATTGAACGTAGGAATGGCAGGTGATGTGGCGCTGGTTGAGACGAATTTCCTGAAGGGCTTCCATCGTCAAGTCTTTGCGGTGAAGGTGAGCTGCTTTCTGACGGTTTTTTTGGTACTCGATGGAACGAAGAAAACCGTCCAAGATGGTTTGTTCAACGCCCATTCGGGTTTGTGGAAAACGGACGGTGTTACGATCGCCCCAGTTGGACTGTTTGACGTTTTCTCCGAGCGCAAACTTGATAAAGCCGGGGGCTCCTTCAAACTTAAGTTGCTCGGGATCGGTAACGCCCCAACGCATGCGGATTAATTGGGTTTGGCCACCAATGGAATTGGCGGAGCCGTGGAGGAGGTGGCTGGTGGTGACGCCGCCGGCCAGTTGTCGGTAGATGTTGGGATCATCGGGATCGAGGGCATCACCGATGCGTACTTCGGAGGTAATGGATCGGGTGCCTTCGTTCACGCCCCTGGTGATGGCAATGTGGCTGTGTTCATCGATCAGGCCCGGGGTGAGGTGGAGGCCGGCGGCGTAGAGGGTTCGGTACGGGGCCTTGGCGAAGAGTTTTTTGGCATCAAGGCCGGTCCCGACGGCGATGATTTTGCCTCCCACAACAGCGACATCGGTGTTTTCGAGGCGGCCTTGGGGCCCACAGGTCCAGACCGTGGCTTCGCGGATGAGCCAATTTTGGGCGGTGGATCGCAGGCTGGCGGGGAGGCCCAGATTGGCGGGGAGTCCCA
>Ga0214923_10009633_pt1 | contig 10030 bp, 6 predicted proteins | sample LL1510_MetaG_FD_177993 | JGI IMG/M metagenome (GOLD analysis project Ga0214923, IMG submission 177993) | Freshwater microbial communities from Lake Lanier, Atlanta, Georgia, United States - LL-1510 | ecosystem: Environmental > Aquatic > Freshwater > Lake | place: USA: Georgia | collected 2015-10-15
AGTAAGTTCTTTAGCAGCAGGTTTAGCAGCAGGTTTAGCAGCAGGTTTAGCAGCAGGTTTAGTTGCAGGTTTATTATAAGGTCTAGATACGTCATTTACAAAGGCTTTTACTGCCTTTTGACCTTCTGGTGATAATTTTTGAATCTGAGGTTTAGGTGTAGGTTTAGGTGTAGGTTTAGCACCAGGTTTAGGTGCATAAGCTAGAATAGGTTTATTATTAGATTTAGCTGAAGGAGAAAAACTATTTAAAAATTTTTGTGTGTCAACTGGTGTTGATTTTTGTGTAATAGTTTTTACTATAGCGGGTTTTACATAAGTACTAACTGCAGGATTAGTAATTTTTTTAGTATATGGATCTTTAGTACCACCCGTCTGGTATTTCATTTTAGATGAACCACCCTTTTTCATCATTGATTTACCATACATGGCTTTAGTTAACTTTTTCATTTTTATTTTAATTTTATGAATTCCACAATTTTTCAACAGAAGCTGTAAGATCTTTAAGAATATCTTCATTTAAAGGATTCTTAAAATATTCTACAATATCTGAAACATTTCTACCAAGTAAGCTATTAGACTTAGCATGATAAATATGTCCATCTGCCTTACTAATAATATACTTAAAAAATATGGAATCACGAACAATTGACTTAATTTTTAATGTTTCCATATCCATTCCTACTGCATCTAAGAAAGATTTTGCTGCTCTTTCTTTATTACTTTCTCCTCCTTCACCATTTATATATAAATCCATGTTTTCATAAATGACATCATTTGGAGTAGATTTTCTATATTGTGTACTATTAATGTCTACTACTTTAGCAATATAGAATAGTTTTGTACTGTTTTTATCAAATAACTTTTGTAATTCAGAAAGTGCTTTATTGCGCATTTTCTTATACTCTGTTCTGATCATTACAGTTTCTTCTTCTTTATCTAGATAAAATTTTGGTGGTTTAGATTTTGATCTTGCATCATCATAACTTTTTGCTACAATTGAAAATCCCCCAGCTTCAATAGCATAAATTTTAATTCTATCAAAAGGATCTTTTGGATCTAAGTATACAGGTTCATTACCACATTTTAGATCTATTTTATTCCAGAATTCTTTGTTATTTGGAGAAAGTAATTTTACTTTATTCCAAAAGTCTTTATCATCTGGATCTATAACATTTGCTGCTAGTTCTCTTTCTAACTCAGCAACTGCTGTTCTAATTTCTCTTACTTTAGCTTCTTTTTGTTCTGTTGGTAACATTTTAATTTCAGGTGCAAATTCATTTAAACCTGTTATATATCTAATTACCCCATTAACTTCTAAACAAGCCAGTTGTTCATGATGTTTTACACCATCAAACAATACTTGTTTATAGTTTTCTAATCCCATATTAGAAGAATTACTGTCAAAGAACGTTCTAATAGCAATAGCTGTTTTTCTACTGGTGGCAGCTTTATTAATTTCCACCATTGTAAATTCTGAATTTTCCATTTTTTGTTGTTGGTTTTAAGTTAAAAAATTTAGTAAAAAAAGGGGGCCAGCCAAGTGTCGCTACCCCCTTTTTTACTTTCCTATCTATTATAGAGATCCACCAGTGATTGGGTTTCTCATAACAATTTTCAAGACTTTAGTTGGGTCTTTTACCCAAATAGCTGGCATTGTTTGAGACATCATCACACGGTATCCGTTGAATTGTCCAGAAGACTGGAATCCTTGAGTTCTACCCATGTAGTCCATAGTACCATTTTGATACCACCACTTCAATTGGTTATCCCAAGAAAGTTTTAACATATAGATATTATCATTAGTGTTATCAGTAATATCAAAGATGATAAAGCTATAAGAAGATAATGGGAAACCATCAATGATTGGGTTCTCAATATCATTTGTATGAACATTGTCAAATGCTGGGTTAAGAACAAATTTAACATTTGCCAAGAATGGAATTACATATGAAGTATAAGCAAATCCAAAGTTTAAGTCCATACCTTTACCAGTGATAGCACCAATATCAGCTGCCTGAATTAACAAACCTGAAGAGATAGCTTCTTGTTTGATAGCTTCATTAACCATACGCATACAACCCATACCAGTTTGTACAATAAGAGATCTTTTTGGATCTGGTCCTTGGAACTCAACCTTACCATTGAAGAAGTTATAAATTTCTCCGCGGAACAAGTCAAGAGTAAAGTTATTTTTATTATATACTCTTTTAAATGCATTGTTCAACTGTTGCCAAAGTCCAACAGATAATCTAATATCATCTGGACCATCTTGTCTAACTTTACCTCCTTGTCCCCACATTAAGTAAGTTTCAATATCAGTAGCAATTTTGCTCAAGTGAGCTGCTTCCATATTTGTCAAGAAAGTTCTAGAAAGATCTCCATTGTCAAATGCTTTTTTAACAGCATCTTTACCCATAACTTTAACCATATCCTCTAGAGATGTAACAGATGGATCTAAAACATTTTTATCAAATGTTCTCCAGATTTCAGTTACAGGAACTGTACCATCTGCATTCATACCACCTTTGATCATTAAATCTGCTCTAGAAGAGATAGAGTAATGTACGTGAGCTTCAGCACCACCAACAAAGTTATAGTATTCACGGAAACCAGCTTGAGTAATGATGTCAGAAAATCTTTCACCATATTCTCCTCTTGCTGAACCTTTTCTAAACATTCTTGTACCATTTGCAAGGTATTTATTGTCTAGAAATTTATTGTTATCATTGTTTACCAATTGAACAGTATAGATATAACCATCACCCATTGGAAGAATGTCTTCATCTGTAATGTACATTTCTACACCATTGTATTTGTCATAGGTAATGATATCACCATGACCAAATTCCCTACGGCTTAATTTAAGTTTGAAGGTTGTGCCATCAATACCTTTAAAAGTATTAGTAGCCTCAATATCTTCAATTACATATGGAAGATCTGTAGAGACGGGAGTCTGCCACTTATACTCTCCACGAGCATTATCTACCATAATTACATTTTTGCCACCAAAGCTAGAAAGCTGGTAAAGGGGCATTTCTACTTTTTGAGCCATAGCCCAAAGGTCTACTGGACCTAAATCCATAGGTTCAGCATCTTTTAACATATTCACTAAGTGATAAGAGTCTACATGCGATGAAGCTTGGTAGGCTGTGTCCCTTAGGAATATCCCATTGTTTAAAATTGGAGTTGCCATTTTTATATTTATTTAATTGTTACTAGTTAAAATCTCTTGAAGAAGCCTCCTCTTGAGATGGTTTTTTGTGGTTTGCTTGTTTTTGTTTTAGAATCATATTCTCTATCATCATTAACAGAAGAAGTAAGTTTTCTAGACTGTTCTGTTTTTAATTGCCTTACTGTTTTTTCTACTGTTTCTTTAGATCCTTGTTCTCTAATTTTATTTTTATATCCATTTGGATCTGCAAGTAGCCATAGTGCTTCAGCAATCAAATCATGTTTTGGTTCTACAAACTGATATTTTTCAAGTAAATGTCCTAATAAGTTTGTAGGTTTTCCAGAAATAGAAGGATAATTTGGTTGAACAAGACCTGAGTATAACATACTTTGAACTTTTTTATCAAGTTTTAATCCGCCAATTTCACCATTTATAAGTGTATTATAAATATTATCTGTGTATTGTTTAGCTGCTTCTTCCTGTTGTTCTTTCTTATATTCTTGTTCTGCTAGTTGCCTTGCAATAATTTCCTCTTGCATTCTATCTAGCTTTGGTTTAAACTGATTAGCTTTTTGAGCTAATCTATCCATATCTTTCCAGTCATTAATTTCCTCTTCAATTTCTTCAGCTGTTCCAAAGTTTGTAGCATATAAATATTGTCTTGCAATTTCTGCTTGATCATATTCATCATTAGGATCTAACTGTCTCATCTCTTCTACTTGAGCAAGAGTTCTGAATAAACCTTTAAGATCTTGACCACCATCTGCTACATATTTAGCTGCATATTGAAGTTCTTCAGGTAATGCATTAAAAAACTCTTTTGGAGTATTTTCTCTAACAGCATTTTCTCTTTCTTGAAAATTTGCTTCAAATAGTTCACGGAAATCTTTTGTAGTATATTCTTCTAATGGTTTATCATCATCAAAAGGTACTAAAGATCCTTCCTCAATCATTTTTTGTGCTAGTTCAGCAAGACCTGATTTATCAACTTTAGGCCTTCCTTTATTACCAGCATCTTCTTCTTGAGTAATTAAACTATCTAACTCAGCTATAGTTTCTTCTACTTCTTCTTTCTTTGCTGCTTCTTCTTTAGAAGCAGGCTTGTCAAGGAACGATGTGTCTACAGTTTCTTTAGAAAACATAGACTTAGGTTTTTCTTCTTCTGCTGGGAGCATTACGTTTTCTGCTCCTGGCATTCCAAACATTTCATCAATGTTTATATCAACTTGTTCTACCTTTGTAGAATCCTGAACCTGATCTTTTTCAGATTCTTTTTCTAATTTATCCATATGTGTTGGTTTTGTTTACAATTTAATATAAGCAATAAACTTGAAAAATTTATTATAAAATATTTATTTTTTGTACTATATAGCTAAGTGTTTTATTTTTCTTTATTGCTTTTATTATCATATCTATTTTTATTTTCTCTAGCTATTTGTAATTGTTTATCAGCTATTTCTTTTTGTGCTTGAATTTTTTCTCTTTCAATATCTATTTTTTGAGATTGTCTTAAATTTTCATTAGTTTGTTTTTCTTTTTGTATATCTGTTTGTTGTTGATATTGCTCACTGGCTCTAATTTCTTTCATAGCATCATCATAATCAGATATTTGATTTTTATTTATATCTGCCATAGAGCCATAACCAGCAGCTTTAATTTCAGCAACTAATATATCTCTTTGTCTATCTTTTTCTTTTTCCATTGCTTGTGCATCAAGTTTCATTTTTTCAGTTTCTTGTTGAGACTGAATTTGTTGTTGTTGCATTTGCTGTTGTTGCTGAAGCTCTTGTTGTTTTTGTTGTGTTTGTTTTTCTTCAGAAGACTTAAGAGCATTATTAAGTTCAGCAATTGAATCAGATTGAACAATTTTACCAAGATCATAAATTGAAGCCCCGGTAGTATTATTTTGCATAGCCATTTGTTTTAATTGTTCAAGTATTGCTCTTTGGTTAGCAGTAGTTGAACAAAATATGTTCAAATCTCTCATTAAAAGATCTGTTCCATTTATTTCAAAATTGACTTTTTCATCTGCTGTAGTAGTATATGTTAATCTTGAAGAGGGTTTGGTTGAGTTATAATATTGTGCTAAGTCAGTTCTCATTTGATGCACTCTTGGCATTAAATAATCACAGTGTTGAATAAAGAAAACTTCAGTCTGAGCATAAGATGCTGCTGTTGCCTGCTCTATACCTGTAGCTGTCATTTGAGATAATTGTTGACCCATTCTTTGTGGATTAACACCAATTACTTCATAAGCTTGTTGTTTAAAGTGATTAGCCAATTGAATTCTAGACATTAATCTTTCAGTTTGTGAAAGATCTAGTTTTTGAAAGTGTTGAAAATTTAATGAATTTTCAGTATTTGTAATAGATGTATCTAAAGGTAGCATTTGAAAATTTTTCATTGCTACATAGGCTTTTGCATAATTACCTTTACCCCAATCTTCTCCAAGAGAATGTTTAGGTAAAGTATTTTGATCCAACATGATAATAGTACCAAGTTCATCTACTAAAATATCTGCAATCTGATTATTTACAATATTATATCCAATCTGATATGGCTTCATTAAATCAAGTAGTGCCGTTGACTTTGTATTTCTATCTGAAAATACAGAACCTTCTACTGGTAATTTACAACCGTATAAACTTTGATCACCTTTAAATTGAAATTTTAAGGGTCCAATTTTATTTTTTTGAATGCCAATATATATTGGAGAAAATCCTCCTGGATTATTCATACCCCAAAATGATGGAATATTAGGACCAATTTTGATACCACCCCAAACTTCATTAATCCAAATCCAATCTATATGTTCTCCATAAACTAAATTATCTTTTGTTTTATTTTTAAACATTCTAGTATCATAAATTGGCTTATCAGTAATTTCATATTCTTCAGTTACTATTTCATTTACTACTTTACCATCATCACTAATTTTAGTTAAATGCCCAACTCTTTTTTGAGATTTCCAATAAGCTTGAGTAACTCTTAATAAGTATGCTGTACCTTGATCAAAATAATCTTCTCCTTGAGATAATATTTGATTTATAATATCTCCACCATCAGTAATTGAATTTGCTACAGCTGTTGTATATTGTCTATATGCAAGAGATGGCATATTAACATTCCATTCATGAGACTTAGTTCCATCATAATATGTACCGTCATTTTGATATCCTCCAACTATATAACCACCAGATCTAATAGGATATACAGCTTCTAATGCTTTTAATTGTTCTTCAGTCATTATATATCCAAACTTATCAATTACATCTGATACAGTGAACATATCTATTTTTCCTACCCAGTTACCTTGAGATATATATCTAGCATCTGGAGATTTATGATAAAAAGTGACTACTGGATTCCATAATTCTACTTCATAATCATCTTCCATCATGTTAAAATGCCAGAATTCTCTATCTGTAATAAGCATATCTCTAAATGCTCTTTCTTCTAATTCATCTATTTTAAATCTTTCAACATCCACTTTGTGCTGATGAGATGCCCATTGTTCTATCATTGATCTATAATCTTTCTTAAAAAAAGATTCTATTTCAGGAAGAGTTTTAAGATTTTCTGGTGATGTTTGTTGTTGAGCTTCTGGAGAATTAGGATCTAGTCCTTGTTCTAATAATGCTGTAACAATTTTCATTTGCGCATCTGCTAAAAGAGTTTCTTCCACCATTTTTCTTTTTTCTTCTAGCATCTCATTATATGAGAACTCATCTACTGCGCGGTAAGTTAGTTTAGTAGATCTTTTAGCAAATTCTGCTACTAAAACATTAATAACATTTGGAATAATAGGATAAAATTTAAGTTCTAATGCTGTTGCTTCTTCTCTTGTTAGTAGTTCAACTATATCTCTATATTCATTGTTTTCTTCAATAATGTAGTCTGATCTATCTATAATACCTTTTGCAAGTTTGTAATTTTTCATTAACCTTCTTGCATTTCTACGAATTTGCTTAAGGCCATTCCATTCTAACCAATCTAAATTCCAAGCAGCCCATTCTGGATCTTTATCTTTTTTAGATAAAAATTGCAAAGGTTGAGTAATACTACCCATCCTATTTTGCTCTGTCTTAGCTCCTTTTTTTATTTGTAATGCGTTATATACTTGCATAGTTATTTTATATTTTTAAATGGTGATTTTTTAAAAGTTTGAACATTTGTTAATCCTTTATTATTACCCATATGTCTAAATGGACCACTACTTAATTTAAATAAATTTTCCGACTTTTGCAAGTTTTTAGCAGCATCGTCCATTATTGTTCTTTTTGCATATCCTCTATTAGATTGTTGTATTCTCATAAAAGCAATTAATGCAGTAAATGCTACAAGTCTATCCACGTTTAAACCCTCTACATATTCTTGCATTTCTCTAATTAACATGGGATCTGGAATTCTTTCTATTCCATATTTAGTTCTTACTATTGTTCCATCTGGTTTTGTTTCTATATCTAATTCTTCTTTGCAATACTCAATAGCATAACTAAGCATATGTGACTTAAATAAGTTACCTGTGTTTCTCCAACCATACTCCTGGTAAACGTTAGTATTTGCACCAAGATCTTTAAGAAACATAATCTGTCCTTTTGGTACAAGATATTTTTGCTTTTTTCTAGATATCATGTATTGAATAAAAAGAGAAATATTACTTTCTATCAATGCCCATGCATTATACCATTCTATTATAAGTTCTAATCTTTGATGAGTTTTATTGATATCATCAAATCTACCACACCATGCAGCTACTATTTTATCTTGTTCTAGATAAGTTTCTGTTTCTATGCCAGTTACTTTAGTTACTTCAACTGGAGCTTTCATTACATATATGGAACATAATGATTCTGAGGTAGTTGTCTTTCCTTCTGATACAGGGTCAATAGATGCATAATACTGACCAAATGTTGGATCTTTAATTGGTCTTTCCCAAACAACAAGAGTTCCTGTTTTATCTTCTAGTTTTTTAGATACAGGAAACTCCATTATTGGTAGTTTACTTGTTTCTCTTACTGCAGGTTTACCATTTTCATCAGTATATATATCTAAGAATTCATATGCATATTCTTTTTCTTCTATTCTTCTTCTTTGTGCTGCCACCAAATGTGGGGGAAAAACAGATACTGATCTATGTGCAAAAGCCTCTTCAATGTTTCTTGGATGTTGGGATATTCTTAATTGATAGTCTTCCGGAGATAATTCTTTCTTCCATTTTTCAAACTGCTCTTCTAAGGCAGTCAAAGCTTCTTCAACAAGTGAGTTACCATATTGATCTATATATGGCGGCATAGACCATTGTTCTGGAATAAATAATCCTGAGAGACCTTCAGTACCTTTACTATCTATAAGATTAGTTTCTACAGCATAAATATCTTTTGAAGTAGGGTTTAGTATCATGTCTTTTAGTGGATTACACTGAGACAAATCTCCTACTGAACCAGCAGCTATAAACATTCCTGTAGTAATTAAACCAGATCTCATTGCTGGTCTCATATACTCATATGTCTGATCCATTTTAGGAGCAATACCTGCCTCCTCATGGAAGAAAAATTTTACTGGACCCCCTACACCATTTGTTGGATCTTTCTCAAATGACATACCTTGCATGGTACCTTTAAGACCAACTTCATTTTTTCTATCTCCTTTTCTAACTTCAATTTTTTGTTGCCACATCATTACTTTATGTGGAGTCATTGGTCTATACCAAGCTGTATGTTCATTTAAAAATGCAGCATATTCATCTAAAAATTTCCAGGATCCTTTTTCATTTATATAGTCTTTAAGGCTTGCTCCAATCTTTAATGTAACACCTGCTTCAAACCAAATCTGATTTAACAATTTGGCCATGTGAAAATAAGAAGAAGCTATCTGACGTTTTTTAAGAATAGCTACATGTTTATAGTTTAATTCTGCCAATAGTTCATAGAGTGCCATGTGATATTGTGCATCTCGTATTTTGGCAAAGTCAAATATTTGCTGCTCTTTATCAAATATTGGTAAGAAGTTGAGCCACATGTAGTAATCTCTTGTAATATACCAAATATGTTCTCCTGATTTATAGATGACTCCTCTTCTGCATCTAAGTTTTTGTTCATCCCAGTAATTGATGAAGTCTTTGGATTTAAAGGGAGACTCGCAGTAATATCCATTTTCTCTGAATTTTCTTGATTCAGAATTAAATAATAAGCTAGTTTCATTAAAATTATATTTACCTGGTTCTTTAAATTGATCTCTTAAAAACTTAGAAAATTCTTCTTTTGAAGAAAAATCTGTGATGGTCCAATTACCATTATCATAAGTTGGTATATTTTGAAATATTTCCATTATTGATCATATGCCATTCCTATGCCTCCGCGTACTCTACTTGATTGTTCTTCTTGAAGATCTTTATAGGCACCTTTAAATGATGCTCTAATTTGCTCAAAGTTTTTTGCAGCAGCTACAAGAGAATTAATATTACCATCTCTACCATGTGTAATAGGAGTAGTTTCCATATATCTTGCTAATCTATCTAACATAGATGCAATTCCTTTATATGCTCTAAATGTAGGTGTTTCATACATTTGCTGACAAAATCTAAGTGCTATACTAATATCTTCATCTTCAGTAGAAAAGTCAGCTTCTATTTGATTAAGGATTAAAGATTCTTTATCTAAATCTGGTGAATAAAAAAATGGATTTAAATCTGGATTAGAACACGTCATATAAAATAAATATTGATATATTTTTATATAATTATTGGGATAATTATCCATTATATCTTTAAGTGCCTTTAAAGTATAGCAGTGTTCAGTAGGAATTACTTTATCATTCTGTATGTCAAATAGTTTTACAATCATTTCTTTTTAATTT
>Ga0214923_10009634_pt1 | contig 10029 bp, 10 predicted proteins | sample LL1510_MetaG_FD_177993 | JGI IMG/M metagenome (GOLD analysis project Ga0214923, IMG submission 177993) | Freshwater microbial communities from Lake Lanier, Atlanta, Georgia, United States - LL-1510 | ecosystem: Environmental > Aquatic > Freshwater > Lake | place: USA: Georgia | collected...
ATTGTATTATCATCACAATTCGTCTTTGTCGTTTTTCGGGCTTTTTGTAATTGGATCGATAATACAATCACTGCAATCAGTAGACCAATGATTAAAGAAATATTCAAGATTAACGATAAAACCTCTAACTGTCGTTTTCGAATTAGTACTCGATGATGTTGTTGCATTTTTTTTTTATTTAAGGACGATTATATTTTTTTTCATCTACTTTACGGTTTTTGGTGCGCGGCCTCGTGGTTTGGGAGTGGTTGATGTATCAATAGCTGGCGCCGCTTTCTTTTCTGATAGAATTACAGGTGTCTCGATTACAGGTGTCTCGATCTTGACAGGGATACTGGGAAGATCGTTGTTTTCCTCTTCCATCACAATTTCTTCTTCCTCCTCAAAATCATAAACCGCATCTTGATGTCCTCCACCATTCTGGAAAGTATCAGCCTGTTTGATTGGAGAAGAAGAACGTTTTACAGCATCTGGGCGAAGGAGACCACGGATCGTTGTTTCCTTGACACGGAATACCGTCTCAAATAATTTGACTTGCAGAGAGATCTTATTCCCAATAAAGATACTTTCAAATTTGATCGCGGCTGTGATATAACACTGCTTGTTCAGAAGATTCATCGGATTGATTTCTTCATTCGTCTCCTCATCGACAAAGATACTCTGAATCTGATTCTTCTTCTTGTTCCACATGACTTTACAATACAGCATCGGTCCGCGATTTTCAACAATCTTTCCCTTTTCCATTTTCCAGAATAAGGGATTGAATTTCTTCAGATCGGACATATCAAGATCATATTTCTCAATATCTTCCTTATGATCCAATAGATATTTCTTGATCGTATCACAGATCGAGTTAAATGTGTTGGTAAACGTTGTTTCTTCATCAGAAGGTCCGTTCCGATTCCAAAGACAGATCGGAAGGGAGTATCCATTGATCTGATTCGTAGCGAGATCACGTGTTTCTTGGACACCAAATGTGAGGAGATTGGGAGGTGTGGATAGGATCAGATCACCAATTGATCCATCATCGTATTTGGTTGCGATCCGGATCCTCTTGAAATTAATTTTTTGTCCCGGAATATTCCCAATCTCGGGTTTCGAGAATACGAGCTTGTTGGTGTCAAAGTGCAGATAGTCGGAGAGTTGTACGGTGTTGTTGTTGGTCATTTCTGTGTGGTTATTGTTTGGTTATTTGTCGTGGGTTAATGTAGAAAAAAAAATAATTTTACCTGTAATCAATTTTTGGATAAATTTGTTTTTTTTTGTAGTAGAAAGAAAAAAAAAGCATGAACCAGAATAATCGATGTGTACGTGTCCCAAGCAGAGAAAATTACCAGTACCCTCCCGGAACAAATGGAAGTTTCGGTGGCTTACCCGTTCGGGCGGATGTTGTACAAAAAACACAAACCGCCTGTCCCGACTGTTATTCCATCCAACAAGCCACTAAAGTACGCACTCTATACGATCAGTACATGATCAAACGGTACGATATTCTCGCACAACAGAGTGATACCGACCTCATGACACTTCAATTCCTCCACTGATCTTTTTACCGTCTTTCCTTATTTTTTTTTATCACATTATTTAAAGAGAGGACCGTGTCTTTACATGATGTGATAAAAATCATATGAAAGCATTCTTTAAAGCGGTGTTACACTAACTATATTTTATCGAGTTTGGAAGGGGCGATTTTGGGATTATTTTCAGAAAGGATCTGTTTGTCTTTAGACGCCATACACTCATGAAAACGATGGGTGAGACATGATGAATAGCCGCATTTATCACAAGTTATCATTAGAACACCCATTTTTTTTTTCTTCCTTGTCGCACATATCACGCATTCCATGTCTTTCTTCTTTCTTATACTACAACACACAAAAATCATTTTTATCGATCATTTAAACGTAAACCATAAATGACAAAAACAAATGGAAGATCGTATACAAGAGTTGCCGATTGATCAGGTTCCTCCCACACAAGAAGAGAGAGAATTGTGTGATTGGTTGTTTTCCGATACTACGACGACTGCGGATACAACGGAAGAAAAGAGAACAGATCATAATCATCGATTATACAGAATATTATTGGTGACCCTTATCTTTTTCGTGTTCCAGTTACCATTGTGGTCTCCTATCCTCTATCCGTACTTTCCCAATCCCTTTATACAAGTTCTCGTCAAGACATTTATCTTCCTTATCATTCTTATTTTGATGATAAGATATTAACGATAGCTCGGTAGACTTCCCTCTTGGGATCATCGATGTGGATATCGTAAGGATTGAGAATGAACCGAGGATGCATACAACGTTTTGCAGAATCGAATATGATCGGATTGATATTCACCAGATGGACATGCTTCCTCATAAATATGTCCGTGGATAATCTATGATTGAACATGTCCACGATTTTCTGACGCCGTTCATCGTTGAAGATGTATTGTGTGAATACAGACGATGACATGGATGAAGCAGAAAATCCACGCATCCCTAAGAGAATCGCTTTCAACGATCTGCATTTGACGGGACTGTAGTTCAACAGAATCACGTAAAGACGAGCACCGGGAACGAGACGATGAATGTATTTCAGGTATTGGACGTAACTCGAAACACTTTCGTCAATATATTGTTCAACGAATGACAGGTAGTTTTTCTGAAAAGCCACGGATATACTCGAAGGAACGGGAAAAGTCTGGAACAATTTATGATAAAACGAAATCTGCATTTCTGCGTTTCCGATCCAAAAGACAATGTTTCTGATTTTTGTGAGTGGAAAACGTACAATCTGTCGGATGATATCCGTGCGGGGATACGAGTACAGGTCGGGACCGCGTAGACTTTTGGGAGAAAACTCGAAGAACATCTGTTTGATGGGTTTATTTGATGATGTATTGGACGCAATACTGAGATAGACTTTTTTGGATTTTTTTTCTGGTGAAAGCATCTGTGGATGAATCCATAAGGGTCGATTTTTTGACGTTACTTTGGTATTTTGTGTGATATCGCCATCAAATGATCGGTCCAATGATCGTAACGGTATACCCGGATAAGCAATAACATACATCCACGGTGGTGGTGGTTCCATGAGACGTGCAAATGAATCACCAATAAAAATCGTATTAATGTCTTTCAGAATTGGATGATAAGATTTCGTCTGGATGGATGATGTCCCCTTGTTCTGAATGGACAATGATTGTTTCTCCACATCGATAAAGTGTCTCCACGCTCCCGATACAGATACTGGTACGTACTTCTTACCACTAATTTCATATTCTATCGTCGGTTTCTTGTTCACTACTCGCAGTGATGAATAGAGTTCGTCTCCTCCACCCATTCCATGTAATTTATCTATCGTATGAAAAAAAATTTACGAGGTATAAACAAACGATTCGTTATATTGCAAATCATGTCAGCCTCTTTCCAACTTCTCATCAATTCAGCCTTCCGTGATCGCAATCTCAATCCAAATGCAGCCGATTTTATTGTCCAGTTTGGGACCATCAATAATGTTAATCGATCTGAATTCAATGTTTTTACGACTACGAATCCCATATCCATCCCCTATCCTGATTACAACCTGTGCTGGACCTACGACGCCCCCTCGTTTAAAACCACTATCATCAGTGGGACGTCCATCAGTCCCATTGTCGATATCAATGTCAATCGCGATCTGCTCCACGTGTATCCATACGCCTCTTCTTCTGAAATTCCCATTCAGCAAGACATTCAATCATGTTTCAATGTCCTCAACGGTATGATTCTTCGGATCAACTTTGTATCACAGTCCTATTTACGAACCATTGTCGCTTACAATCCTATTACGAGTACACTTACTCTCAATGATCCAATCCCATCCTTCTCTTTAACGAGTGGACCGATTCAAGCGGAGATCCTTAATCTCAGTACAAATTTCAGGATCTCCATCAATGGTCCATTCCCAGATAAGGCGTCCGTCGTATATCTCAACTACAGTCTTTTCTTGTATGATCTCACGCTGAATGAAATCCGATCCGTTCAGGCGTATGATCAGCAACTCAATGTATTTGAACTAACAGAACCGTTCTCATCCTCCTGGCGCGTCTCCGACAATTATTGGATACTCAGTCGACAGCTCCCCAACGCGATCGGAACCATCCTACCGTTTTCCAATGGAAAATATTATATGTATCTGCCCATTACCAATGATATTGTCATCATCGATCGTGGTACATATCCGTACCGTATGAATCAGACCGTACGTCTTTTTGATAATTCTACTGATACAGGTCTCATCTATCGAGTCGCCTCCACGGAACCACTGTCTTTCTCTATCGATTCGATCATTCGTCATCCGGTCATCTCGATGGATCATAAATTCCGATTCGTCGTCTCAAATGACTCCTTATCACAGTATGCAACATGTGCACTCCGTTCTCTGACACTTGTTTTCTACTGTGATGTGGTGGACGGCGGATTGTCAACAGAATTTTATGGACAGTACTTCTGTCCGGTCCTTATCACTCCGCAGTTCTATACAGAGGAACAACGGTTGTACAGCTCACCCAATCTGACCATACCTCCCGTCAATAAATCCAATCAACCAATCGATCTCCTGTCTTCTCAGAATCGAATGGGCTGTACAGGAATACGGCTGGTCCTTCGGGATACTACTAATCATCATCGGTTGTATTTCTTCGTACAACCCATTCAGACACAGTATCTGACTAGATTCGATCTCTTACCCTCCTCTCCACCACCTTTGGTATTACGTTTTGCGGTCTTGTCTTTTTCCAATGAAGGCGTTGTACCACTGAATTTCACAGGATCGGCGATCACACAATCCCAGATGTCGTGTTATGAAATGACAATCCTCAATCTGATCCTTCCCAATCGCGTCATTAATTCGGTCGAGGGTCTTCTGACTTCAGCATATCCTTATGTATTTCTAGAAATCAGTAATGAGACATTACCATCAGGACATAATCGATCGATCATCTATTCCAACAATCCATTCGCGGTTAAGGCGACGTTTGTTTGTAGCATCAGTGATGTGAACAACCCGGAATTCACACGATTTATCAAGATCTCCAGTGATGGTGCAAAACAGATCCTGAAATTTTCTCCCTATGATAATCTGCGTATCCGGATCTCACTACCCAATGGACAAACTTTCCAAACTGAGGAAACCGATTTTCTCGTTCCCAATGAACCAGACCCGCGATTACAGATTCAGATCGTCGCTCAATTCAAAAAACTTTAGATTACAGGGCCTTTACAGTTTTTGTCAAACAATTTGTTATCCTACATGTGTAGTGTCACACTACACATGTATTTCATTCACTAATAGCTGTCCCCCAAGAGGTGGTGGTGGTGGCGGTGGTGGATCAGGTCCATATAAATTATCATATAAAACATCTATATATGAATCATCTTCATCTTCTTCTTCATCTTTATCTTCTTCTTCATCTTCTTCTTCTAAGAAATCTAAATCTCCAAATGAATAATCATCGCCACCATTTTTTGATGTACGTCTCCTCATCTGTAAATGTTTTGCATAACGCCATTTTTTCATCGATTCACGTTTCTTCGCTAAATGTTTTGCATATCTTTCAGGATCCGCCTTGATATCGATAAACCGACTTTTCGCCGATTCACGTTGCTTCTCTAAATGTTTTGCATGTCTTTCAGGATCCGCTTTCCTATCGTAATACCGACTTCGTTCCTTCTCTAAATGTTTTGCATATCTTTCAGGATCCGTCTTCATTTTGAGACGCCATTTTTTCGACGATTCACGTCCCTTCTCTTTATTACGTGAACGTGATAATCCTTGTGCCCTTCTCTTAGGATCTCCTCTAAGTCTCTGAAGACGTCCTCCTCCTCCGGTGCTCGCTTCATTCAGAGGTGCTTGTCTACTTAATGGTTCTCGTTCTCTTAATAGTGAAAAAAACTCCCTATACCATTGATTTCTCACTCGTCTTAAATGATTTTCTATAACATTTCTCAATACCTGCGCTCTTTGTAACAACAGGACTTCCGGTGTTACTTCAGGAGAGATAATGACGAATAGTGGAAAGTCATCTCCACTCATATGATTTTTTAATTTGTATAAAAAAAATAATAATATTTCCTCTCTATGCATTCACTGGTTGACGTACGTTGAAAACGTTGGATTGATCACTGGTATTACCAGCAACCAACGATACTTCTTTTAAGGTTTTGGAGACGACATGACAAGATCATGGATACGTTCTTGATTCGTCATGTAGGGAGGGTGTGCGAATATGATAGTCGATTTGTGTATCCGAAATAATTTTTTCCACTATATAAAGGGAAAACGGTGTTTTTGGTCATCAAAAATTGTGTAGTATGGTTCAAAGGAATAGATGTAGACCAAATAGGTTTAGACGAAAATCGTACTACCATGGTTTGTCAAAAAAAAACGTAACAGGAAACACAATCGATCTAATGGACACAACATGTACAAAAGAAAAAGATGATTCCAGAATTCACTGACGATTTCTTTTGTATCAATAGCGTTCACGGATTTCTTCCGATTCATGATCCTATTCATGTCCTTCCACCTCATTATCATCTTTTACAAGACACTCTCGATAATTTACCGTCCCTTATTCAAAAATTATCTTCCACTGCATTTCGTGGATATATCAACGACACACTCCCTCCGTACATCACTGACATAGAAAAAGAGACGGACACTCGATTGATTGTGGCGTTGTACCGCGGTTATTGTTTCTTATCCAGTGCTTACGTCCTCCACTCCGCTTATGAATATTTTATCGTACATAACGAATACGGCTTAGCACATCCTCATCTGACAGAAGTTCTTGCTGCACCATTAGTATTTCTCGCGCAGAAACTCGGTGTCCATCCATGGCTCGAGTATTCTTACGGTTATGCTCTCGGTAACTATGTCCGCATTGATCCAGACGGTACCCTGAATTATGATAATCTGAACATGGCCAATCGTTTCACAAATACAAAAGATGAAACCGGTTTCATCATGGTTCATGTCGATATCAACCAGTTCACTCCACAAATGATCCGTTGTTGTGACGCGATTCTGTCTAAAAAATATGTGAATGAAAATCCACACGATGATTTGGTACAATTGATATCGGTACTAGAACAGATGAATCATGCTCGTAGGAAGATGTGGGTAGCCAGTGATTCAAACAATTACGACGACTTTCGTGTTTTCATCATGGGTATAGAAGGGAATACCGCCATTTTTCCGAATGGTCTGACCTACGGAGATGAAGCCGAACCGCGATTCTATCGTGGACAGAGCGGTAGTCAGGATTCCATCATTCCATTTCTCGATAATTTTTTCCGTGTATGTGATTACTATCCATCTAATGAACTGACCGAATATCTCTATGATATGCGGAGGTACCGTCCCAAACCCTTCCGTGATCTCCTCGATTGGATTCATCGACACACGATCGATATCATTCCTTGGATACTATCCTTCCCATCGAATGCAGATGTACTATACAAAGTGTATCGCGAGATCTACCGGTTCCGACATGGACACTGGCGGTTCGTCCAGAAATACATCATGAGGAACACGAAATATCCGATTGCAACCGGTGGTACACCGATCATTTCATGGATCCCGAACCAGATTGTTGCAACAATCGACGCCATGAAAGTCACTCATCACGATGATATTCCGATATTAGAAGCAAGTCTTCAACAAGACGTTCAATCATTATGTCAAGGTCGTGATATCTTTCAGAATGATGATTCATGAAAAGACGCCATGACCATCGCCACCATCAGTAACAGAATGACATCGTACACGATACTGCGCCATCCCATCTGATGGAACCATCTCGAGAAGAACCATTGCGATGGTGTGATTGTTGTGCACAGTATCCAGAAAGATCCAGTCAGAACAATTGTTGTCAGAACCAGTATACCCATAAATGACCATAATCCATCTAGCCGTAATAGATGACTCGTAATGAATGCAATCAGGAGATAAATCGCGATGAAGAAAATATCCAATGGGATGTTGACGTACATGTTCCGATTATAGTACTCGTCCACAATTTCAGAATTCGGTTGTGATAATAAGAATGGGACGCGCGCAAGATATACCACGAATACAAGTGAAAAGATAACACTCATCAGATATATGTAGATCCAGTATAAGATCATTCTATTTTTTAGTACAAGCCACTTAAAAAAAAAATACATCTTTAAATATTCCACGTATACAGATATAAATGATCGGAATAAACGACAATGCAAGCGGTTCTTTTATGGATGTTCTCTTCCTTTATGTGGACTGACGCCACTAGAAACACCGATTGGATTAAAACACTGTATTATTTAAAGATCTAGATGGACAAATCTTTAAATATGTAAAAATGAAGTGATTTGGAAGAGAACAACAGGGTTGTAACCACCGCTTTAAAGCATGATTTACAGATATGATCATTCTTTAAATCACTATTAAAGTTTTTATGGTTCAAATATTAGAAGCGGCCCGATTTTTTTTTACTGATATTTCATTCCGAGTTCGTAATGTCCGTGATTACGGGGTATAAGACCCATCGATTTTAGACTGGATTCATATGTGAAGCCGACCTTTTCGTTCTTCCTGTATTTTTCCAGGATCTGTTGCAGCTTACTCCTTGTCTTGAAGGGACTGATTTCAACGCGTTCTTTTTTGATCGGAAACGGTTTGTTAGATCGATACATTTTTTTATCATCTATTTGAAAAAAAAGTTTTATGAAATGCTATATCTGATTGGATCAAGTACTTCCATGAAAAAAGTCAATTTGATTCGACTAACATAACGGTCAGGTATGTATAACTAATAAACGCTATAATAATGATTTAAAGATTTAGAAAGATAGATAGATCTTGAAATTTGTGGAGTCTAAAATTGAAGTGATTTAAGTATTGCTGGGGATGGAGAAAATAAGACATGAGGGTTTTTCTTTACCATTGGTCTATTCAGGATGAAGAAGAAGAAATGACGATTCGGGCTTATGGGATTCATGAGAACGGAGAGACGGTGTGTATCCATATCCGAAATTTCCGTCCATGGATGTGTGTAGAAGTCCGGACCGATCTCACCGATTGGACTCGTCACAAGACTATTCTGAAAAATAAAATTCTGGAGTTCTATAACGGTCCTATTGAAAAACCGTTTCATATTATCGTCAGACAGAAGTTGTATCTCAGTGCACAGAACGCCGATCGTATTTCTTACCTCAAACTTCGTTTCCCATCCATAAAGAGTCGACGTCAGTGCATGTACCGACTCCAGAACAAAAAATCCACATTAATGGGAAAAAAAATAGAGTTGCTTTGTCATGAATACGAAGCATCACCTTTCTTACAGTTATTGTGTCAACAGAATCTGTATTCGAACGGTTGGATCGATTTTGAGGGATTATATGTATCCGATAGACGGAGGTGCACTCAACTGATTCATGAATATTCAGTCGATATCTCCAAAATAGAGGCTGTGTCCGATAAAAACGATGTTCCCGATGTCGTTAGCATGAGTTTTGATCTCGAAGTCTATTCATCCGATAGCAAACGCATGCCCGATGCTGATAACGAAGAGGACGTGATTTTTCAGATCAGTGCTGTTTTACAGAACATGGATAGGAGTGTGACACGATATATCCTCACTCTTGGACACGTTGTCAATCATCATATCGCTGATCATGTGCTGCAGTTCATGTCCGAAGAAGATTTGTTGATGGGTTTCCATGATCTCATTCGAAAAACCAATCCACATGTGATTATGGGATATAATATCTTTGGATTCGATATTCCTTATATGGTGAAACGTGTGCATTTTCATGGACTATGGAATCGATGGAGTGTGCTCGGATTTAGTCGTTTTCAATCACCCGTGAAGGAAGTTTCGTGGTCCAGTTCGGCTTATTCTTACCAGGAATTCCATTATCTGGAAACGGAGGGACGTGTTTGGGTCGATCTGTTACCCATTATTAAACGCGACTATAAATTTTCGAATTACCGTCTCAAAACGGTAGCCACGACATT
>Ga0214923_10009636_pt1 | contig 10029 bp, 12 predicted proteins | sample LL1510_MetaG_FD_177993 | JGI IMG/M metagenome (GOLD analysis project Ga0214923, IMG submission 177993) | Freshwater microbial communities from Lake Lanier, Atlanta, Georgia, United States - LL-1510 | ecosystem: Environmental > Aquatic > Freshwater > Lake | place: USA: Georgia | collected...
CCAACACACTCACGGTTCGCCACAGAGACGAGGCGTTGCGGCTCATCAAGCCGATGCTCGTCGAGTTCTAGCCGCGCACATTCGCCCGGCCATCATTCAGCGCAAGTTGGCCGGCCTACCGCTGAGCGCTACGTTCGGCGAGCACGCGCAACGCAACATCTGGCACGTTCGTGCAGATGCCGTCGATACCCCAGTCGATCAGTTTCGCCATATTGGCGGGATCATCACAAGTCCACGTATTCACGGCGAGCCCGTGCCGATGAAACGTCTCGATCATCTGCTGCGACACTTGACCAACTTCCGGATGCACCGCCACGTGACCACTGGCTTTCAGGTCTCGTGCGAGCTCATCGGCGTTTGAAATCGAAATCGTCAACCACGCCGTCGGCAACTCGGGCCACGCCTCTACCGCATGGTCGACCGTTGCGCGACGAAAACACGACAAAAGATAGCGCCGCGGGTCTCCGTGACGGGCAACGCGACGACGCAACACATCGAGCACTGCGTCGGTACGAAGGTCTTCTGCGTCAAAGTCAGGCTCGGTGCGATGGTTCTTGATCTCTACGTTCACCCACATATCACCGCACGCATCGAGCACTTCATCGAGCGTGGGAATGAAACTCGGCAGTTGATCTCTGCTCAACTGCGCGATGATGCGACCATCGGCAAGTTGTGGATCATGATGTACGACCAACTCTCCGCTGCGGCACTGTCGCACATCGAGTTCGACTGCATGCGCACCCATCTCTCTCGCACGCGCAAATGCCGCCACGGTGTTGGGTCGTTCGGCTTTTGAGGCTCCGCGATGAGCCATGATTTGGGTGCTGCGCTGCTGGTTCATGGAGTGCTTGGCCCTTGTGCGCGAGTGATGCTGAATCCACCCTGAAAAGTAGTGCAGAAACCCCTTGCCAAGCGCCCAAAGCCCTCTTAGGGTGAAGCCCGCTATGTCGATACTTGCTCAAAGCCTCGCCCTCGGTTCCGCTGACTACACCTGGAGGACGCAGGCCAACTGCCGCGACACCGACCCAGAGCTCTTTTTCCCGATCGGCAACACGGGTGAGGCGTTGCGCATGTTGTCGCGAGCACGACTCGTATGTGCCAACTGCTCCGTAAAGTCGGCGTGTCTCGAATTTGCGATGACCACGAATCAAGACTGTGGTGTCTGGGGCGGCACCAGCGAAGAAGAGCGTCGCGATCTACGCCGCCGAAACGCCGCTGCCCGCCGCGCACAGCTGGCGTAGTTCGCCTCGTTACTCGACGGGAATCCGCAAGTCGACGACGGTTCCACACGGGGTGTCGGCAGCGTCGAATCCGGCATCGCGCAACTCGCCTGAAGTTGCTGGTCGCATCGTGATGGTGCCACCCAACTCGGTGGTCACCAGCGTGCGAACAATCGACAGACCGAGCCCGGTTGCCGCACTCAACTCGAACCCTGCATCGACGCCTTTACCGTTGTCGATGACTCGCAGATGCAGCGCATCGTCGTCGGCATCGCGCTGCATGAAGACTCGAACCGTGCCGTCACGGCGTTCGTGGTCGAACGCGTGGTCAACGACATTCTGCAGCAGTTCAAGAATCACCACGCTCAGTGGTGTCGCGATCGTTGCGGGCAGGCGCCCCGCGTCACCTCGCACCTCGAAACGCACGGGGCGATCACTCGACTGCAAACTCTCCTGCGTCAGCTGAATGAGCGGGCGCACAATCTCGACGAATGCGATGTCTTCACCCGGCTCGCGCGACAACGTCTCGTGCACCAAGGCGATGGTGCGAATGCGACGCACCGAGTCGGCCACCGCAGCTTTGGCTTCATCGGATGAAAGTCGGCGCCCCTGCAGTCGTAGAAGCGACGAGATCGTCTGCAGGTTGTTCTTGACTCGATGGTGAATCTCTTTGATGGTCGCTTCTTTTGTCAGAATCAAGCGGTCACGACGTCGCAGTTCTGAGACGTCACGCATCAACACCAGCCCACCCGTCACGTTCACGCCGCGCGCGCCACGCTTCAAGAGCGGCATCGAGCGAACGAGCAGTGTGACATCGTGGTCTTGGTCGAGTTCTTCGACCACGGGCTCGCGGCGTTCGAACGATGCCCGAGCAGCGTCGTGGGCGAAACCGAGTTCAGCCAGACTCTGACCCACGGCATTCGTGCGAATACCGATGCGATGCAACGCCGATACGGCATTGGGTGATGCGTACCTCACGCGTGCGCTCGCATCGAGCACGATTGCGCCGTCGCCAACACGCGGTGCAAGACCCGAGTCAGCGACTCGCCCCGCGAACGGAAACAAACCTGTCGCAATCATCGTCGCAAAATCGTCGAAGAGCGCCAGGTAGGTGCGCTCGAGTTGCCCGGGTCGGCGACCCGACACGGTCGACACCTCTCGGGTGAGCACGGCAATGACCTTTCCTTCGCGTACGACGGGAATCGCCGTCATGTTCACCGGGTCGGGATAATTCGCTGGCGTGATTTCGCCCTTCTGAATCTGCGTAGTCTGCGCCGCCGCCGCAATGTAAGGACGATCAGTGTCGTCGACGTATTCACCCACCAAGTCGGTGTGATACAGCGTCTGGCCAGTTGCAGCGCGCACTTGGGCCACCACCAACCAGTTCGTTCCGCTCGCCGTGACCACTGGCGCGTACAAGATCAGATCGGCGAACGAGATGTCGGCGAGCATCCCCCACTCGGCGATCAGCGAGCTGAGATGTTCAACGTCTTCGTCGCCCAATTGTGTGTGATGAGTCGTGAGCTCGACAAGTGTGGGCATGCCTAGTCACCATTCTTGTCGGTCACGGCGCCGTCGTAGGTGCGTGGGGTCGAGCTGATGCTGGTCCCGAGGTGGGCCAGTGCCGCAATATCGGTGATGTCACCCTCTTGGGTCTCGCAATACAGCACATCAGCACCCCAACTCATCACGACAGCAACCTGTGCGGCTTCCTGCAGGGCCGCGGCCGCCATAGTTTGCTCAGCTTGCGCCAACGCAGGCACCGACGTATCGCTTGACATCGCCAGTCGTTCAGCACGCTGCGCAGCACCGGTGGCAAGGCGCATCGGAATCAGCCGATTGAGCAGCACGACTGCCAGTTGATGAGAGCGGCGACGCAACTCGCGCACGAGATAGTCGGCTTCTCTCAGTGCGACAGGTTCGGCACTCGAGACCACCAGGTATCGAGTCTCAGAATGTGCCAACAATTCACCGACCCGGCGCGCTCGGTCGACTACTGGCTGCTCCATCGTGCGAAACAACGTGAAGAACTCAGCGATGTCAGCGAGGAATCGTGCGCCAAGAATTCGGTCGGCGACGATAAAGAACGGCCGCGACGCCAATGAGAGCACTCGCGACTGCGCTGGGGCGGTAAGCAGCTTCAACAGCCGGCTTGAGAAGAACTGCTGCATGCGACGCGGAGCATCAAGCACAGAGAGCGCGCTTCGCGACGGCGGTGTATCAACGATGACGAGGTCGTACTTGCCCGACTCGCGCGCTTCGAACAATCGCTCGGTAACGACGTAGTCGTGGCTGTGCACGAAGCGCGAAGTGAGGGTGCGGTACAACTCGTTGGCCAGCACCTTGTCGCGGGTTGCGACGTCTGGTGCATGGCGACGAATCATGTCATCCCAACTCGCCTTGGTGTCGATCATCGCCATGGTCAGCGAGCCACGCGAGCCCTCAATCAACACGGGCACCTCTGCGTTGCCGAGTGCCTGCAAGCCCAACGCAGTGGCGAGACGCCGCGCTGGGTCGACAGTCAACACCAGCACCCGCTTGTCGGTGGTCTGTGCCGCGAGTACGCCGAGCGCCGCTGCCGAGGTGGTCTTGCCGACACCCCCCGGGCCGCACACCAGGATCATTCGCGAGTCGGTCAGCAAGGTGTGCACCTTCTGGTCGATCATCGGTGGTCTCGCAACATGATTTATGCGTGCTCACCCAGCACTCGATCGATTTCGCCGACAAGGTGTGCGACGATTGTCGTCGGCACTCGATGGCCTGCCTCCGCGTCACCGCTTTCCGCTGGGGCTTCGCTCAATGTCTCGACGTTGGCAAGTTCGAACGCGTCAGCGAGCACTTTCGCATGGCCTTCTGCGGCAGCGCGGCGTGCAGCCAACCACTGAACCACCGCGCGGGTCTCATCGGAGACCGTTGCGCTGCTCGCCACCGCGGCTACTGCCTCTCTCGCCGGCTCAACCGGCATGCGATTGACCACCACACCCGCAAAGTTCACCGGCGTCGCCTTGGCCATGCGTTCACGCAATTCAAGGGTTTCAACGACGGGCATCTCTTCGGGTGTGACGACCGCAAGCACAGCTGATACTGCGTGGTCGTGCAGCAGATCGCTCATCCATTTGGTTTGGTCGGCAATGATGCCGATGCGCACGAGCGCAGCAAGTGCATCGGGGGCCGATACCTGGGCCACGAAGTGACCACTCGCCTCTGAGTCGGCGATGATGAGGTCGTAGTTCTTCTCGCGCACCTCGTAGCAAAGTTTGCCGATGGCCAAGATTTCCTTCACGGCAGGTGCCGCATTGGCGACGAAATCAAAGATTCGCGCCAACGGAGCAAGGCTGCCGATGATCGGCACTCGCAGATACAGCTTGATGTATTCGCGCAGCGAGTCTTCGGTGTTCATCGCCATCGCCGACAAGTTCGGTGCAACGGTTACCGGTTCGAACGCGAGTTGCTCGTACCCGAGATAGGTGGCAAGTGAGCCCTTGTCGTCCATCTCGCAGACAAGCACCCGCTTGCCACGACTGGCTGCCACACGTGCGAGTGCTGCCGCAACGGCAGACTTGCCAACGCCGCCCTTACCTGTCACGAAGACGAGGCGGCGCTCGAGCAGCGCCTGCAGTGTCAGGTGCCGAATCCCAGACGGCGGTCGCCGTCTGGCGAACCGAATTCAACGAACGCAATCTTGTCGGCGGGTACCGCGACTTCGCGACCACGCTTGTCTTTCAGCCACAGCACCTCGACCTTGCCGGCCAACGCCGCCTCGACGGCGCTGCGCACGGCGCTGCGCGTCTTGTCGTCGCTTTCAATTTCGAGCGCAATGTCTCGTGCCGAGTGGGTGACTCCGATGCGTAGGTCCATGGTCACCAGTGTGGCAGGTCAGTTGACCTTGAGTGCCGAACTGAACACTTTCTTCGGCTTCATCGCCGCCACCTGTGCGGCAAGGTCGGCGAACACTCTGCCCACCTCGCTCTGCGGCGCGACAGCGGCAATCGGTCGTCCGTCGTCGCCGCCTTCACGCAACGCACCGACGAGCGGAATCTGGGCGAGCAACGGCACGCCGAGTTCTTCGGCAAGCAATTTGCCCCCTCCGCTGCCGAAGAGTTCGTAACGCTTGCCGTCGTCGCCGGTGAACCACGACATGTTCTCGATGACTCCGCGCACGGTCATGTTCACTTTCTTCGCCATAGCTGCCGACAAACGCGCCACCTTTTGTGCGGCTTCTTGCGGAGTCGTGACCACATACACCTCGGCACGTGGCAGGTATTGACTGAGGCTGAGGGCGATGTCTCCCGTGCCAGGCGGCATGTCAATCAGCAAGAAATCGGGATCATCCCAAAACACGTCAGTGAGAAATTGCTCGAGCGCTTTGTGCAGCATCGGACCACGCCAGACCACTGCCTGACCATCGGGCACGAAATAGCCGATCGAGATGCAACGAACTCCATATGACTCAGGTGGCAAGAGCATCTGGTCGAGCGCAACGGGCGGACGATCGGCACCGAGCATGCGCGGAATCGAATAACCGTAGATGTCGGCATCAACAACACCGACTTTGTGGCCCGCTGCTGCCAGAGCGACCGCGAGGTTGGTGGTAACGCTGCTCTTGCCGACACCGCCTTTGCCAGAAGAGATCAGCAGTGGACGCGTCTTGCTGCCGGGCTGCGCGAACGGAATCGCACGCCCTTGTGCGTGACCCTGCGCTGGTGCACTGCCCGCTGTTGCCGCAGGTGATCCGTGCAGCTTCTCGCGCAGGGCTGCGCGCTCATCGTCAGTCATCACGCCGAAGGTGAGCCGAACATCGCGGACTCCTGCCATGGCGAGCAATGCAGTATTCACTCGTTGTTGAATCTCGTTACGCAACGGACAACCCGCAATGGTGAGCACAACCGTCAAAGAGATGACGTCTCCATCGACAACGACATCGCGCACCATGCCGAGGTCGACGATTGAGCGATGAAGCTCGGGGTCGTGCACTGGGCGAAGTGCGTCGATCACGCTGTTCGTCGAGACTTGACCCATGGTGCGACGGTTAGGCTAATCATGTGGCACGCAACAATGTCACAACGAGCAGCGTGACGAACGGCGCATTCTCTGCACAAGTCTCGGCGATTACCTCAGCGTTTGGTGATCCCACTCGTCGGGCTGTCTATCTCTTCGTTCGCGAATCACGCGACGGAGCAACCGCCGCCCAAGTCGCCAAGAACTTCGATGTGCATCCGAACGTCGCCCGTCATCACCTTGACAAACTGACCGCTGGGGGCTATCTCGAAGTGCAAGTGGCGCGCGATGATCGCACGGGTGCGGGTCGCCCATCAAAGCGCTATCTCGTCGTCGCCTCGTCAGAGCCAATGCAGTTTCCGGTGCGCAGCGACGATCTCGTGCTGTCACTGTTGGGTCGAGCAATTGAGCGGCTACCCCGCCACGAAGCTGAGAAAATTGCCGAAGAAGTTGGTCGCCAGTACGGCCAGGTCATGGCAGCTGGCTTGGTGGGTGACGACGAGATTGCGGCCGGTCAACGATCGCTACGGTCAGCGTTGCAGAAGGTTGCCGACGCGCTCACTGCGCATGGGTTTGCTGCACACACCGAACAACGCCAGAACAAACTGCGCATCATCAACAACCATTGCCCGTTCGGTGACGTCGCCATCGAACACCCGGTGATTTGCGCAGTTGACCGAGGCATGGTGAAGGGAATGCTCGACACGTTGTACGGCGAGACATCGCCCGAGACTTCGGCGTCGCGTCCGCAAGGCGATCGATTCTGCGAAACGACGCTGGCGTAGCGCGGCCAATCACTTCATAGCGCCTATTGCGGCGTTCGGCCGGCCGCGCGACCAATAGCGTTCGGCCGGTCGCGCGACCGACGGCGCTCGACGCTGCGCTCAGTCGCCCCAGAATCGTTGTTCGAGAAACGGGTCTCCGTACATGTGGTAGCCGTTCTGTTCCCAGAACCCAGGGGCATCGGCGGTAGTCGCCTCTAGCGCCCGCAGCCACTTGGCAGATTTCCAAAAATACAAGTGAGGAATCACGAGTCGCACCGGGCCGCCATGAATCGCTTCGATATCTGCACCGTCGTAGGCATATGCGACGATCGACTCGTCGCGTGTCGCATCAACCATCGGCAGATTCGCGGTGTAGCCATACTCCGCATGCGCCATCAAGTGGGTCGCTGCACTCTCGACTCTTGCTCGAGCGAACAGGTCGCGCACACGCACACCGCGCCACACCGTGTCGAACTTCGACCATTTGGTCACACAGTGGATATCGGTCGTGAACTCAACTGCCGGCATGGCTCGCAACTCTTCGAGCCCGATGGTGAATGGCGTGCTGACGGCTCCGGTAACGCTCAGCGTCCACTCGCCTGGTGCGTAGGTCGGCACGTCACCGACATGCAGCACAGGAAATCGTTCGGTGAGGTATTGCCCCGGCGGTAGTCGCTTGGCGTCGTAACCCTTGGCTTCGGTCTCGGCACGGTTGCGTTCGAAAAAACCCACAACACAGTGTGCCACTATCCACTCGCTGCTATTCATCTTTGCGAGATACATTGCTTGCTCGTGCCGGTGTACCTCGTTCGTCACGCCAAGGCCGGTAGCCGTAATGACTTCGATGGAGACGATCGTGATCGCCCGCTCACCAACAGCGGTCGTCAGCAGGCGGCTGCTCTGGCCGCACGACTCGCGGCGTTGTCTCCGAGCGTCATCGTGTCATCGCCGTACCGGCGCTGTGTTGAGACGGTGGAACCGCTCGCCGTGGCGATCGGCAGCGAGGTGCGGCTCGAAGAGATGCTCGGCGAGTTCTTCTCTGAACGTTCGCAACCCGAGCCTGGGCTCATGAGACTGTTGCACTCGTTGCCTGACCGCGCCGTGGTCTGCAGTCACGGCGATGTGATACCGGCGATTGTCAACGCGCTCGAAGACCGTGGCGTGCACATTCACGGCGAGCCGCAGTGGCAAAAGGCCAGCGTGTGGGTGCTTGAACGCGACGGCAAGCACTTCGCTACAGCGTCGGCGTGGCCGCCGCCAGCCGTCGACTAACCGAGCGCCGCTTCTACTTCTCCGAGCAGCGACTCAACGAGACCCTTCACTTCAGCGGGCGGAGCACCAGCCAAGCAGCGCGTCAAGAATTCGCGAGACGATTCGGCGTCACCGCCATCACGAAACACCACGATGCCGAGAAAACAGAGTGCGTCAACATACGAGGGCTCAAGCTCAAGTGCGCGACCAAAAGCAGCCACCGATGCTCCATATGCCTGGCGTTGCAAGTCGTCGTCAAACTGTCGCGCCGACAACATCACGAGCCACGCCCGATAGGTGATGGCCTCAACGTTGTCAGGGTCAGTGACCAGCACACGGTCATACAGCTCGATTGCCGAAGCAACGTCGGTGCCACTCGCCAGTCGTGCCTGAGCCAGCAGAGAGGCAGTGCTGTCTTCGATTCCACCCGTCAATGTTTCGAGCGGCAATCGTTGACCCGACTGCCGGGCAACGAGCACACCGCCGCCGACACCGACGACAACCACGAGCGCCAGCGCGACGAGCAGTGGACGACGCGTCGCCGTCGCAACACTTGGCGCACGCCAACGACGAAACGCCAACCATAATGCCCCGAGAAGCACAGCGGTAAACAGCGGAGGAAGTATCCACACGACTGCATCAAGGCCCGTTGCGCGCGGCACGAGCAGCACTTGCCCACCGAAACGCTCAGCGACGTAGGCGACGATCTCATCGTCGGTACGCACCCCGTCGCCAACCTGGCGCGCAACCTCAGCGCGAATCGATTCAGCGGCTGATGCACGCGATACATAGACGCTCTCACCGTCGCAGGTTGGGCAAGCGATGCGTTTGGTCACCGCATCGATGCGGTCTTGCTGGGTGAGCGGCCCGCCTTCGCGCACCGTGCCAAACACCAAGAGTGCCGCTGCAGCAACGATGATGACGAGCCATGCGGCACGTCTGGGCACACGTCGCTGCGCCGTCGTCTCGCTCATGATTCGCTGGTCTCGCGCAGCCGAGTCATCTGCGATTCGAGCACCCCACTGGCGAGTTGACCGATGATGCGCAGTCGCACAAAGCCATTCGGGTCAATGATCCAGGTTTCCGGCACCTTGGCCACCCCGAAGGCCACTGCGATCGCGCCATCGGCATCGCGCAACTTCGGCCAATCACCACCATTCGAAGTGAAGAAGTCGCGCACAGCGTCGTCGGCATCATCATTGACCACCGTGTACAACTCGACGCCATCGACACGCGACGACTCGCCGCGTGCAAACTCAACGAGGCTTGGGTGCTCGGCGATACACGGAACACACGTCGAATTGAAGAAGTTCAACACCACCCACGAACCCTTGCGGCGTGCCAAGGCGAACGGCTGGTCGTCAATCGTTGTTGTGCTCACGGCAGGAGCAGGCTGCCCAAGCAGCGGCGAGCGGGCACCGACGTCACCATCGCCGTCAGAGACGATGAGCACAGCTACGAGTGCGGCGAGCACCAACGCAGCAACGATGGCGCCGAGGCGAGCAGCTTTCATGTAGGTGTTGCGTGTTGGGATGCATCGGCACGCTCGACAAGATCAGCACGCTCGACAAGATCACCATGCTCACCTCGATCAGAACGCCCGCCGCGGCGACGGCGCGGCATGATGGCCAAAGCGGTTCCCGCCGCCATCACGAACGTGCCCACCCATAGCCAGAGAATCATCGGCTTAACGAACACTTTGATTCGCGCCTGGCCAGAGTCTTGGCGCACGGGTGGCTCAAGCGTGAGATAGATGTCGTGCGTCAAGCTCGTGCGCACCGATGGGGTTCCCACAT
>Ga0214923_10009637_pt1 | contig 10028 bp, 11 predicted proteins | sample LL1510_MetaG_FD_177993 | JGI IMG/M metagenome (GOLD analysis project Ga0214923, IMG submission 177993) | Freshwater microbial communities from Lake Lanier, Atlanta, Georgia, United States - LL-1510 | ecosystem: Environmental > Aquatic > Freshwater > Lake | place: USA: Georgia | collected...
GTTCTGTCGTATCGCCGGCCATCAGGCAATTCATTGCCCATCTGCATCGCGCAGCGCATCAACTCAATGGCAAATAATCCACTCATCTAAGACGGCAGTTTTCTTCCCAGCACGGGGTCGTACAGTGTGAATCGCCCCGGGTATCGTGGAGGCTCCAAACTTTGAGAAGATGGAGCCATGAACAAGAAATCGAATCGTTTTTCACCAGAAATGCGCGAACGCGCTGTACGCATGGTGCAGGAACACCGGGGCAAGTACCCATCCCTGTGGGAGGCTATTGAATCCATTGCACCCAAGGTTGGCTGTGTGCCGCCGACCTTGCTGGAATGGGTCAAGAAGGCTGAAGTGGACTCGGGTGTTCGCGATGGCGTGACCGCTTTGGTTTTGGTCAGGCCCTCGCTGTCGGTAACGCCAATCACCGCCGCTTCCAGGACGGCGGCATGCGGATCTTGCTTTATTTCACACTGACCAAGGTTTTCTCGGCTTTAGCCACCAAGTTGACGCCAATCTGGGGCTTCCACTTGTTGTAAACCGCGCGGGTGGCGGTGACAAACTGCTCTCGCTGTGAGGAGGTGGGCACCACCACCTTCACGCCCAGGGCTTCAATGTCTTTCAGCAAGGGGCGACCGGCTTCGACCAAACCGGCACGGGCCAACGCAATTTCTTGCTTGCCTGCATCCACAGCAGCTTGGCGCACGATGTCGCGGTCTTGCGCGGACCAGCTGTTCCAAATTTCTTTGTTGGCCACAAACACCAGCGGGTCGATCATGTAGCCCCACATGGTCACGTTTTTCTGGCCCACGGTGTGCAGCTTGGCCGCGGTGAAGATGGAAACTGGGTTTTCTTGCCCATCGATGGCGCCTGAGGACAAAGCCGGTTGCGCATCGGCCCAGCTCATTTGCACCGGGTTGGCACCCATGGCGGTGAACATGTCAATGAACAAAGGCGAACCCACGACTCGGATTTTCAAACCCTTGAGATCGGCTGGGGTGTTGATTTCGCGCTTGGAGTTTGTCAATTCGCGAAAGCCGTTTTCGCCCCAGGCCAAGGGCACCACGCCCGATTTGTCCAGAATGGCAAAAATGTCTTTGCCCACCTCGCCACCCGTCAGGGCGTCGAGCGAGGCGTAATCTTTGATCAAAAATGGCAGCGAGAACAGGTTGAGCTCTTTCACCTGGGGGGACCAGTTGATGGACGATCCGATGGCCAGATCGATCACGCCTTGGCGGATGGCGGTGAACTCACGGGTTTGGTCGCCATTGATGAGCGACACGCCGGGGTACATCTTGATGTTGATGCGGCCTTGGGTGCGCTCGCGCACGAGGTTGGCCCAAATTTCGCCGCCCTTGCCCCAAGGAAAAGCGGTGCCCACCACGGTGGACATGCGGTACTCGGCCTTATAGCCAGCGGGCAAAGCCTGTTGGGCTTGGGCCGACAGGCCCATCAGGCCCAGACCCAAGCAAAGGGCATTGAGCCAATGGCGGCGGGTTGAAAGTTGTTTCATGTGGTCTCCTGGTAGAAAAGGGCTTCCGTTGCCCCGTTGAAAAATTTTGACATGGCCCAACGCCTCAATACCCCAGGTATTGGGGCAGCCACAAGGCCAAGGGTGGGTAAAACAGCACGGCGAGCATGCTGATCATCATGGCCAGCACCAACCACCACACCCATGGAAAGGTTTGCTCCATGGACACGCCGGCCATTTTGCATGAAACCATCAGGTTGACCGCCATCGGCGGGGTGAACTGGCCCACCGCCACCATCATGGTGAGCAAGATGCCGAACCACACCGGGTCCCATTGGTAGGCGCGCATCAAGGGCATGACCAGTGGCACAAAAATCAAAAAGATCGACACCCCGTCCAAAAACATGCCCACCACCAAGAGCAAGGCCACCAGCAGCAGCAAGGCCCCATTGGAACCAAGGCCGGTTTGCAAAATCGCCTGAGTGATGGGGTCAATGATGCTCAAGGTGTTGACCGAATAGGCAAAGATAGAGGCCAAGCCGATGATGAGCAAAATCACCGCAGAGATTTCAGCCGCTTCTTTGAAGATGGGGAACAAATCGGTGGTTTTGATGGTGCGGTGCACAAACATGCCCACAAACAAACCATAGGCCACGGCCACGGCCGCCGCCTCGGTGGGGGTGAACCAGCCCATGCGCATGCCGCCCAAAATCAAAAAAGGCGCCATCAAGCCCCAAAAGGCTTCGCGCATGCTGGCCCAAAAAGGCGGGCAATCTTGGCTGGCCTCGCCCTGGCCCAGTCTGTGGCGGCGCGACAACCAAATGGTGGGCAAGATCAAAGCCAGTCCGGCCAAAATGCCAGGCACCATGCCAGCGGCAAACAAGGCCGGTACCGACGCGCCAGGCACCAACACGCTGTAAACAATCAAGGCGATGGAGGGCGGGATCAAGATGTCGGTGGCCGCGGCCGCACCAATCACCGAGGCCGAAAAGGCCGATGGATAACCCGCGCGGGCCATGGCCGCGATCATCACCCCACCCACCGCAGCCGCGTTGGCCGGGCCGGAACCGGAAATACCACCCAGAAACATGGCCACCATGATGGCCACCACCGGTAACATGCCGGGTCCTCGCCCAATGATGGCCACGGCAAAGTTCACCAAACGTTGCGCCACCCCCGATCGGTCAAAAATCGAGCCCACCAAAACAAACATCGGCAGCGCCAGCAGGGGGTATTTGGTCAGCGACGCATAAAAATTTTGCGGCACGGCCAACAAACCGAAATTCGCCGTGTCCATGTTGGCCAAACCAATGGCCAATATGCCGCCCAAGCCCATGGCCACGCCGATCGGCACACCCGCCAGCATCAGCACCACGAAACTGACGAAGAGCAATGCACCGATCATGCTGAACCCCGCAACCGCTGTAAGCGCTGCATGGCCCGGGTGCAAACCACGCCGCAAAAAATGGGCAGCCAGACCGAATACCACCACTTGGGCACGCCAATGGCGGGGGAGGTTTCGTCGTAGCGAAATTCATCCCAGGCCATTTGGGCCGACAACACACCCATCAGGGCAAACAACAGCGCATTGGACAGCGCCGACAGCAACGCCAAGCGGTGTTGGCGTTGGGCCGAGCCACGCTCAAAAAAATACTCGACCCGGATGTGGGTGTCGCGCACCAAGGCCGCCGCGCTGCCGGCCATGGCCAGCAAGAGCATCAAAATGCAAGAGATCTCTTCGGTCCAGGCAAACGACTGGTCGGTGAAATAGCGCACCACCACATTGACCAAGGTGATCAACAACAAAACGGCCAACAAGCCTGCGCCCAGGCGGTCTTCAAGGGATGGGGATGGGGTGGTCATGTGGGGGCTTGGCGGCATATCCAGCAAAATTGGAGAGCATAGCTCACCGAACTGGTGATGGTCTGACACAGCTGGGCATTCCAAACCGGGCCGCTACACTCCCACGCGAAGAAACCCATGCCCCCAAAAACCTTGGAGCGCACCATGTCAAACACCCCCAAAGTCCCCTTGTTGGGACAGCTCTACACCCAAATGGCGCGCATCCGCGCTTTTGAAAACGCGGCTGAAATACTGAGCCAGGGCGGCGTCAGCGCCTACAACAAAACCGCTGACGGCAGCGCCAAGGTGCGTGGGCCCCTGCACCTGTCCACCGGCCAAGAGGCGGTGGCCGTGGGCGTTTGCGCCCATTTGCGCGCCAGCGATTACCTCACCTCCACCCACCGGGGACACGGCCACACCTTGGCCAAAGGCGCTGATTTGGGCCGCATGATGGGTGAGTTGTACGGCAAATCCAACGGTTTCAATGGCGGCAAAGGCGGCTCGATGCACATCGCCGATTTTTCGGTCGGCATGCTCGGCGCCAATGGCGTGGTGGCTGCGGGTTTGCCGATTGCCACCGGCGCGGCACACGCGCAAAAGTTGCTGGGGCGCGACGACATCACGGTGTGTTTTTTTGGCGATGGGGCCATCAACCGGGGGCCTTTTTTAGAGTCGCTCAACTGGGCCCAGGTGCACCAATTGCCGGTGCTGTTTGTGTGCGAGGACAACCGCTGGAGCGCCACCACCGCCAGCGGGCCAATGATCGCTGGCGACGGCGCATCGGCGCGCAGCCAAAGCCTCGGGATTGCCGCCACAGCGGTGGATGGCAATGATGTGCTGGCCGTGCACGATCTGGCTCAGCAACTGGTTCAAGCTGTGCGCTTGGGCGGTGGCCCGCGCTTGTTGCACGCCATGACCTACCGCATCAAAGGCCATGTCTCGGTGGATTTGGCCGCCTACCGCGACCCCGCCGAATTGGCCGCCGCCTTGCAAAACGACCCCTTGGCCAATGCCCGCGCCCGTTACCTGTCCATGGGTGGTGACAGCGCCGCCTTGGACGCGATGGACGCTGCAGCGCATGCTGAAGTGGCACAGGCCATGCAAACCGCCGATGCCGCCGCCTGGCCCGACCCCGCCGGTGCGTTCACAGACATCCAAACCACAGGAGAAGGCCAGTGGTACTGAACACCTTGCCCCAATGGAGTTACAGCGAAGCGGCCGTGCAGGCCTTGGCGCTGGAAATGCAGGCCGACCCCCGTGTGGTGGTGGTCGGAGAAGACGTCGGTCGCGGCGGCATTTTTGGCCAATACAAAGGCTTGCAAGCCCAATTTGGCACGCAGCGGGTGATCGACACCCCCATCAGCGAAGCGGCCATCATGGGCGGCGGCGTGGGCATGGCCTTGGCCGGTTTACGCCCCGTGGTCGAGATGCGGGTGGTCGACTTTGCCCTGTGCGCCATGGACGAAATCGTCAACCAAGCGGCCAAAAACCGCTATATGTTCGGCGGCCAAGGCCGGGTGCCCTTGGTTGCGCGCATGCCCATGGGCATTTGGGACGCATCGGCCGCTCAACACTCGCAGTCGTTGGAGGCTTGGTTTGCCCATTTGCCTGGCTTGGTGGTGGTGTGCCCGGGCACACCCCAAGACAACCACAGCCTGTTGCGCGCGGCACTGCAAAGCGGCGACCCGGTCATTTATATGGAGCACAAAACCCTTTGGGGCCAAACCGGTCCGGTGAACGTGAACCTGAGCATGCCTTTGGGCAAAGCGGCCATTCGCCGTGCTGGTGAACATGTCACCATGGTGAGTTGGAGCCGCCAACTGCTGGCCTGCGAGGCGGCGTGCCAAAGCTTGGCTGCACAAGACATTTCGGTGGAATTGATCGACCTGCGCACCCTGTGGCCCTGGGACCGCGAAACGGTGCAGAATTCCTGCGCCAAAACCGGCCATTTGATGGTGGTGCACGAAGCGGTGCAAGCGGCAGGATTTGGGGCTGAAGTTGCCGCCACCGTGGCCGAACAACTGGGTGTGCGTGTCAAGCGCCTAGGCGCGCCACGCATCCCGGTGGGTTATTCACCCGGCTTGGAAGCGGTGTCGCGCATTGGCCCAGAAGTCATCAAAGCAGCGGTTCAGCAACTGCTGGCACCGCGCCAGCGGGTTTCAACAGCAGCTGGTTGACTGTCCTTGAACACTGAGCCACTTTGACGGGGATTTGCATCCAAAACTGAGCCACTTCATTGGCCTATTCTGCTCATTTTTTGAGCAATGGTGCCCTGAAATGCCAGAGTCCAGGTTGCGGAGCCAATTTAATAAAAAGCCCCATGCAGAAATGCTTGGGGTTTTTTCTTTTCTCGTTCGAAGTTGGGCCACAGCTTATAAGGGTACCTACCGAGCCCGAGTTGAATCAGTTGACTTGATGACCGGTGCTAAAGCGATGTACTCATCCCTGATGAAATGATCAAGCTCTGTTGGCGACAACAACATGCTTTCCGCACCAAGGTTTTGCAGTCTTTCTCGCATCTCCTGGGTTTGTAGAGAGCGAGCGATCTCATGGTTAAGCTTTGAGAGAATATCTGCTGGCGTTTTTGATGGTGCCAAAAGGGCAATCCAGAAATTGAATTCAGCCGCTGGTAACCCTGCTTCCCCAACAGTTGGCACGTCATTCAGAGCTGTTGACCTGGCTTTCGAAGAAACAGCTAATGCCTTAAGCTTTCCACCACGTATTGCAGGAATCGCCGCAGTGATGGGAAGAAATCCGAATTGCGTTCTACCGCCAATGATTTCTGTAACCATGTCGGGCGCACCTTTGAGCGGAACGTGAAGCGCATCAATGCCAGCAGCTGCCAAAAACTTTTCAGCACTCACATGCGAAGCACTGCCAATTCCACCAGATGCATAGTTGAGTGCACCAGGTTTGGCTTTAGCAAGAGCCACCAAATCCTTTAAATTATTCACACCTAATTCAGATGCAACCACCAAAACACTTGGCAAACTCGCCAACGGAATGACCCCACGAAAATCTTTCAGCGTGTCGTACGTTAGGTTTCCATATAAAAGCGCGTTCACCACATGACCAGCTGACACAACAATCAAGGTATAACCATCTGGAACGGCCTTCGCAACTTGACCCGTGGCAATGACGCCCCCAGCTCCTGGACGATTTTCTATGGTGACTGTTTGCTGCCAAGTTGCAGAAAGTCTCTCACTAACAGTTCTTGCAAGAACATCACTTGCGCTGCCAGGTGTAAACGGAACGATAAGCCGAATGGGTTTCGTTGGATAAGCAGTTGTTTGCGAAAAGGCCAAATTGCTGATAGCCATCAACAGTGATGCCAAGAGCACCTTGGTCATGGTGTGATTACGCATTGGCGTTATTGGCGCGTAGATAGGCCAAGTGAGGGTATTTTTCAGTCAATAAAGAACCTTGGTAAAAGGTCTTTTTGAATGCGGGATGCTTTTGCATCCAATCAAACCAATTGGCCACTGCAGGTTTATCAGACCACGACGCATTAAGGTTGATGTCGTTCATACGAACAATCACCGGCATGATGGCAATGTCGGCAAGGGTTAATTCATTGCCCATCAGCCATGGCCCACCACTCTCGCGTATCCAATCATTCATTCGAACGACCGCTCTGTTGAGACGATCCATTGCTTCGTCCATTTCTTTTTTTGGAAAGCCGGTACGACCCATGGTGAGAAGGAATTCTTTACGCAATGGTTTGGAGTTGGCCAAAGCCACGAACTCTTCCTCACTCATCGTTTTGAAGTGAGGAAGAAAAGCAAGGTTATAGGATGGAATACGAATGGCCGGCGTTGGAATTTCATCAATGTAGCGCATCATCCATCTCATCTTTGCCTTCTGCACTGGATCAGTAGGCGTAAAGCAGCATTGCAAATTTTTAACCTCATCCAAGTACTCCACAATCACTGATGAGTCCAGCACGGGTCTACCGTCATGCATCAATGCAGGAACAACGCCGTTTGGATTGATTGCTAAATAATCAGGTTTGAGTTGGTCGCCTGAAAACAGATCAAGTTTGACCTCCTCAAATGGAACATCTTTTGCATTTAAGACAAAACGAACACGTTGGCTGCAGGTTGATTGCGGCGCGTTGTAGAGGATGAATTCTTGCATCAGTTGATCGTCTTGGAAGTAGCACTTCGTGTCAAGAGAACCAACCCCTTGCAGTAGCGTCTTCGCTCGGTGTTAATTTGCAACTCCATTGGTTCACTTAAGTATTTAATTTAGCAAGGCAATTTCATCGAACTAAAAATCCAATGAATGCCAGCCAAATACCAAGCGGCAAGAATGAAAGACTCAATCTTGGCCAGGGTTTGCGATTGAGAATTCAGCAGCGATCTTGCAGGCAAAGTGGCGATCGAGACCAATTGTTCTTGGGTTGATCACCACACTGCGATGGAGATCAAAAGAAAGTTGCGAAAAATGCGATGTTTCACAGGGCTCCTGAATGGGCAAATGCTGGCGCAACCGTCAAGGCTGTTGTACCTTGCGTGCCAATTACAAGCTGAATTTTCTCAAGGTATGTTGTCACATCTGGCACTGGGGAAATCCCGTGCTGCATGTACACCTGGCCCACGCCTTGGGCCATGTGGGTCATCACAGCTTCGAATACTCTGCACGCAAAATTTTGGCGCCCTCCACCATGGCCTTGAGCTTTCCATGTGCCACTTCCCTGGGCAGGTATTTCATGCCGCAATCGGGCGCCAAGATCACCTGCTCCGGCTTGATGAAAGCCAAGGCGCGTTTGATGCGCGAAGCCACCACCACCGGGGACTCAATGGCCATGTCGCTCAAGTCCAAACAACCCACCATGATTTGCTTGTCGCCCAGGGTTTTCAGCACCGCGCAATCCAGCCCTGACTGCGCCGTTTCAATCGAGACCTGGCTGCAAGTGCATTGGGCAAATTCGGGCAAGAAACTATAACCCTCTGGTCGCGCATGGATCACGGCAGCGTAGCCAAAACAAATATGAACCGCCGTGGTGCCCGTCACCCCCTGCAAGGCGCGGTTCAAAGCTTGGATGCCGTATTGGCGTGCCTTTTCAGGGCGCGCTTGCATATAAGGCTCATCGACTTGAACCACGTCGGCACCGTTGGCAAACAGCTCCAATATTTCCTCGTTCAAGGCCACAGCGTAGTCCATGGCCGCTTCCTCTTCGGTGGCATAGAAGTCGTTTTGCGCTTGTTGCAGCATGGTGAAGGGGCCAGGCACCGTGATCTTGACCTGGCGTTTTGTATGCGCCTTTAGAAAAAGCAAATCCTCTAACTCGATGGGGCGTGCGCGCCTGATCTTGCCCACAATGCGTGGCACGGGATTGGGGTGCCCAGAGCGGTCCAAGCCCACGCCAGGGTTGTCAATGTCGATGCCCTCTAAAGCGGTGGCGATTCGGTTGGAATAGCTCTCACGGCGAATTTCACCATCCGTGATGATGTCCAAACCGGCATCTTCTTGAGCGCGAATGGCCAACAAGGTGGCATCTTCCATGGCTTGCTGCAAATGCGGTTCTGCCACGCGCCACAGTTCTTTGGCACGCACACGCGGCGGGAATCGGCTGGCAAGTTTTTCACGGTCAATGAGCCAATCGGGTTGGGGATAGCTGCCAACAATGGTGGTGGGGAAAAGCATGGTGTCTCCTGATGTTCTAAATGCGATGCTGAAAACAAAGACTCACGCTAGTGTCGCCCAAGGCATGAGATTGGCGTTGAGGCCCCAGTAAAAACTCTTTTGCAGGGTGTACTCCAAGATGCCTTGGAGGCCTTTTTCACGGCCTATACTGCTTGTTTTAACGCCATCAAATGGGTGCTGATGGCAAACACCTTGTAGGTATTGACCCAAACCGTTCCGGTATGCATCGCACTGCCCTTTGAACATCCTCAGACATAGTTAACAGTTTATACCGGACACATTCTTTACAGTTTTTTGGCATAGGAGGGAGCTGCTATGCCGTGGAAGGAGTGTCACAAGATGGATGAAAGAGTGCGTTTTGTCTCCCTAGTGCTAGTCTGCAAATTGTGGGAATGTTTCACGGAGGCTTTTAGAGATTAATATTGACAGATTATTAAACTCGTCAGAGAATTTGTCAGTGGCTTCCTTGTTCACTTTAATTAAAGTCTCAGGATCATAGTGATAATGTTTCCTATTCAAGGAGGTGGAAGCTTTATATTCCTGATTAAGAGGCAATCTTTCTTTATGTAAATGGATAATACTGCTTTCACAGGCTTTTAAAGGATCCACTAAACTCTTTTTATCTTTTGATATCAAAGTAAAAGGATTTGGTGTTATTTTCCAATAATAACAAGTAAATCTCCTAATAATTTCTTGTAACTCCTCAAGTGTATTAGCTTCTTTTTTGTGAGTACTAGAAAGATTTTGAAGGGCAAATCCAAGTCTATTTTTCGATACTTGTGTGTTGTTTGGTAAAAATATGTATTGCTCTAAAACATGTTTTGGTAAGTTAATAAATGAGTTTTCAGCAGCCTCTTTATGAGAAGAATTATTTTGAAAAAATAATTCGGAGTTCTTGCGATGATCCCAATATATCTTGTTGCCCTTGTGCTTCATTTGAAGATTGGCATGCTGACCTGCCCCCTGCCAGCCGTACCAATGTAAAGTTTGTGAAGTCCGTCACCATGGAGAATGACGGGCATGAAAAAGAGCAGATTTACCGACGAACAGATCATTGGGTTCTTGCGGCAAGCCG
>Ga0214923_10009638_pt1 | contig 10027 bp, 11 predicted proteins | sample LL1510_MetaG_FD_177993 | JGI IMG/M metagenome (GOLD analysis project Ga0214923, IMG submission 177993) | Freshwater microbial communities from Lake Lanier, Atlanta, Georgia, United States - LL-1510 | ecosystem: Environmental > Aquatic > Freshwater > Lake | place: USA: Georgia | collected...
ACCCGGAACCGCGGATGGACCCTCCACTCGTCCTCATTGTATGCCGGCCCCACAAAGCCAACACACAACCGTTCGGCCGCACCCATGATGCCCGAGCACCGCAGAACGTGCTGCTGATCATTGAAGATGAGGGGACTGACGATCCCATCGAGGGCGCCTACGTGCCAGTACACAACGATCCTCGGATCATGATGATGATGCCGCAGCGGTCTTTCGACGGAAACCCGATGGTTTGTGATTGCCGCGTCCGGGAACTCGGTCGATGCGGCCTCCAGAGAATCATGATGGATCGGAGGATTGCTCGACGGATCGATCATCTTCGCAAAGGCCCCTGGATCGTCGCACACGATAATGACGTCTCGTGGCCACCTGCTCCCCTCCTCGGGAAGCTCATCCATTATCAAAAAAGCCTCAACCACCATGTCCGAACAATCGTGGGAGCGCTCACTCTTGACGCCAGGCAACGGATCGGACATGCCCATCACGACCGCAACCCGAATGACCCCATCGGCCGATCGCACCGCCCATGTCCTCCCCGGGGACGCATCCGCCACGGTCGCGACCATCATGCGATGCATCAGACTACTGGCCGTGTCGACAATGACCCCGTCCGACGATCCCGACATTCGCCAAGCCGCCACGGCATCATGATGATCGATGGTGGTTATTATACGCATCTCCCTGCATGGGAATAATCGACGGATCATGATGGTCGCATACGCCGTCGCATCATCGATAGAACGGGCACATCCGGATATGAATGCGCACGCCGAATCATCCCCCCTCCTCTTCTTGACATCCGATCGCACCACCTCGTGGAGCATGCGACAGCACAGTATCGCATCCGATCTGTCCAAAATGTCCGCGTTCTTGAACGATATACATTCATCCCATACCTCACCACCCATCCATCCGGTTTGAAGTGTCCGATACTCGGTATTAAATCATGTCTGGTGCTTCATGACATGTTTTGTCCACAGTTCGTGGGGCACAATCTTTTGGTTCAGAGCGATATCATTGGTGGCAAAGACGACGGACGGTATATCCCCACGGCTGATGGGGTGCGTGGGCGTTATGGTCAGCGGACTGGGGGCTGTGGGCTCGATGATGATCCGATCGATGCGGTTATCCATTGGATTCAGGACGGCATTGTGGATGGACAACTTCTTCAGCATGAATCCGAGCAGGAGCGTCTTCATGAGGGATGTCGTATCCCTGATAGACAGCCGGAGCTCTCTCTGTTGCCGCAAGACATACTCTTCGATTACCGACTCACGAACGATCCCATCCATGTCTTTTTTTTTTTATGTGGAGGGAGTCAATTGTATAAGTGAGCTCGCTTATTCACCCAATCATCGACACAGTGGATGACACCCAATTGTGTCGCCACCTCCTGATCGGCGCACGACCGATTGAAGCATATCTTGATGAGCATGTGGATATGTCCATCGTCCCATTCGTTCTCCATGATGCACTTGATCCACTTCTTGAGGATGCAGAGCGATACCTTGTTTGGGATATGATCGATCAAGATCAGGAACGCCTGATACCGCACCATAAAATCAACATTGTCCGATGAAACAAACATTTCCTCCATCAGAGCCTGCAGACGCGCGGTATCACTGTCCGGGATACGCACGGTAGATAGAAAATTTTGCAGGATCGTAAAAGTGTGAACGAATCTGGACATCTCGTCCCTATCAGCAAACAGCTCCTTGTCCAATAAATCATAAAAAACGTTCATCGGAGCCTCCAATGTCGTCATAAATTTTTATATACTGAAAATTTAAAATAAATTAATTTTTTTAATCAACAAAAAATGACAAAGGATCGATCTCAGGTTCGGGACTGTTCACATTATTGGAACGGATGTGGAAGGCGGTACAGCCTCTTCCAGGCATTCCTCATGATCCTATCATTGGTTACATTCTTTGCTCGCAACCCCAACGGCTATCTATCATCCGATCCGACCCAGTTCAACCTCGTAGGCTTTATCGTTGCGCTCTTCTTCCCCGTCCCCTACCTCATCTTTACCATCATCGTTCCACCCGAAACCGCCGGTGGGACCAAGGCCGCCACCTTTCTCTACTTTCTGATATGCATCTGGGCACTCGTGCTCTGGGGCATCCGCAATAACGACCGTATAACCGGCACCGGCATCATGGGCCTCTTTGTCGCTCTCTTCTTCCCCTACATTTACATCCTTTACGCCTACGCCGATCCCATCCACACATCACCATCCATTCACCCACGCCGGCCGCCCCCCTACGGACGCATGAAGTATCGATGATCCATCAAATCAATACCAATACCCGGGCGTATCCCCCGGCCCCAGCATGGAATACGCTCCCCCGATAAGATCCCTCTCCTCCGCCGTCAGGGAAGGAGCATCAACCCACAGATCGAGGTTGCAGCGCAGCTGCTCAAGGCTCGATGCCCCCATAATGTCACAATCATCCGCCGTCAACAGGGACTCGTCCCGGAGCCATGACAGCGCCAGCCTCGCCCCATCATTGGTGCATGTCAGCGATGCGCATGCCTCCAAAAGGGATGGCCTCATGAACAGAGATTGGTAGATGGGATTGGCGAATCTCCCGGTCCGGGAATCGGGCGCCCTGCACACGAGTCCCCCCATAAGAGGGTTGTACGCCCAGAAGGACATGCCATTCTCCCTGACAAATGGCATGACCTCCTCTACACGCCGGCAAAACACGTTGTACATGCCCTGATACACAGACGGCCCGGGCACACCCCTCCCTTCACACACCTCCATCATCTCCCGACACTGCCCCAACGAAAAGTTGGACAACCCCCACCTCTCAAACACCCCCCGTCTGAACGCGGCCCCCATCTGATCCACCACATCCCCCACAGGCGTATCCGGATCCGGCGCATGCAGAAAATACGTATCAAACGACCCTATCACACAGCTCCGGATAGACTCCGATATCTGTTCACCCAACTCCCGATACCCCCCAAATCGTCCCGACGAAAAATCATTCTCCGCCCACGGGTTCGCCTTGGATGCCCACGATATCGTGTACGGTATTCTCTTGACAATAGAACAAAGGTGCGCCTCGTTCCGATAATACCTCGCCGTATCTATAATCGGCCTACCATGATGCACCCGCCACGTATCGGCATACAACCTGATCATCCTCTCGTGCTCCCCCGCATCCGCCTCGTGCGACACAAAACGACGGTAATGATCCGCCATCGTCATTGTCCCCAGCACCACCCTCACCATCCTTTCCAACCTCGACCTCAATAACTTAAATCATTCCTATCAATGAATGATTTAACAGACCTGCACGGGGTGGGCATCATTAGATGATTCGTCCTTAATTCTGGAAGAGTTAGTTCTTGCCGATGAAGGAGACGTTGGCGGCGTCCTGGTATTGGGCGGCGCTGAACAGGGTCCTGGGTTGGTTTTCCCGGAAGGTAACCACCCTGGTCTGGCTGTCGACATCGACATCCGTTTCGAATTCTCCGGCGAGGACGGTGTAGGTAGCGAGAAAGGACGCACTGTTGAGCTCCAGTGGGTTGGAGTTGAGGGCGAACGCCATGGGGAACTCGGTATCCCCGTGAGTCGTCCAGTCGTACCACGTGACAAACTTGGCTCCCTTCGGGTAGCCGTAGACATAGACGATGGTCTCATACGTCAGGGGCGCGTCCACGCCATCGACCAGCAGCACCTGTTGGATCGTCCCCTGGAGGGGTGTGGAGATGGCCTGATTAGGCGTCGACACCGTGGCAGAACCAATATTCGTATCGCCCACAAAAAAGTTCATCGTAATGTTCGCCCGATCCCATACCGCCGAAAACTCATTCACGTAAGAAAACCCGGGAACCAGGCTGACCACTTCGCCGTTGAGCGAAAACTCGCTCTTGCCGCAAAAGATGTTGTAGTTCGGCCCGATGATCTGCTTGATCGTGCTCTTCCCCTCATTCGGTGGCGTCAGAAGGCATCTCGCGACCGCATCGCGCGGAATCGGAGTAGAGCTTCCTGCGTCCACCGACAAGAGGTCAACAATATCCCAGCTGGAAAATGTGATTGACATCCCCTATATCTATATATGCTCCAGGATAATTATTCTTTTTTATTTAACCAATTGGCATGATACTCGACCATTTCCTCCATTGTGTGGTATTTGTGAAAGACAGGATCCATGACCAGGAACCAGAAGATGCCCGGGTTCCTGAGCCTGAATGATCGGCGCCACTCTGAATACTCCGCCCCCCACTTTGTGCTGTCCGCCGTCATGTTCGTCCTCGGCATGCTTGTGTGTGATGACAAACCGGGGATGAGGGGTCGCAGGATACGAGCCCATTCGTCGATATCGACGAATCGGAGCTTGATGAGTCGGAGGCCGTCCCTGTCCATGACCTGCCTCTTGGCTTGAAAATCGTAGCATTCTGTAAAAAAATCATGGTAGATGCTGTCGATGCCATTCCTCCTTTCGAGTATCGGGATGCCGGACTCCTCAAACATTGCCATCCGTTCCTCGGTGCTCATCTTCTTCCATAATGACGGGCTGACTCCCATCCGCTCGAGATTGAAGCGAAAATTCTGAAAAAACGACGACATGCGTCTTTCGATCGGATCGCGGTAAGCATCCACCACGTAAATCATCTTGTAATACCGGTGGAGGAAGCGCACGAGTTCATGGAATGTCGGCCTCGGGGTCATGCCCCTCAGGTGCTCCTCCACAAAGTGATCCATATTATGGATCCTCAGGACCGGCATCCCCTCCCCCCTGAAGAACTCGAGGAGCGCCGTCGACCCGCACTTGCCCCCGCACAACACAATGATGAGCTCGTTCTGGTCTGTCAGACCAATCTTCATACTCTTTGACAGCCCCTCCTGGTTCCGAACGAGCATCTCGACAACATGATCCCTCGTCTCCTCCCCATCATCGACAGGACGGAGCGCATCCATCATGGACCGTATCGGCGTCATTGTTCTGTTTGATCTGCCCACATTATTCGCCTAAGTTTGGAAGAAGAGTGTTATATGTTATAATAATGTCGTTTTATTGATTGATTTGCCATGGCATTGGTAAGTTCTGACAAATGTCGTCAAAGGTTTGTTTGTGTACACATTTTTCCAAAAAAAAATATTCAGGAAGAGAATAAACAGATGAGCAGTCTTGGGTCATTGACGGCAAAGGAGTATGTCGGACACAGGATATGTGAGCTGCTGCGTCAGACCGACTCGGCACTAAAGACCCTGACCCACAGGATCAGGGATGCCAACACAAAGACCAAAAAGTATCTGACGACGGTGTACAACTCTCGCATCTACATCAGACACGTCCTCTTGTATCTGCAGCACCACGAGCCCAAATCCAAGCACGAGCTTTACGCCCTGGCGGTCTTACTGGATCGGATCGCCGAGGCCCCCAAGCTGCCCGCCAAGGAGTTGGAGGCGGAGATTGAGCACTTTGGCAAGGTGCACAAGCGCTTCTCCACAAAGCAAAAGCACTGGACAAGGTGCGATGATGCCGTCATCCTGTCGGAGAGGAAGCACGACCGTATTTCTTACCTCAAGAAGCGCGCCGACTTTATCCATACCGCTCTGACGGCTCATGCGTCCGATGCCGTCTTGTCGGACACCGACATTGTCAAGCTGACGAATGTCCTCACGACCCTGTCGAACATTATGCGCCTCCTGCGCAGGCCCGAGAAGCCCATCGACACGATGGACATTGTTCCCCGGCTCAGTCAGATCGCCTTCAGCACCGTGTCCAAGGGCTACAACACCCTCCTTAACAAGGGCCTGCCCGTCCACCAATCCTCCAGGGAGGTCTTTCTCAACAGGGTCTTTAACTTTCTCGAGTCCGTGCCGGTGGACACGACGGGATCGATCGAGCACATCCCGCGATTGTCGCGCGTGCCATCATTCGCACGCCACAATTCGTCTCAGAGCAGCAGGAGCAGCCAGCAGCAGGAGGAGCATCATGTCGTTGTGCACAAGAAGCCCCGACTCCAGAAGAAGGCCGATAGCATCTGACATGATTGTCGTGTCAACAATATGAAGAAATTTATTTTTTTAATGAATATCTCGAACATCAGCCTTAATACCTTGTGGTTAGATGATTCTGTTCTCTTCATCATCAAGGATGCGATCTGGAGGCCGAGTGCACTGACGACGAGAATCACACAGAGAACGTTAGAAAAGTGCGGCGATATGTTTTTGTCGACGAACCCAATACATCCTTCCAACATAAAGACAAAAATGATGACGGGCATGAGGATTCCAGCGAGAGCCAATATAAGGGATTTTTTGTCGTGTCCATCTCTGCGCATCTTGTCAATCAGGATAGAAGTGGGGATGGCTCCACAGACCCCGATAATCGCAGATAAGAATGCACAAATAATGAAAAAAACATACAGAGATCCTTGAAGTGTTGGCTGGGTTGGCATGATTTTACTGATTCTTTTACTCCTGCCTCGTATTGAATATTATATTAATCTTATTACTGATGGCATATTTAATAGCATACTATACAAAGAATAAACCCACTGCAAAAATGACAAAAAAAACAACTATCCAAACTTAACCCAATATGGAGACACTTAAGGATCGATCGAATCCTTAAGGGACAGACCGAATGATTCTTGACCCGACTTAACGTGATGATCGGATCGTTGTAATGGGGAAATGATCAGGTGTCCGGTGGAATTGGGTGGTGAGCACCCGTCCAAGATTATAAGGTGCAACATATGGGGGGAGATTGAGGTGGATGGTCTTGCGCGTGCGATCATTGACACGTGGGCGTTCCAGCGCTTGCATTACATTCGGCAGACGGGGATGGTGTACAAGGTGTTTCCGACGGCTCGGACGACGAGGTTTGAGAATGCGTTGGGTGCTTACCATGTGGCGAGGATGATTCTGAATCGTCTGTTGGTGACACAGCCGGGTCTGTTTGAGGGCGATACGCCCTATCATCTGATTGCCATTGCTTCTCTGTGCAAAAACCTGGGCATGGGTCCGTTCGGGCATGTCTTTGATACCTACCTCCGATCGGCGGCCAAGGAGGAGGACGACCCGTGGCTCAGCCATGATTACAGGGCCTGTATTATACTGGAGCGGATTGTGAGCGACATGACATTCCCGTACCGGCTCAACAAGAACGACCTGTCGTTCATCCAGGCGCTCGTGTGTCCCGACAAGTTCATGCATCATGCGATCCGGGAGTGGTTTGCGTGCATCGTCAATGACAGGCACGATGTTGTGGATGCGGGGAGGATCGATTATCTGATGAGGGACACCATGTCGACCGGGATGCAGAGGGGCTTCAACATCGATCGGATCATTAACGGGATGAGGGTGATTGATGGCAGGCTGTGCTTCTGTGAGAGGGTGTGCGACGACCTGCGCATGTTCATGTGGGCAAGGTCCAACATGTTTGAAAATGTGTACAGGCATCCCAAGGTCATGGAGTTCGAGGCGTGGGTCATCATCATGCTGGCGAGGGACGAACGGCTCGCTGTTCCCCTCGATTATGAAAAGTTTATCAGCCTGACGGACGATTCGTTCCTTGCGGTCTGGATGAATACGGCGTCCTGGCGGTCGATAGAGACCAGGGTCGTGCCATCGCCACCGAGGATGCAGGATGCACCCATGGGCAACAAGAACTACCTGACCGGCAGGGTATGGGTGTACCCAAGGAAGAATCCAACCCGATGCCACGTCATTGATATTCGGGAAGCGTCTTAAGGGCTGGTAGGATTGAAGAAAATGGTCTGGCAAGATGAAATGATGATGGAGGAGGAGCAGGCGGTTGCCGCGACGCCGAGGAGTGCGCTGAGGAGGGTAATCATCTTTGTGTTTATAGTATTTGCGATGCGGGTCATGATCCTGGGGAGTGTGGTTGCGGAGGCGTACAATGTGGTTGCTCCCAGGATCGTCATGAGCGTGTGCCCGGAATTTAGTGCAAAGGATTTTCGGAGGATCCCGACATATTGTGGGATGCTGATTGTGCTCGTGTTGCTGCTTATATTTGGGAGAGGCGAGGTCAGGGTATGAAAAAAAAACGATGGAGAACAAAATTTTATTTTTTTTTTTCCCTCATTGTTAAAATACGGATGGATATTGACGCTTCTGACAATTACACGAAGCCTCTTCGTGAATACAGTGTGCTGGGCTTCAATTACAACACCCTGCTTGCCCCCACCATAAACAGCCCTTACCCACCGATGGATATCCAGTATCTAGCATACCCGAACGCCGACAACTCCTATTTTTCCCTCACAAAGGACAATAACGGCCTTCCCTATGCATCCATCAGGACCGGCTATCCCGGGTCGTGCTCGTTCTACAACGTCGTGCAGTGCCCCACCAACAAGGTCACGTCCCGCTTCGATACCGACGCGTCCACCAACAATGGGTGCGCGGGCGTAGCCGGTCGGCAGCCCATCCAATCGACAATGCCTCCCATGAATGACTCCGTCATTAGCTTCCTGAACGCGCACCGGCTCGTCATTTACGGGACCCCCGCCACCACGGGTCTCATCCTGTCCGTCATCCCGGCCTCGCTCGTGCCCTACATCGAGGTCAAGGACGTTACCGACTCGGCAATCATGAACGAGGCGGCAAAACTGGGTGTGACCATCAACCCGTCGATCGTGAGCAGCAGCACCGGCATGATCCTATCCGGAACGCCCCAGTCCTTTGACAGCATCGTGCAATACTTCAACTCCCCGCCCACCCCTCAGACCGCCGCGCCCATGGGTGGACCACACTACATTGTGGTCAGCAGCCGCGATTGTGGCTACTGTTCCACCCTCGTCAGCGATCTGGACAAGGTCCCGGAACTCAAGTCCGCAACCATTGTCGTCGATATCAACGACAAGGATACACTCCGACGGTATATCGGCAACGCGGCCACCATAACCGGCACCCCGACCATCATCAACCTCAGCAATGCCAAGGCCGTAGTAGGCTATGACGCATCCAAGGGACCCCGCGACCTCTTCGCCCGTCTCCAGTAAATCTCAACACGAGTAATACTTATCCCCAAACCTGAGCACAGGCAAGGATCTAAGCCACAAAAATGTGAGGTTGACACTTAAGAATCGGATGAATCCTTAAGTGTCGTAAGAAATTCGTTTGGTGATTAGTTTTGTGAGAAGAATTAAAATTTATGTAGATTAAAAAAATACAAGATGGGGACCGTATCCAGACATGTATCTATACCTGGTGATGTATCCAGATATCGGCTGCCCAATACGACGATAACGGGAACTGATCGTCATGTGGCCGATGTCATTGTCGCTCCATCCTCCGACAATGTCAATAATCCTTCTTCGGATAATAACGTCGTCGGCAACAATGTCATTGTCGCTCCATCCTCCGACAATGCATCTCCACCGTCCAATAATGTGGTCGCTCCCGATAGCAGCAACGTGGTCGCTCCCTCTTCCGATAGCAGCAACGTGGTCGCTCCCTCTTCCGATAGTAGCAACGTGGTCGCTCCTGCATCGAACGTGCTTCCGAATAAGGGAGCGGGATCGGCGTGCCCGGGGTACCAGGCGGTTGTGAACAGCCAGATTGTGGCCTTTGTTAGGGTATTCATGTTCTTTACATCGTTGGTATTCTTTGTAATTGTATTTTATGCATCCTTCTTCATCCTGCCCTCCAACACCTGGGTCTGGGCGGTATCGGGTGTCGTGTGTGCGCTCGGTGTCATCCTCTGCTGGTCGCTCGTCAGACACAAGGACATTGATTACGGGGACTCGTGTCGCATGGACAAGCCGGCCGATAAGCTCAGGAAGATCCTGTGGGCGATCAAGGGCATCATGATAGCAGACTTTTGCTTGGTGTCCATACCATCTCTACTCCTGAACATGGTCCCCAGTGTAGTCAATACTCCCTCCGCCGCCTCTGCTGGTGATGCAGCCACAAAAATGATAATCACTGTCCTCAACAAACCCAACGTTAGGAATTGGATCAGATATTTTTTTACCGGGTTGTCGGCACTGATGACGGTCCTCATGATGTCGTACCTCATCAAGCTCCAAT
>Ga0214923_10009639_pt1 | contig 10027 bp, 13 predicted proteins | sample LL1510_MetaG_FD_177993 | JGI IMG/M metagenome (GOLD analysis project Ga0214923, IMG submission 177993) | Freshwater microbial communities from Lake Lanier, Atlanta, Georgia, United States - LL-1510 | ecosystem: Environmental > Aquatic > Freshwater > Lake | place: USA: Georgia | collected...
TAAGAGTACTAGTCGACAAATTGTTAATCAATTTAAATGTAATATTAAATTATTGCATTAGAAAGGTAATCCTCTATTTGATAGAGTTTGATATACTTTTACTGACTAGGATGATCGTCGGCATATAGTTTAGATTTTGAATTATTATTCATTTAATAATATAAATATAAAAAATATATAATAAATAAAAATTATATATGTGTAAATAAAAAATAGTTGGTGGATAGCTCGTTTAAAATAAAAATATAATATAATTATATATATGTTAAATTTAATGGGTCTTTTACAAGTTGAGGATGTTGTTAGATTAATTGTAGTCACTTTAGGCTGCTTCTTAATCTACGCTTCCTACAAAAAATGTGATAAGGATAATAAGAAACTTAAAGTAATTGTAAGATTACTTGCTGTAGTTGCTCTTGCTACTATTCTTAAAGCTTTTTATAAAGGAAACTTTGCTATTAGTGGTTTAAACTATTTTAGCAACGCCGCAATTGTAGTTATTTTACATATTCTTGTTATTGCTGCTACTACACAATTAGGAGCTAACTGTGCTAAATTACCAAAGAAACACCATAAATCAAGCCACTCCAGTCACTCATGCACTACTTCATCTGGTTGGTCTTGTTCTTCATCTACTTCATGCTCTACATCTAAATCATGCACTTGTTCTTCAAGTGAATCATTTGACTGCAAAGCATGTGATGAAAAATCTAAAAAATCATGCAAGAAATGTGGTTCATCGTCCTCTTCATCTTCCTCTTCATCATCTTCATCGTCATCTTCCTCAAGTTCATGTTCTTGGTAAATAAATAAAAATAATAAATAAAAATAATAAATAAAATAATATATATAATATTATTTTATATTAAAGTTTATTATTTTATTAACAACCCTAATATTTTTTTTATATAAGAATAAATATATAATGGGTTTAACAAAGTTTTTTAATAAAAATTCAAATTTAATCAACTTACTAATAATATCACCAGCTTTATTTTTGGTTGATTTTAGTTATCAAAAATTTGCTATCCTTGCGTTAGTTCTAGGATTTTTAATTTTAATTCAAAATTTATTTTTAATTCTATATAAATTAACATCTGATCCTGAAAAGAAGAAACATTGGGTTAAAATATTAACAAATGTATTAAATATTATATTACTTGTTCCTTTGTGTTTATATCAATATGTAAATCCTAGTTTTAATATGTATAATAAATTTGTAGCAGTATTTTTAGCTCTGTATAGTTCTATTAAATTAATCTTTAGACAAAAATATGAAAAAAATACTTCTAATGTTGTTAATAATATTAAAAATTATAATAATAAAACAGATAAAAAACATGTTCCAAAAGATTGCACTAAAACACTTGATTTAAGTAAATCTTCAACTAATTCAACTAATTCAACTAATTCAACTAATTCAACTAATTCATCTTCTTCAACTAATTCAACTAGTTCAACAGAAATATCAACTAAAGAAGCTACATTAATATGTAGAAAATTTAATATTAAAAGTGATTAAAAATAAAATTATTTTATATACATAGTTTTATTAATTTTTTTCTATAGCTATATAAGAAGTTATTTTATGAAAGAATTAAAAATAGCTATAGATGAATTTAAAAATTTGAATATTTTAGATGCATCTTTATCATTTAACGAATTTACAAGTTACATCAATTCAACAAAAGTTTTACAAGTAGTTAAAAAAATTTTACAAATATTAAATAATAAAATTAATCCAAGAATTTTTATTAGTAGTTGGTATATACTAAAGTATCATAAGGATATTTTTACAAATAAAAAAGATTTAGAAAAATTAATTATAGAAAAAATAATTATTATATCTAAAATAATAGTTTCAAATAATTTAATAACAAACGATGATATAGATAAATTTAATAATATTATTAATGAATATGAAAAACAATTTATATTATGGAAAAATATAGATAAAACAAGTTGTATAAATGAATTTGTAAATAGATATACTAGTATAAATAAATCTATAACTCTTCTTTCTAGTTCATCGTTATTAGAATCAAAAGAAAATATAATACAAGAACTTGAAAATCAAAAAAAAGATATTATAGATATGGCTATAAAATTTGATAAAAAAATAAATAAAGATTTTTTTGATAAAAGTTATGAGATTTATAGTAAAATAGAAAAAATAACAGAAGTAGCATATTGGAATTTAATGTATGAAGAACTATTAGAAAATAATTATAATTTAGTATTATTAAATTTAGAATTTATTATAAATACATTATGTTCTTTATCTTTTGATGATGATATAAAAAAAGTATTTAATATAGATAAAATAAAAGAAAAACTTAATAATAATGTGCCAGAATATTTTTTTATATTAGCCAATTCTTTTTATTATCAATGGAGAAAATTATCATCACCATTTAGAGATATAGATTATAATAATTATATTTTACAGTTAAATTTAATTAATTCTAAAAATATAAAAAATTATCATGAAAGTATAATTACTTTTATAAAAAATAATTTGAAAATTATTGATAATATTTATTTAGATCTATTATTCCTTAAAATTAACTAAATAAACTAAAATAAACTAAAATAAACTAAAATAAACTAAAATAAACTAAAATAAACTAAAATAAAGTATCTAAACTATTATATTTATCTATTATATAATATGGATATAATATATAATTCTTGTAGTTATTTTAGAATTTTATCTATAAAAGGATTAGATTTTATAAATAAATGTATCACGGGTAATCATAATACTCCGGTTGAAAGACAAATACAACTTCCTGTTAAAAAAAGTATTTATAATCATATACTAAATATTTTTCTTTATCCAACAAATATAATTGATAATATTTATTTAGGTAATGGTTATAATGCTTCAAATTATTCAGTTGTTAGAGATTATAATATTAAATATATTGTAAATGTTACCAAAGAAATACCTAATTATTATGAATATAATATAGTTTCAAATACTAATACATCATGTGTACCTAGTAATTTAGATATAAAATATTTTACTATTCCTATTTTAGATATTGACAAAGGACATATTAGCATGTATATTAGTAATGTTCTTGATTTTATTGAAGAAGCACAATCTAATAATGATGGAAATATTTTAATTCATTGTTATATGGGTAGCAGTAGATCTGCTAGTATTGTTCTGGCTTATCTAATTTATAAATATAATTTTACTCTTAATAATGCACTAAAATATATTAAAAAAAAAAGAGATATTGTAAATATTAATATTAATTTTATTAACGATATAAAAGAATTTTTTAATTTAGATGAAGAATAAATTATAATTATTTACAATTTATTATCTTTTACAATTTATTATCTTTTACAATTTATTATCTTTTACAATTTATTATCTTTTACAATTTATTATCTTTTACAATTTATTACCATGTAATCTAATATTTTCTTCATTTTTAGAATAGTTTTTAATTAAAACATCTTTAATTTTTTCACTATAATCTCCAGAAAATTGAAAAATATTATTAACTGGATCTAATTCTTCTATTTTTTTTATACAACCATTAATACCAAATTTTTTTTTAATATGTGATAAAAAGTCTTTTGATTCTTGTAGTTCGGTAAAAAATAATCCTTTTATAAGAGTATTCGCTTTTTTTGTACCTCTTTGTTGGACGTATATATTAATATCTAAATTAAAATTATTGTCAATTTCGTTTGAATTATTAAAATCGGACATATATTATATATTTTAACAAAAATTTATATTATTTTCATTTTATATTATTTTTATATTTATATTTATATCTATTTTTATAAACATAATATTGGTAACATAATAGTAGTATTAATGGAATATATAAAATATTAAAATTATCTTTATAATAAAAATTATAAGCAGAATAAATATAACTAATTGATATTAAAATCAAAAATAGTTGTCTTTTAATATCACCAAACGTGCGGTAGAATAGAACACTATAAACATTATAAATATAAAATAGTAATATAAAAATTTTAACCAGATTCATTTATTATATTTTTATATAATAATAATTTTATATCTAATAATTATATAATAATGTCATATAAAATTATAAATAAGTTTATTACAAATGAATGTAATAATAATAGAATAGATATTACAGATAAAAAAATAATATTTCTTGGATGCGGAGCAGTGGCAAAATGTTGTTTATATTACTTTTCTTACTTTTTTAACTTTGACTATAAAAAGGTAATAATTGTTGATAAATTACAAAGAGAAAAAGAATTTCCAGTTGTAAAACATTATTTAAGAAAAAAATCAATATTTTTAGTTAGAGAAGTGAATGAAGATAACTATTTAGAATTTTTTGATTCATTAAAATTAAGATGTAAAGATATTATAATTGATTTAACAACAAGAACACCTTCGTTCTGTTTTTTTAAATATTGTAGATTAAATAATCTATTTTATATAAATACAGCATCAGAACAAGTTTTATTAAAAGATATTAATTCTATAGCAGTACAACATTGTAATTATTTTGATATAGCTAGAAAAACAAGTATGTGTGATAATGTAACAACACTAGTTGAATTTGGCATGAATCCAGGTTTAGTTTCATTATTTGTATTAAAAGGTATTGATGATATAGCACAATATTTTATTAATAAAAATTATAAAAATAATACTGTAGATAATGAATTATTAGATTTATATAGTATAAAATGTATAGAAAGATATAGTTTATTAGCAAAAAAATTAGGAATTAAAGTTATTCATTGTTCTGAGATTGATACACAAGTTGTAACATCTAATACTTTAGTTAAAGATAAATTCTATAATACTTGGAGTTGTTTAGGATTAATTGATGAATCATTTGAAGGAATAGAATTAGTAATTGGAACACATGAAAAAGAAATACCATTGCCAAAACATCAAATATTTATAAATGGTATATTTTCATCATCTACTTTATGCGTAGATGCTAAAATTAAATCAGTTGTACCATTAAAAATAGAAAATAATAAGGTAGTTTTTACTGAAATAGAAGGACATCCAATACAACATGGCGAATGTGCTAGTTTATATAGATTATTATCAACTCATGATTACGCACCTACTATGCATTACGTTTATAAATTAAATAAATATGCAGAACAAACAATTAATAGATATAATAAAAAAGAATTATTAAATATTTCTTTAGATCCAAATATGTGGGAAGTACTAAACGCTCATAATCACGATATTGAAGGTTATGATAATGTAGGAGCATTTTTTATTTTAGATAATAATACAGATAATTTATTTACTTGGTGGAGTGGATCAATTTTATCAAATTATTTTTCTAAAAAAATTTTAAAAGACAAAATGAATTCTGCTACAATGATACAAGTTATATCAGGTGTATTAGGTGGATTATATTGGGCTTTATTACCAGAAAATCAGAATAGAGGTTTATGTTTTGGTGAAGATGTGGATTATAAAACAGTTTTCTCAATAACAGAAAAGTTATTAGGAAAAATATATTCTGGTAAAACATCTGGAATTAATGTTTCTAGTTATAAATTAGTAGATCTTATTGTTACTCCGATTGAAACAAGAACAAAATTTACACATATATAATATTATTTTTTTGATTATTTTTTTGATAATTTTTTTAATTCATTTAAACTTTCTTTAACTTGTTTAATTGATTTATTAATTTCTTTAATTCTATGTTTTGATTTAGATGACTTTTTAGATGAATTATTATGCATTCTACTTTCTGTAGTAATTATTTTATTATCATTTGAATTACTATTTTTTAATTCTTTTATTTGTTTTTGTAAATCAAATATAGTTTCAGTTAATACAGCTATATTATTATTTAACACCGCACATATATACGTTAAAGCCTTTTCATTTTGTGTTAACGATTTATCATTCCACAAAGGACTAATTGTTTCCATCGCATTAATATTATCTACCGGATTAATTGACTTTCCTATAAAAACCATATTTATATATTTAATTAACAATTTTTAATTTTATATATTATAATATATATTTATGAAACCATTACAAACAGCAAGATATATAACATTGTTTTTTATTGGTTTAACAATTATTATTATTCTAGTAAAATTAACTGAAAAAAAACTTGACTTTACTACTTATGAAATACTTGTTCTAATTTTATTATTTTCTATAACTATTGGAATTCATTATACAGTTGTATTTTTAGATGATATTGAATCTACTGGCATTACTAATACATTAGATGATATATCACAAAAAGGAATTTTAGGCTCACTTATTAAATAATAATATAAATAAATATAAATAAAATAAATAGTAAATAATTTTAGTTTTATACTTCCGATATTTTTTATTTCATGATAAGTATTATTAGGTATAATAATACAATCTCCTTTTTGTAAAAATATTTTTTTTTTATTTGTATTACCAATTATAGCAGTAGCATATCCTTTTTCTATTTTTATAAATTGATCGTGATCTTTATGAATTTCTAAAGGTATATTTTCATCTGGTAATAATGACATAACAACTAATTGCATGTTTTTAGTTGTAAATAAAACCTTTCTATAATAATTATTTTTTATAGAAGAGTCTTCTATATTATTATGAAAAACTTTTTTTTCACCTCCAATTTGATTTAATAAATCATTTTTTAATAATAAATATTTTTCTTTATATTTATAGTATTTTTCTTTATCCATATATCAGCTTATAGATAAATTATAATAATTTATCTATAATAATTTATCTATAATAATTTATCTATACTAATTTATACTAATTTATCTATACTAATTTATACTAATTTTTAATGATATAATCTTATAAAATATTTATAAAATTATCTTATCTTAACATTGTGGGAGGAGTTGGTAACATTTGTCTCATTCCACCAGTTGGTGTTGGTGTAGTTCTATTCATGTTTGGTTGAATTACTAAAAACCAAACGGCAGCAATAACAACAATAATAATTAATAAAGTCGAAGTATCCATAATATAATATATATATATATATAATAAAATAATCTATAATAAATTTAAAAAAATGATTTATAATAAATTTAAAAAATACAACATTTATTTATAAATTTATTACATTGATAAAATTTATTTGATTTATATTTATCATCTAATATTTCTATATTATCTATACTTTTACTTGTTAATAATTTATTTTTATTTAATTTACTTATACTTTTTTTTTCTTTATTTTTATTTTCTTCTTCATCGTCATTAAAAATATTGTTATATTTTATATAATATAATGAAGGTTCATCGTAATTTAAGGTTAATATTTTATAAAAATAACTATCTAAAATCATATTTAATTTAATTAGATTATCATCTTTTGATAACTCAATATATAATAATTTATTATATATTGCATATTTTTCAGCTTCTTCGTATTTTATAATTCTTTCTTTATCTAAATCTTTTTTATTTCCAATAAGAAGAATAGGATAATATTCATTCGTGGTAATATTATTATTATATTTTTTTATTTTATTTAACCATTCGCATATATTATAAAAACTACTTAAACATGTTAAATCAAAAACAATAATAAAAGCATTTACATCTTTAATGTAAGGAACAATCATTTTTTCAAAACAATAATGACCTTTAATATCAAAAATTATTAAATTTATTTTTTCTTCTAATAATTCTATATTTTTTGTATAAAAATCTATATTTGTATCATTTTTATATTTTGAACCAGTATAATTAGCTATAATAGTCGTTTTTCCTACTTTTTCATCTCCTAAAAAAATAGGTTTTATTTTATGTCTTGGAGAATTACCAAAAAAATTATTCATTTCTATAATATATTTTGAATAAAATTTATATTATAAATATAAATTAAGCAGTAGATTGATAAACATCCAAAACTCTAGCAGATGGTTCTTTAATATTTCCTACCCATTTTGGTAACCAAAAATAAGGTATAACATTTACAGATTTTTTATTAAATAATCTTTCAAATTCTAATCTGTAAAATAATGCTTCCTTTGTTGGTGGTGGATTGTGTGGATAATATGATAAAATTTCTTCAAGTAGAATGTGCTTATATCTTTCATTCATTTCTTCTTGAACTATTTGATACCATGATTTTTTTAAAGATGATACGCCGTCGCTAAATGCTTCTTTACTTCTATATAATACTTCTGTTGGCAAAAGATTACTGTCTTTAAACGATTCTCTTAATAACCACTTTTCAATTCCATCAACAGGTATTGTTAACTTTGGTTCTATCTTTAAATATAAACTTACAATTCTTTCATCTAAAAATGGTAATCTTGCTTCTAATCCATTGCCAGCTATTCCTCTATCTGCTCTTTGGCCGTCAAAATATATAATATCTCTTAATAATCTTAACGTATCTTCTTGTGCTACTTCAGCATTAGGAGCTTTATGATTGTATTTGTATCCTTTTGTTAATTCATCTGAACCATCGCCAATTAATAATACTTTTATATTTGTATTATTTTTAATCCATTTACCAATTAAATATTGTCCTACTGATGCTCTAACTGTTGTAATATCATATGTTTCGATGTTATATACAATAGTTGGTATAGCATCAATAAATTCTTTTTCAGTAAAAACAATATGTGTATGATTAGAATTAATGTGATTCGAAACCATTCTAGCAAACGGTTCATCAGTAGAACCTGTATCTAATCCACAACTAAATGTCCTAATTTTAATATTAAAACTTTTTAAATAATTAGCTGCTATTCCACATATTAAACTACTATCAAGACCTCCTGATAATAAAAATCCAATTGGAACATCCGCATTTAATCTATCAATAACACATTTTGTTAAAGTTTCTCTAATTAATAACTTACACTTTTCTAAATCATTTTCCCTATATTCAGTCTTAATTGTATTTACATTATAATATCTTATCCAATTAGGTTGAAATGTTTTTAAATCTAAATTAATAAGATTAATAGATGTATAACAACCACTTTCTACTTGATATACACTGTAATTTTTACGATTAGTTGGATCTGTATTTAAAATACCTTTTAACTCAGAACTTAAATTAAGTTTTTCATCATCATATGAAATATATAATGGACGAATACCAAGCGGATCTCTACCTAAATGCAAAGTAATATTTTCTTCATTAATATCTAAAATCATAAAAGCAAATTCACCTAATAGTTTCAAACATGTACTCTCAATACCATATTTTAAATATATTTCAGTAATTACTTTACAATCAGATTCATTCAGAAGTTTTTTATCAAAATCATTCTCTTCAATTAATTCTTTGTAATTATATATCTCTCCATTACATAATGTATAAATTGTTCTATTGTCTTTTTCTATATATTTTATAAAAGGTTGTATTCCTTTTGGCGAAGTGTCAATAATGGATAATCTATGAAAACCAAGCAAAACACTAATTTGTTCTAATAATTTTAATTGTAATAAATTAGAAACATCCGGACCTCTGTTTTTAATCCTATTAAAATATTCAAAACATTTCTTCTGTTCTTCTATTGTTTGTTCTACTTTGCTAAATAAAGCCCATATACCACACATTTATCGTAATATATATAATTATAATCTTCTGTTTAAATAATCTTTTTTATAATAATCTTTTTATTTATTATATTTTTATCAATTTTTATGTGCTATTTGAAAATACATTCAATGAATTTTTTTTACTAAAATATATTTTTGATTCATCTGAATCATCATTATTCTTATCAAAATCTAAAAAAAATATTTCTGAATTTTCAGTTCTATTCGTCCATTCTTCTTTTTCTTGTGTTTTATATTCCGTATATTTAATATCCTTTTCTAAAATTTCTATTTCACTATTTTTTTTATTAGCTTTATCTTTAATAATTTCTTTATTATTTAACTTATTATTTAATTGATTATTTAACTGATTATTTAACTGATTATTTAACTGATTATTTAACTGATTATTTAACTGATTATTTAACTGATTATTTAACTGATTATTTAACTGATTATTTAACTGATTATTTAACTGATTAT
>Ga0214923_10009640_pt1 | contig 10026 bp, 11 predicted proteins | sample LL1510_MetaG_FD_177993 | JGI IMG/M metagenome (GOLD analysis project Ga0214923, IMG submission 177993) | Freshwater microbial communities from Lake Lanier, Atlanta, Georgia, United States - LL-1510 | ecosystem: Environmental > Aquatic > Freshwater > Lake | place: USA: Georgia | collected...
TCCGTATAATGATATTGTTGTGAAAAATGTACAATATGTAATGTCTTCGGATGATACAAAATATAGTAAAATACCAGTAATTACCGAGCAAGTTATCAAATATCCGGATACATATATTACGTCAACAGATGTTAACGGAAACATTATGAATACGGTAATCAAACGGAGTATTCCGGCCTGTGATATTGACGCTATTCCTATACCTACATCAGCGAGTGATGTACCTGGACCAGTTATTCATTTAATCAAAGATAATACAATACCTCTATATAACTATGCTACTCGCACGAATAGTTATGGTATACAAAATGAAGAAGATGCTAGAGATATTAAATATTCAACTATAAATAATATATTCTGTAAAGATGGTGTGGAAACGAATTTATTTTCTTTATATATTGTGAATAATAATGATGAATACGCACGCATTTTTAATTTCAATACTCCACTCTCCTTATATTTTCAAAGCGATGTTAGTAATTCTTTAAGCGCATACGAGATTTCTTTCCAAAATATTTCATTAACTCTCTCGAATATATCTTTAAATATTTATTATAATGATTCCAAAGTGTTATTGCCGCATATTCCTAGTATAAATATTCCTATATCAAATACCGCATCATATGATATTTCATTGAATAAAACCGCTGGAAATAGTCCTAGTTATACAAGGTATTCAGGACAACTATATATTGGTATGTTGAACATATCAAATATTTATTTATTCACACAACCTGGATATGTATATACCGTGAAATTACAATGTAATATGAATTATAGTGCTCCCAATAATGCTATATACACGAGTTATTTTACAAATATTCAAAGTGGTGTTGTATGTAATACTACATCCATTAGTAAGACTGAAACAAATTGTAAAATAAATACAAATCCGTCTATCCAACAAAATACTGGATTTTCGTTATACTGATTTTTGTTGTGCAAATTTTTCATCCGCGGTATGATTGATAATTACATTTATCATATATTCAAATACTTTTAATAATTCAATGGCTTCATTATATTGAGTAAACCAAAAATTTTGCTTCCATCTTTTCAAAATGGGTCTATCCAATAATTTTTCCGGATTGAATAACAATTCCACATTGGTATAATATATTTCATCTTTGATTTGGAAATATCGATTGGTTATCAACTTGAATGTATCAATGATTTCACCGTATATCATTTGTGTTTCTAACGTAACTGGTTGTTTCATGAAATTCGACTCTAACAATATATTTTTCATCCATTCTATACTGTCTAAGGTATGTAATCCTATGCGGTATGATAAATAATTCATTATGGTTGTATATAATGAATTATTTATATAGTTTTATTGGTTTATGGTTTTATACATTTGGTGTTAACGTAGGGTTCAAACACATTTTTTGATTAGGGAATACTTGACCTGATAAACATTTATCAGCTTCACCTACTTCAATACAACCACGACGACCTTCATATTCACCTACTAAACACCAACCGGTTTTACCTGATGCGATTGGCTTCTGAATAGGATTGGTAGCAGTATCGGGTGCTGGTTGTTTTGGTGTTTGACTTGATACATTGATCGATTGGTCTAATTGTTGTTTCGCTCGCTCATCGACATGCGGACGACTTGCGTCTTTTAATAAATCACCTATGGATGATACTGTTCCTCCGGCAATATCAATGCCCGTTTTAGCAGTATCGGTAGCTATATCAGCGGTTTTATCGATTAATGTTCCTGCGGTATAACCAAATACAGATAAGACTTGGGTAATTAATGGGCCAAATATATTTACTAAGGTTTGAATCAAATTTCCAATTATGGTTAACATATTTATTCCTAAAAAGGATAAAATTAACAAAATTAGTAAGAGAATAATAATATAATTTTTATTACTAAACATACTTTCAGGAGATGGACCAACTGGACTAGAAAATCTTGGTGTATTATCCATATTATATAATATCTGATATTATATTTTTTCTGAGTAATATTTTACGTTCGTTCAATTATTTTTTTTATTTTATCGATACTTTGTAAATGGGATTATTTAATTATATCGATACGTTCTTTTTTATAAGTTTAGGAATTACTTTTATATTAATTTTGTTGTTGGTTTTTCATTTCAAACAACAGATTATTAGTTTAGAGCATAAAAACGATACTATGTTTGAAATTATCAATAATATTGTGAAAGAATTAACGGCATTAAAAGGCGCATTTATTCAAAGTTCTCTATCCCGGGAAAATGAAATCATCAATACTTCAGTTCAATGTGTTCCTCCAAAAATAAATGTTGAAAATAAAATTGTTATTTCTGATTCGGATGACTACGATGATGATACGAGTTATACAAGTGGTCAAAGTGAAACAGATAGCGATGCGGAATCAGAAGACGATAGTGATTCCGAATATGACGACGAGAAAAATGTTCTTGAAAAAGAAGTCATTGTTGAAAACATAGATATACACGAACCACGTGAAGAATCTTCAAACGAAATTAAAGTGATCAATATCGAATTAAGTAATATCGATGATTCTATGGAAAATGGTTCTGACATAGAAGATGAAACTGATAATTTAGAAGAAGAGAACCATATTGAAGATTTTGTAAATACTGAAACGATTGTCGTTGAAAAAATAGAGTCATCCGAAAATTTAGGAACAACCGAACCTACTGAAACATTATCTACCACTGCTGAAAATAATAAAGAAGTATATCGCAAAATGAGTTTACAGGCATTAAAAACACTGGTTATTACCAAAGGTTTATCGAGTGATACCAGCAAAATGAAGAAGAATGATTTATTGAAATTGTTAGAAAGTGAAATGTAAACCGATGAACATTTCAAAGTAAATTATATGTAATATATTTTATTATATATTATATATAATAGAATGTTATCTTTTTCCAATGTTGATATTGCTTATCCAATAATTAAAGAAACTGTACCAAAATCTTCTTTAGGATATAATACAAATAATAAATACCCTGAATTTCCGCCACTTATGAGCGACGGCCGTTCGATTGTATCTTCTCATCAACCTGAAGCCATTATCAATAATGAGCTTCTTCATAGAAATGGTATTCAAACCAATTGGCAATATAGAAAATATCTAACTGAAAACTCCAAAGAGATTATGGAATGGAATTTCCGCGAAGCATCAAATGATGCTGGGTATTTCAAACGCCATACCGATGCTCCTATCAACGCCATGGATTCTCTTCAATCCGCAACCACCCCTTACTTATTTAATTCAATCATGGATAATAATAAACCAATTGGTCATGCTTCCAGTGATTTAAAAATGTTATATTTGTCTAGAGAACAATTGAACGCACGTAAAATTTCGCCAGTGATTACACAAGAAGACCTTTTACGTAAAATGTAATATTGTATCACTCCTTGATAATTCTAATTATAATATATTATAATTATCATTGTTTTAACGCGGTCTATCGGTTAAATCTAATCCTGATGGTCCTCGTGGACCTACACTACCTGGAGGTCCTTCTTTACCTTCTGGCCCATCATCTCCTTTTTCACCTGTCGGTCCGGTTGGTCCAGTGGGTCCGGTTGGACCTTTTTCCCCCGTTGGACCAACTTTATCTTTTAATTGTCTAGCAATTTCATCTTTAATAAAATCATTATATTCGCCAAATGATTCACTATAGGAATGGCGGAATTTTATAAAAATAATAAATAGACACATAGCTAAACCATAATATATATTGAATTTCGTATAGGTAATTATCAATATGATTTCTATCATACGTCGGAATATAGTATTCGCGTTGTTGGAGAATATAGTTGGAAATAATACATACAATACAATGATTATGAAAAATAAAATACTAAATTTGTTGATCAAACCTTTCATTATAATATGGGTATAAAATATTTATTGGCTGAAAATAAATATTTTAATGAGCTGAAAATTCTGAATATTGAGGGCTTGTTCCTTTAGGTCCGGGTGCTCCTACAGGTCCTGTTGTTCCGATTGGGCCTTGACCACCTTGTGGACCTGTTGGTCCTGGGAGACCTTGAACACCTTGATTTCCTTGAGCTCCGGTTGGACCAGGAACACCTTGATTACCCATTGGTCCAGGGATGCCTTGAATTCCTTGTTTTCCTTGAGGACCGGTCGGACCAGTTGAACCAGCAGGGCCGGGAACGTTAGAAACTCCGGTTGGACCGGTTGGACCTGGAACACCTTGGTTGCCTTGTGGGCCGGGAACATTCGAAACACCAGTGGGACCCGTAGGACCTGGAACACCTTGATTGCCTAGAGCACCTGCTGGACCGGTAGAACCAGTTGGTCCGGCCGGTCCAATTGGTCCGGTAGCACCAGTTGGCCCAGGAACATTTGAGACTCCTGGCGCACCCTTATCACCCTGAGCTCCTTTATCGCCTTTGTCTCCTTTATCTCCTTTATCACCTTTTGGACCAGCTGGTAATTTATCTATACCAAGTGTTTTCTTAACGTTAGCTAAATTATTTTTCAAATAATTGTTAATAAAATAATTATTAAAATTACTATCCATTAATTGAAAATTTCCTTCAATAACTGAATGATTACTTCGTATAAAAATGACCAATAAACAAATCGCCAAAGCATAATATTTATTATGACTAGCAAATATAATTAATAAAATAATTTCAATTATCGTTGGGATTACTCCAGTAGAATTATGTATAATACTTTGTGGAAATATCAAAAATAATATCAAAACAAAACAAATAAAAATCGTATATTTATTTATGTGTTTATTCATGTGAAATATAAAATATATAAATATAATATTTGTTGATTAAAGTATATAGCTTTTATGAATTTAATCAGTTTCGACATCGGCATCAAAAATATGGCTTATTGTATTTTTCAACTAAATCCTGGTTCTCCTCCTTCCATTGTAGATTGGAATATTCTAAATTTAATGGAAGAAGAAGCACCCAAATCTTATTGCGCTTGTTATCTAAAAGCCAAAAATAAAAAAACACCTGCTAAAATTTGTGGAAAAACTGCGAAATATATGAAAGGTTCTCATTTTTATTGTGATAAACATGCTAAAACCAGCGATGAATATATTATACCTTCCAAACAAAATGCTCCGGCATATTTCAAAAAAATGAAAGTAAACGATTTAATCAATACTTGTATTCAACTTCATTTAATGGCTCCAGGAGAGAACTTTACAAAACCCGTTTTATTAAATAAAATTATTGAATATTATGATACAAAATGTTTTTTACCAATACAAATGAAAAAGAAAAAGTCGGCGAATGATACTGATTTGATTGTTATCGGAAAAAATATGAAAATTTTGATGAATGAAATAGCAGGAATACGTGATATTACACACGTTGTTATTGAAAACCAGATTTCTCCTATTGCGAATCGCATGAAAACAATACAGGGAATGTTGGCCCAATATTTTATTATGAATAATACAGATATTCATATAGAGTTTGTTTCCTCTGTAAATAAATTGAAGTTTTCCGGGGAACCTACGGTTCCCCCGGACGCCCCCTCCTTATCCTTGGGGGAAGGTGTAGATAGTATTGTAGTGGATGATGGTAATAGTAAGATAGGAAATAAAAAAAATAAAAATACAGAAACCAATTTAGAAAATACATTTAGAGAACCTAGCAAAAAACCTGTAATTCAGAATGTAAATTACAAACAACACAAAAAAGACGGTGTTGAAAAATGTTCTCTTTTATTAGACCAAAATATAGAATTTAAAAAATGGAAACACGTTTTAGAAACAAAGAAAAAGGATGATTTAGCGGATTGTTTTTTACAAGGAATGTGGTATATCCATAAATATTTACAATAACTCTCCTCAACCAACCATTATTTATTCAACCACCCACCATTTAGCAAAAATTACATATTCCACAAAACAAAAGGGAGGGGGCGTCCGGGGGAACCGTAGGTTCCCCGGAATATATTATTCATTGCGGAGAACTTAAAAATAAAAATTGTATATTTATCATAAGATAAAATGGAAGTCATTGATATTGGATTTAATGATTTAGAACCTATTTCGATTGATTTTGATAATTCCTCAAAACCTAGTTCATCCGTCAATTTCGGTCCTGGTATAGAATTATTAATGAATGATAAAAAAAAATCATCCAACAACAATATTAATATCGAACTCGGTGATTTAGATAATTTAGAAAATGAATTAAATGAATTAGGTAATTCTGCTACCAATAATAGTTCGAATAATGATATCCGTTCAGTTGGCGGTTTTGCCTCCAATTTATTTAGTGGGTTTAGCACAAGTGCTGAACCTACCGCTAGTTCTAAAAGTATTAATTTAGAAAACGAATTCAGTGATTCAAAATTAGGTCAATCTACCGTAGAAGGTGTGGGTAATACCAAGACGTGGGATGGTTTTGTTAAAATGAGCGAAATTCCTATTGGCGGTGATAAAGGCAGCGGAGGTATGAATCTAAGCGAAAGAGACCGTAGAAGAAAAAAACGTATGATGATTAAAAAATTAGAAGAATGGCATGAAAAAGGATTTATCAAACACAATTCGCATTTCAATTTAGATTCTAGTTATGAAGAAGTTGAAGACGAATATGAAACCGCATTAGAAGATAAACGTAAAAAGGATAGTATTAAACTACAAGGTTGGTGGTTTATGACTTTTGTAAATTCAGTAGAATACGCAAACGCCGCTTTCAATCCTTTTGATATCAATTTAGATGGTTGGGGAGAACAAGTTAGCGAAGATATTGATAGTTATGAAGAAATTTTTGCCGAATTACACGATAAATATAAAGGTGGAAAAATGGCTCCTGAATTATCTTTATTATTGCGATTAGGATTTAGTGCGGCGGTTGTGAATTTCACGAATAAAGCATTATCTACCGCTACTCCTGGTTTCAATGATGTAATCCGACAAAACCCTGATTTAATGAAGGCATTTACCAACGCAACTGTAAATAGTATGTCTCAACAATCCCCTGGATTTGCCTTCGCCAGTAATTTAATGCAAGAGCAATCGAATAAACCTCGTGGACCTCCTCCTCCGGCCGCAGTAGAAACCAAAAATCAAGCTCCACCTACTAGACCAGGAATGGTATATACGGAAGCACCTGGAAACAGACAAGATATAAATGCGGCTCGTGGTGCGATGTTTAGAGAATCAGGTGTTGATGTGAATAGTCAATACCAAGATATGTCTCAACAAGAACGCACAATGAGACCACCTGCTAGACCTGAAATGCGTGGCCCACAAAACAGCGATATAGATAATATTTTGTCTGGATTAAAAACACGCAGTGTAAATATTCATGAACAATCTGTGAATAATGACGATGATTCGATGATTTCTATTAGTTCATTAAAAGATATGCAAAATAATAACATGCCTAAGCGTAGTCGTAGAAAACAACGTTCCGATAAGAACACTGTTTCATTAGATATCTAATTCCATAAAATTTATATATAACAATATATATCATATATTTTGTTATAAAGCTTTCATAGTATCAATTGGTAAATGTTTCGGATACTTTTACACATGACCCACCTATATATGTCGCTGAATAAGTTGCTTTATAGGGCTTAGTATGTTCGGTTGTTTCATAATAAAATGTCCATGATAATGAAGAGGATGATGCTCCTCCTTTTATACAATCATAAATATTTCCTTCGAATTGTGCCCACACGCCTCGATTGATTGATGCGTCTTGAGGGAAAATATTTATAGGCTGATTACCTGGTCCGCCTAATCTATTCGCAAGAATATGACCGGCATCGCAATTTTGTACACCATCATCGTCTAACATTCTAGAATAATCTTGTGTGCATGATGTAGTATCAGTTCCGGTATCTAAATTAGATGATGTAATCGTAATTGATGCGGATGTAATGACTGGATAACCATTGTGATATGAATAATAATATTTACCAACCGCGCCACCGCCTGTAGTTAAATAATTATAACCACTGGTTGGACAAGGGACTGTGCTACATATACATGATGTAGATGTAATATTTTTATAGAATTCTTCACTATATGCTTTGCTAAATAGTATGAAAATCGCTACCAAAAATAATAGTTGGGTCATCACTCTAACATAGCTATATATAATATCATTATATTTATTGTTCACAAGAGAATAAATATATATTTAGTATAACCATATGAATAAAAAAATACAAAAAAAGTCCAAAAATATAAAATTTGACGAAACTATATACACTGTTCTTATACCGTCGTTTCGCGAAATGAATCAAGATATACGCGACGATTTATGGTGGAATAAAAAAGAATGTAATATGTTTTTTGAGTCGGCAAAAGAAGAAGTAAGAACATATATGAAATCTCGCGAAGGAATTCATCATAAACACGCATTAACCGCATTATATCAACCTATTCTATTTCATTATAACCCCAGCTATTTTACATAGTGCTACTTTCACATGTAAGCGGATGTTGTAAATATACTTTGTGGTCATCGCCATTGGTCTCTTTCAAATCATACTGGTCCGCGCATGTTTTATCTTCACAATCGGTCATACTACATGTGTGTAATTGTCCCGATTCATTTTCAAAAATCTCACCGCAAGAATGATAATAATCTATACATTTGATGGTGGGAACGTGTGGAACGATATCTTTGTTGTGTGTAAACCTCCAATAATTCGACATTTTTTTATTCACATAATTCGCATATGTTGTATCCCCTATGCGTGGTTGACCGAAATTATATACTTGAACCCCTTGAACGTCTTCTTTAATTAATTCCATCGCCATGATTTGCGATACAGCTGCACCATATGAATGACCCGACACAATCACTGAATTATATTGTCGTGTTGATAATAATAATTTCACTTCCTTGATAACTTCATCTTTTACGGCTAAAGTGGATTCATAAAACCCCTTATGAATATTACAATTACAATCTGAAAATGTATCATAGGGGATTTTTTTGATTTCCAAATCTTTTACCCAATTCAATCCCGAAGATGAACCGCGAAATACCACATATATATTTTTGCGACTTGAAATTACACCGAGATATCCTTGTAAATCCGATTTCACATCATATATAATTCGCTTTACTTCCAATTCATTCGCAGGTGGACGTAAAGTCATATTACTGTATATTTCCTTACCACAATAAGCGGCACCGCTTAAAAATACTGAGATTGTCGCCTCATCTAAGTTATACGCACGTATACTTTGTAAAAAAAGTATCAAACATACAAATAAAAAATACATTATATACATTATGGTAATATTTTTACACCTTTCTTTGATTTATTATATTTTTTTAATTTATTAGTTTTCTTTGATTTATTATATTTTTTTGGTTTTTTATAAAGACGTTTTATTGTAAAATCACCACCGGTAATAATGTTTTTAATTAAATTACTCAACTCAGTAAATTTTTCGTTAAATTCAGGTTGCTTATAAAAAGTATCAATACTACCATTGCACAAACTAGTTTCAATACTATCAAACGTTGGTTTTAAATCGTGTATAAGTTCAATATAGTTTATTGTATCTATATTTACACTTCTAGCGTGATTCATATTAAAATCGCTACATTTTTGGACCCAATCAAATTTAATCATATCAATATCTGTAGAATCTTGTATATTTTGTTTTATTTCTTCTAGATTCTGTGATTTATCAAATAATAAATCCTGAGTAATCTCGATGTTTTTTATTTTACCTTTCTTTTTGAAAATATCATCCAAAAACAGTTTATCTAATATTATCGTATATTTATTTGAATAATTATTCAATACACACATATTTAAAACGGTAGATATGAAATCAGGATATTTAAAAAATAAATAAATCATTGTGGTATCAAGCTTGTAATATAATTTAGTAAATTCGCTTGCAGCAATTAACTTATTATTAATAACGGTAAGAATATACATATCATTCAAATTGATATAATTATGAATTTGACTATTTTCTTCAATTGTCTCGTTATATACCCCATCTTCCATCATTTTGTCTCGAATAACAGTCTTTAACGTTTTTT
>Ga0214923_10009641_pt1 | contig 10025 bp, 4 predicted proteins | sample LL1510_MetaG_FD_177993 | JGI IMG/M metagenome (GOLD analysis project Ga0214923, IMG submission 177993) | Freshwater microbial communities from Lake Lanier, Atlanta, Georgia, United States - LL-1510 | ecosystem: Environmental > Aquatic > Freshwater > Lake | place: USA: Georgia | collected 2015-10-15
ATCATGCCAATACTGTTGAATGATACTGAACAACAGTATTGGCATGATGAACCCGCTCTTGATGAAGCTGATAAAGACCTTCAAGAATATAATTTCTTTTATGCTAATGGTTCTCTTGAAATTTCACCGGCAGACACTTTTAACCACGATGACCTTGCTCGTCATTTGAACATTGGTAACGATCATAAAGGGCCAATGGCCAGCGGAATTGTCACTGTGTCAAATGGCGAAGCAACTTGGGACGTTCATTCTAACATTGACCTTAAAACTATTTCTCGTATATTTAAAGATTATTCAGACCAAGTTGGATGGAAATGGGCTGGCATTAAAGATATTAATGGCAAGGTGGTAAGCAAATCTTTAATTGCTCCACAAAAACCAATTGTTCTTAATTATGCTTGGGCCAATGACCATCTTTATATCGGTAAAACCTCTCATGCCGTTCTTGCGCTAGAAGCTAAAGACGCTCCTCTTTGCGGCAAAATTGAAATTGTCGATAAGAAGGCTCGTATCACGCCTGCATACACAGCAGCCCTTCCTCAATTATTTGAATGGGCCAATGATCAGGGTATGAGGCTTTACGGTTCATCTAATAACCTTGTTGAGCGCAATGAGACTATGGAACTAAAAGATCTTGGCGTTCCTAATGATAATCGCCCACCATCAAATCCAGTAGAGGGCGAGGCCGAAGACGATACAACCATCAATTCAGAAACCGAGCTTGGCGTTCATAAATGCCCAATCTGTGATGAGATCTTCCCAGACTGGCATTTATACGATGAGCATCGTCGTGATGAACATGGCGAAAGCGATACTGAAATTGAGGAACACGGCAAATTTCCTGAGCTTGATATGGATCAAACCAACCCTCCCCATTTCACAGAACAACAGCCAACAACAATGCCTGTGTATGGCATGGCAGAAGCGGCTAGGGTTGATGGACCATTTGATAAATATGCCAGAGCATTTGATTATGATGAAAACAAAGACCAATTCTATGTTGCCTATCTTTATGGCTCACCTGTAGGATATGGAGTCGTTAGGGATACAGAGCTTAGAATGATTTACTCTGCTGTAAGAAGGCGCGGAGTTTTATCAGCATTAGAAAATCAAATCAAAATTCATCATCCTTACTTAGAAACCAGCATGACGCACGATTGGGAGCCTGAGGTATTTCGTAAGCGGGGTTGGGTCAACACTGATGGCAAGAAATGGGTTTACGAGGCGGCCAAGGAGCCTAAAGATGTTATTACTGACCCCATCCCATTCATTTATGACATCCCCGCCGACACAGTTACAGTCGGTCACCCCGGTCAAAGAACTTCAGACATCCCCGGCAAGTTTACTCCCGCAGGTATTGTGGAAGGAATGTACGAACCGGGTGGCACAGTAAACATTACTACGATGACTACTATGCCCTACACAGTAAATCATATTTTAACATTGTGGTATTATCAGTACCCAGAGTTCAGTGTCAAGAGAGTTAACCTTATTGACGCCGAAGGAAAGAAGACAAAATTAGCAAATGGCGCACTATAACGCAAATGGCGAAATCTGCAATTGCGGATTTGGTCAATATAATGAACAAGTAGATGAATCCCTTGTAAAAGAGGCAGGCGCAAAGCTTGATTGGATTCGCGAGCGCGAAGACAAATTTTTCCTTACACCAGACGGTCAACAGTTTTTCACTTTTCTGGAAAATTCAGTTAAAGCAAATGAGAAAATTGACCCTTTAGTTCCATGGCTTTGGAGAGAAGCCAAAAAAGGAAGAATCGAGAACCCTAGAGATTATGATTTTCAATATTTAAGTCACTTAGCCGATTGGTTTGTTTCCAACTCTCCCACCCGTCGTGGCGTGGACATTATGCAACTTACTACCGATCAAGTTGCAGAAAAAATTGACGAATGGGATGAAGAACTTCGCAGTAAAAATATCGATTCAGAAAAAGCCGGAGGGCAGGTTGTTGCCGAGGTTGGCGATGGGTGGACTATCCGCCAGCTTACCAATAGCGAAGAAGCTAGTGTAGAAGGTGATGCTATGGGTCACTGTGTTGGTGGTTATGGCAGAGCAATTGAAGGCGGCGACACTCTAATTTATTCTTTAAGAGATGAACAAAATCTTCCTCACACTACTATTGAAATTCGTCCCGCAGCTAGTGAATACAATAATGAAATCATGGAACGGATGCGTAGTCGCAAAAAAGTTAGAGATATCATTGCTAGAGAAAAAAGGGCTTTCGATGTTGTAAAAGAAGAACTCAGTAAAGATGAATTAGAAAAATTTATTGAGGATGTAGCTAAAAAATATAACGTTGATCCAGAAGAATTAAAAGCCGCTTATATTGAGCATTATTACGGCAAACCAATGGAGCCAATTCCGCCTCTTTCACCAGATGGCGGCAAAGTTATTCAAATTCAGGGTAAGGGCAATCGCGAACCAATTCCAGAGTATCAAGAATTGGTCGGCAATTGGTTAATGAGTTTAGAATATCCACCAGAGGTAAATGTTCGCAAAACTGTGGCGCATTATTATCCTCCTGAAACTGTATGGGGTCTTGAAGATTTTGCCCTTGGGCAACAAGAACCTGATTATCAATATGAAACAGTTCAAGTCGCTCCTAGCTCTTGGGAACAATATTTTAGAGTTGACAACGTAGAGGAAGAATACGAAGATTACGAAGATGTAATTCATCCGATTGAAGACGGCAATTGGCAATCAATTGTAGATGATATATTTTATGATCCAGAAGAGATGGTAGAAAAAGCAGAAAGCTTTAGCAACTCTCTTGGCATTGGTTTACAATATGGTTACCTTTCGTCTGAAGAAATCCAAAAAGCAAGAAACTTTGCTTATGATTACGTTCAAAAGCACTTCAGACAATTTGAAGGAAATTTGCCGGGTGGGCATAGAACGCTTTATGAAGCATGGAAGTTTTCTCCATATGGTCAGGCGGCAGATTTTGCAATCGGTGCTGACTTTATTGCAAGAAGCACAGATGAACCAATCTATGAATACTCTGGGCCTATAGAACCTAATCTCAATCAAGGCGAATTGTTTGGGCCGGGCCGTGATCCTAATATCGAAATCAGTCCGACTGAAATGCTCCCGCCTGTTGAGCCTGACGTTCCATGGAATGACCCAAGAAATCTAGATAATCAAGCTGGCAAATTTGGAAAACTGTTTAAACGATTCCGACGCAAGTCAAATATTTTAGACAAAATTAATAATCAACTTGATCCAAGGGTTTGGGACAATGCATCTGCTCCTCGTCCAATTCTTAAACCAGAAATTGCTGATTGGGTTGTTAATTTTATTACTGCTGCTTTGGAGCGCAGTGGTTATACTGATGTTGACTCATGGGCTTCATTTGTCGTCACAGGCAGTCTTACCACATATCAGTATTCAAACAGATCTGATCTTGATGTTTCGTTATTTGTTAATGCGGAGCGGTTCCCCGATTGGTCAAGGGCAGAAATTATTGCAATTATGATGGATCAGTGCGACAACACGGTTGTACCCGGCACCGGCCATCCTCTACAGTGTTATGTTGTGCCAGAAGGGTTTACTTATGAAGACCTTTACAAGCCGGGGCTAAGGTCCGCTTATGATGTTACTGCTCACAAATGGATTGTCCCGCCAGAGAAGGAACGCTCGCGCAACGTTGTTCGTGAAATGAATGAAGCTTATACGATTGCTCTTGAAAATGCTGATAAGATGGAAAAGCTCATCCGGTATGAGCCAATCAAAGCCATTCAATTTTATCATCAAGTGCATACTCGTAGACGCAAAGATATGCTTGCGGGCAACGGAGACTTTTCTCCTTCAAACATTTCGTACAAGATGATGGAAGAGCGTGGACTCTTTGATCAAATCAAGAATCTTGAAGAGCAATACGAAGTTTGATTAAGCCTCCGTTTTATATTATTTCCGATACACACTTTGGCCACAAAAATATCGTAAGATATTGCGATAGGCCGCATTACCATGAGCAATTAATAATTGCTAATTGGCGTAAAACCATCAAGCGTGGTGACACAGTGTTACATCTTGGTGACCTAATGATGGGCGGTGATGAATATTACCATCATTTTGTTGAAAATATCGCACCCAAATTGACCGGAACGCGATATATTGTATTAGGAAACCACGATAAAAGGAAGTATGACTATGAAGAAATTGGCTTTAAAGTTATTAGACCATTTACCATCAATTATCGAAATCATGAAGTTAGCTTTGATCATTATCCTAAGCTCTTCAACGTAGAAAACCAAAAGCAAATTCATGTTCACGGTCACATTCATAACCACGCTTATTCTCGCAACGAGCCGACCCGCTGGGGCAATATAAACGTCTCTGTGGAGGCTATTAATTACAAACCGAGGAATATTGCCAGATTGCTAAATAAAGAAATTAGGCGGCGTAATAAGCTGCTTAATATTGGCAAACGGCCGCTTAATTAACGATGAATGATGTAGCATACATTAAAGAAGTATTGGGTTCAGCTCGGCCCCTCCCTCCCCGCAAGCAAAAGATCGGTAATTCCGAAGTTGCTTGGTGGGAAGGCAAGCCCGGTGATGCTGTTGTAATGGCTCAAGGCGGCAGTATTCCTGACAGAATCCTTGCTGAAAAAACAGTCGCCGCTCAATTAGAAGGCTTTGGATATAAAAGGGCTACATTTTATTTTGCCGCAGGTCCTGAAATGGAAATTCTCGATAAAGAGCGTAACGAGCGAGAGCAAGGCGGAACTAATACTGATGATGAAGGATTGAACGCTAATCAACGCGAAAGAATTATTGAAAGACAAGACAATTGGAACGATCTTGTAGAAAAGGCAAAAAGGCTGGTTAACACTGGCGCTGTTACAGTAATAATTAATGATCAAGAGCACGTTGTTGGTAGCGTAATTGGAGATAATGGAACTTATGAATCTACAATTATGAGGCAAGACCCAGCATCGCCCGTTATTACAGGCTGGCATTGTGAATGCAAATGGAACCAATTTGCTTGGCAGCGAACCCGCCAATGGAAAATTTATGAAGGTCGGCCCTGTTCTCATGTTTTAGCCCTCTACTTTATGTCTAAAATGCTCCCAACTCAAGGTGTTGAAGAATCAGGTGTTACTCAGATGCCGCCACAGGGGACCGCCGGACCAGTTGGCGAGCCTAGTCCATTTGCTACCGCCCCCGGAGCGCCACAGGCTCCCGGTATGCCAGAGGGCGTAGTTCCCTCTGTTCCAAGGGGTCCAAGAGGACTAGAGCAGCTTACTCCATTTAAACCAGAGGACGTTGGTGCAGTCAATCCTGATGAGGCGCTTGAACAAAGGCTTGGCCCGCTGGCTCCTAAAATGCCGGAACGACCACAGACTGAATTAACGGCAGAGGAAGAAAGGTTCTTGGGTTATCAACCAAGGCAAAAGATTCAGACTCCGCCACTTGAACAACTTAAAGAAATGCAGCGTCAGCAGCAGCAGCCATCTGCACCCGGTCAAGCTCCTTATGGTCAGGCCGCGCCTCCCGGCACAGTATCTGTTCCCGGTGCTAGACTCCCAAGCGAAAGAAACCCAATTGGCTTCCCCGGGGGCGTTTGGTCAAGTGTTTACAATGGACATAGGCTCGCAGCTACACCCGGTTGGTACAGATATCAATCAGGAGACACAATTACGCTCGCTGAATCAGTTATTGGATTAACTGAGGGTCCGTCTAACGCCAATGGAGTTGGCGTATATCAGGAAGTACCAGCAAGGTCCGTTGGAGAGGTTCATGACCAAGACCCAACTCTTGGATTTGTTGAGGCCATTTTCCCGCTGTCAGGCGGAGCTAGAACTCCAACTCATGTAAGATGTTTTATTGAACCTAAGGAGATTGTTCCGCCAAATCAAGGCGGGGGCGAGCGCCGCGATCCTGATACTAAAGATCGTCCTTTTGGTTCTTAAAAGCATCCTTTAAAGGTTTGCCAAATGTATAACCTTTAATTGTTGTCCAAAATTCATATTCGTCTCTAATAACAGAAAATAAAACCCTAAAGGGAAGCAAAGTCCAAAATATCGCTTCTGATAATTTAGAGTTTTCCATCTATATATTGAGCTTGGGCGTAAGTCAATTTAATAAAAGGTTTATCCCAAGCGGCAGCTTTTTCTTTTAACGATAATTTCGCCGTTTTATGTCCTGTGCCTCCGCATACTTCACATTGTTTGCTTTGATCAGGATACCATGAAAAAGGTTTTGGCAACTGTATTCTGCCTTGCCCTTTACAAATGTCGCATACCACTTGGTTTAGCATCGACCAGTCAGCAGTTTCAATTGGTGTTTCTGCTACAGGAGCATTAAATTCCCAAAGCTCTTGAGGCATAGATTCTTCGCTAAATTCGACAATGCCTTCTCCGTTACAAGTTGGGCAAAGTTTTGCTTCGGAGATGTTTTGACCAGCGCCATAGTTATATCCCTTGCCGCCACAAGTTGGGCAAATGTCTGGTCGCATTTCCAATTCATAACTAGCTGCTTGTGGAATAAAATTGGCTGGCAAATACCTTTGATAACCGGTTGCCTGCGTTAGTCCTGAAACGTCAGTTAGATCGTCCCATTTTGGCAATTTTTTAGCTACTTCATAGCCATAGTTTTGTTTCACGCTTTCAACAAAATCTTGATAATCGTCTTCGCTATAGAATCTACGAGGAACGTCTACGCGATTTCTTTCTTTGTTGTAATTCATTCTGTCCCAAAGTTTTACCCAATTAACAATTGGATAATCTTCGGGATCGTATTCGTAATACTCAATGTTGCTTCTAACTTCTTCCATAAAACGGTCAACTTCGCTGTCTTGTGCCAGCGCATCAAATAACTCTCTGACAATTTCGGCGTTATTATGATAATTGATATCATTTAATTCTACAAATTCTTCGGCTATATTATCCCAATCAGGGTTTCCTCGTTCATATTCTGTACCTTCGCCAATAACCAAGTCTTCATATTCTGCCACTTCTTGAGCTACTTCCCAAGGATCAAGAACTTGTGCTACATATTCACTTATAGTATCTGGGTCCGGTAATTGAATATAAGCCTCTTCTTCTCCTTGTAGCCCATCTTCGCTGCCCGGCCCTCCATCGTCATCATCTCTGTTCATTGCCTCATTAAATTCTGTTACCATGTGGCGGAATTGAGGCATGGCATTGTTTGATTTACCTTGAATCGCTCCAAGCGTTCCATCTGGATTGTAATGCCAAGTAAGTTTGGGCAAACCATCTTCGTCACGAAGAGAAAACGCCTCAATATTACCAATATCAATGTTATGAGCATATACTTGATCTTCGTTACCGATGCAATGGCCCATTGCTTCGCTTTCAAGTTCCGCTTCTTCTCTGTTTTTAATTTGATGAACTGTCCATCCCTTGTGAGCAGGATCAGTAATACGATAAACAACGCCAGAATCTTTAGTATCAGCAAAAGCTTGAATTAACCTTTCCCGTTTCTCAAGTTCTGCAATATACCTTGCGTGTTGTCTTGATGCGTCTACAACATCATTCGGCTTCATCTGGTCAATATTGCGATTGTATTTTTGTACAAGTTCTTTAATAACATCGTTCAAGGATTTATCGCGGTCACGATCAACATTCATCCAGTCGCTATAAAGGTCTTGATATTCAACTCCTAGTTGCTCTGCAATCAGTCCAAGCAATTGATGATTACTCCAATTAGGAGTCAAATCAATATCTTGATTGTGTCGCTCATTTAAATATTGCGCTCTTTTGATGCCCCTATTGATTGCGCCGCGAACTTCATCTTCTGAACGACTGCGCCTTGCTGGTGAATTAGGAGCATTAAACCAATCAGCCCAATCGCCCCAACTAATAGCCATGAAGTTCTCATCTCCAACTGCTGATAATGGAACTTTAGAAATATCTGGATTTTCATTTAGACTTGCTTGCCCTGCACTAGATAACGCTTGATCAACAACGTTGCTTCTTGTTGGACTCATAAGACCAATTGCTATATCTTTGTAACGCTCGGGTAGCTGTTTCCATCTATCTTCTTCGTAAAAATTTTCGCGATTGTCTTCGTGAGCGCTAAATGATGGAATAATCATGTAAATGGAATCAATTTGACCCGGCAAACTCTCAATTAATTCAACCGCTTGTTCGTAAGACAAATCATGAGCATTGACGACTGCAACCTTTGCCTCTTCTGGTGATCCCGTATCAATTTTATAACCGTAACCCTTTTTGCGTTCAACGGCTACTTTCAAATCATTATGATAATTTCCGGGCGGGCCAAGATAAACATAAATTGTGTCGCCTTGAAGGACTTTGCCAATTTCTCGTTTTGCCGCCTCTTCGTTTCCATAGAAATATCGCATTCTTGTAACTTTACCGTCAGGGTCAAATTCCGGTCGAATGTAACCTGTTTTAATTTGCTTGACAATCCATGGAACCATCTTTTCAAGTCCGGGGAATTGCCCTTCGCCAAACTCGCCCCGCTCTTCAATTCCATGACCAGAAATTAACCTATGAAGGAAATCAAGGATGGCTTCGCCCTTTTCATTCTGCAAGAACTTCTGCTTTTGGTTTTTTACTTTTCTAACTGTTTGTGATGCATACCTCTTGCGCATAATTTTATCGCGTTTAGAGATGCCGTCATAGCGACAGAAACACTTTTTGCCCGTGTTGCAATTAAAGTGGAAGTCATACATATCGTAATCATTTGAAGAAATTTTGGTGCGAAGCTGTGTGTAGTAGTCAGGATGCTCGCGCAGGTGGTCTGCTACAATCTTGGCAGTCATTTCGGGATCGCCATGAGTTACATCTTCATGCTCTAACTCATCATTCATTCCCATGAAGAATTCATTGGCATCAAAATTCCAATTGTTCTTCTCAAGTAATTCAATGGCGTCTTCCTTGGTAAATTCTTTTTTAGCAGTTATAGTTTGTACGGTATTTTCAACATTTTGAGTTCCATATTGTTGAGGTTGACCGGTGTTTACATTTACGCGATCAGAAAGGTATTTATAATCTTCTGTTTCTGGATTAAGATGCTGTAGGAACCATTGTTGAAACTGAACGTCATAATCCATGTGCTGAACTAATAACCAAGCCGCCTTCGTAGCCTCTGGAGACTGTTTAATAGTTTCTATGTTTTGTTGAATAAATGTTTTTGCGTTGGCTCCGCGTCCAGTCGAAATATCGCCAAACATATCATTGGGATCGTTGCCTTGTGCGATCCATTTTTGTTGTGCGGCTTGCCAATCACCGTTTAGTTGTTGAATCAATTGCATATATTGATTTCGTGGAGCTTGATCGGCGACCTCTAACTGTTGAAGTTCTTGCAACACCGTTTGAGGATCAACGGCAGAGGTTTTCAAACGATAATCAATTTTAGATAGATCCGAAATAAGATCAGCGGGAACATCATTGCTAAAGAAAGCAAGTGTGCCATCTTCATAAATATCAAATGGGGTACCTTCGGTAAAATGCTCAGGAAGAAAAGCAGGCGGCAGCTTCTCTCCTGTTAAATACTCATACATATCAGGATGCTGAGGATTGCCTTTCTTGTCTACAGGCCAAGTAACAAGTGTTCCATCATTAAGCATGAGGCCGCGACCCTTACCGCCCTTGACCCAACTTAAACTATGAGAAAGCTTGGGTTCAATAGAAGCAACATAATTCTTGAGTTGGTCAGCAAAAGTAAGAGGGGTCATATCCCACTTCTTCTTTTTGGAAAAGAAAAACTGACCCGTTGCTGGATCCTCTCGTAACCAAGCCGCTGGCGCAGGCGCATTTTTTAATCCTTCTTCTTCTTTGATTTCTCTGCGCTTTTCAATACTCGGAAAACTTACTCCAGCCTCCATTACCCCCTCGCCTCGGCACATATCACATGGCCCGTCCCAAAGGTTTGATTCTCCGGTGCCGTCACAATATATACATTTAATCATTTCTTTGACTGGTTCTCCGCGTAGCAGTAGGGGATCAACGCTTGCGGGCATTACGCCACGCCATTGTGTTACTTGTTCCGCTGTTGGATATTCAAACTCCCAT
>Ga0214923_10009642_pt1 | contig 10025 bp, 6 predicted proteins | sample LL1510_MetaG_FD_177993 | JGI IMG/M metagenome (GOLD analysis project Ga0214923, IMG submission 177993) | Freshwater microbial communities from Lake Lanier, Atlanta, Georgia, United States - LL-1510 | ecosystem: Environmental > Aquatic > Freshwater > Lake | place: USA: Georgia | collected 2015-10-15
AGACCTATAAAAAGATTATATAATGTAAAATTATTAGATGCAAATGTTTTAACTAATTCCCATTTAGTTTTTGGTCCATCACCTCCATTAATATCATAAATATCTAAATACGTCATTATTATATTATATATCTAATATAATGAAATTAATTATTAAAAGTATTTTTAAGTTATATATTTATAAATATAAAAATAGTTAAAAAAAAAATAATTTTTAATTATTTTTTTAATTAATTAAACAATAGTTTCAATTACTAATAAGTTAACTTCATAATAAATTAATTATGTGGTATATAATATTATGTTTATTTTATATAATGTATTATTATAATTATGTAATAGAAACCCCACAAATATATTATTCTAAAAACATGTTAAATATTTATAAAAATATGCCTTCATTACATAAAAGAATATATTGGGCATTTGGATTACATAATTCTTATATTCAATATATTTTATATTTAAAAAATTGTAAAATTGATAAAATAATTGGTAAACAATTATATAAAGAATATATAATAAAAACATATGATAATGAAAATTTATTAATAGGTATTGGACAAGTTAATTATAAGATAAATGGAATTTTATTAATATTTCATACAGTTTTTGGTGATTATTGTGATTCAGCTAAGGAAATAAAAAAATTATGTAAAAATTTAAATTTATTGCCTATTAGTTATTCTAGACGTGGACATAGTTTAAAATTAACAAAATCAAAATTTAATAGTGTTGGAAATATAAATGATTTAGAATTAATTTTAGATTATATTAATTTACATTATCCAACATTATCAATTTATGGATTGGGAATGAGTGCAGGAACTAGTATATTAACTAGATATTTAGGTAATGTAAAAAATAAATCTAGAATTGAATTAGCTATTTTATTATCACCAGGTTTTCATTTTAAAAAATCACAAAAAAATATAAATAATTATATAACAAAAATTTTAGTAAATAGAGCAAAAAAACAATGGTTAATTCCAAATAAAAAAACTTTATGTAAAACTGATATTGATACTAAATATTATAATTTATTATTAAATTCTCAAAGTATGGAAGAATGGCATACTTATCAATGGTATTTTACAAAAAAATCAAATAATGAAGAAGAATATTATAGAATATTTGATCCAATACATGTTTTACAATATATTCAAATTCCTATATTATACATAAATTCAGAAGATGATTTAGTATTTGATAAAAAATTAATTTCTCAATATAGAAATATTATACATAAATCAGATAATACTTTATTAGTTCAAACAAAACATGGGGGTCATTTAGGATTTTATGATATAATATTTAATAATTGGGCTTTTCAAATTAGTAAAGAATTTATACAATCTTATAAAAAAAATAAATATTATTCAGATATATTAGAATTAGAACATATATAAAAAATTTTATTTAAAATTTTTTTTAATAAGTATCCAATTAATATAAATCCAAATAATATAATTATTAATAATATATTATCATTATATGTTTTCATATTTTTTTTAGTAATTATAGTATTAAAGTAATTTAGTTGTAGTGCGAAAAATAAATGTATATTTTTGTTTATATATTATTTAATATATGGTTTAATTAAATATTCATAAAATGACACTCCAATAACAGCACCTAAATAATCTGCAGTTAAAGGAATCCAGAAATAATAATCAGTATATGAAAATGATGAATAACCAGCACATGCCGCAAAAATACGTGGTGCTAAATCTCTGGCAGGATTCCATGCAAATGCAGTTTGAAATCCGATAGAAAATACTAAAGTAGTTAACCATAATCCAATATATAAAGGTAAATGATTTTTAGTTACATTATGATCACATAAAATAAAAATACCACCAACTAAAAATGCAGTACCTAAAAATTCAGTAAACCATGCAGATGTATCTGTAATAGAATTATTTGCAGATGTTGTTAATACATTACTATAAATATCATCATTTCCAAATTTATTAAAATAAATTCCATAAATTGTAGCAGCCCCTAAAAAACTTCCTAAAAATTGTGCAAAAGTATAACATAATAATTGTTTAAATGTAATTGATTTTTTAAATAAAAACATACATAAACTAACTGCTGGATTTAAATGAGCAGATGATTTAAATCCAGCAATATAAATACCAAACATCAAATTTAATCCCCAGGCAATTGATAAACCAGTCCAATTAAAATTTGCTTCTGGATATAATGAATAAATTGCCACATTACCTAAAGATAATGTAATAAATACATACATACCATAAAATTCAAATAACGATTCTTTAATTAATAAATGTTGAGAATTTACAATATATGATTCACGATTTGTTTGAACTTCATTATAAGAATGATTTGGTGTTGAAATTTCAATAGTCATAGAATCACTCATAATAATTTTGATTTTAAAACTTAAATGATGTAATTAAAATATAATATAGGGTTTTTAATATTGTGTTATAATTATTATAATTATATATCTTTAAAATAAAATTTAATGCATCATTTAATATCATTTAAACCAAATTTATTATTGTATCCATTTGGATTATATAATAATAGTGTATTATGTTATTTTAATTCATTATTACAAACTTTATTAAGTTGTACAAGTATAACAGAATATTTATTAAGAAATGAAACAGAATTAAAACAAAATAAATTTTTAAGTTTATATATTCAGTTAATTAAAAAATATATAAATAGTGATAATCATTCAAATTATTTAGTAGATAATTTAAATTTAATATTATTTAATGAATTTTTAGCAATAATAAAATTAAAAAAAAAAAAATTTGGTTATGATCAAGAAGATTCTGGAGAATTATTAATTTTATTATTAGAAATAATAAATGATACATATATAACAAATTTATTTTTGCATCGATATAAATGTGATATATATTGTCAAAATTGTAAAACAATAACAAATATAAAATCCGATATTTCTAGTTTTTTTGAAATTAATATAAATGATTTAAATGATAAATTTTTAAAATATGAATTAGATAAAAATTTATCTAATTTAAATAAATATATTAGAAATAATTATTCTGAATTAGAAAATTATGAATGTTCTAATTGTAAATATAATAATATGAATATCAAAATTAATCGTCTTACATTGGTACCAACTATTATAGTAATAAATTTAAATAAATATATTCAAAAATATAATTATCAATATCCAATAGAAATGTTATTTATAAATAAATCATTTGAAAAATGTTATAAATATAAATTAATATCAATTATAAATCATTCTGGGAGTCAAAATTTTGGACATTATATAACAAAAACTATAAGGAAAAATCATGAATATAAAAATTTTAATAATGAAGAATTTGATATATATTTATTAAATGATACATCATATCAAAAAGATAATTTTAAATCTGATTCAAATACTTATTTATTATTTTATCATTATATAGAAACTACTGATTATTTTAATTAAATAAAAATTGAATTTTATTAATGTATTTATTAATTAAAATGTATTTATCTACTAATTATAAAATTTTGAATTCAAATTATATTTTACATAAAGAAGGTATTATTATCAATATTCAAACATTAAATATAATATATCCAAAATCTAAACAAAATATAATTATGTTTGAAAAAAAATATTATAATATGGCATGTTTAATGTTAGACAAATTTTATAATATAGATATTATTCATAAAAATAATATATGTCATATTGATGATAATATATATAATAATAATATTAATAATATTTTATATCTTAATATAAATTATAATGATCAAAATCTTTACTTATGTAATGACCAATGTTATTATTATTTTATTATTGAAAAATATAATTTAAATTTTAATTTAATAGAAAGAATTCCAAATATAAAATATAATAATTTTAATAAACATTTTATATTAAATTTATTTACTTATCCTTATGTATGTGATACTTTATTTTATTGGAAGTTAACTATAAAAAAAGTATATCATTCAGAATTAAATAATGTAAATTTATATTATAATATACCTAATTCCGTTTATTATTTATCTTATGATAAATCACATATAATTAATAAAAATAAAAAAAAAATTTTACCAATTTATAAAAGTGTATTAAATAAATATTATTCTGCTTTATATGATTCTAAAATACATAAATATACTATTATATTATTAGATTATTATGATTTCTTAATATTGGATTCAACTATTTTTAATCAACATCCTAATGAATTATTTTAGTTGCATATAATGAATAACCCTTTTTTATTTTTTTAATTTTATTAAATAAATTTGTATTTGGATCTAATTCTTCAGAATCAATTAAAAAACAATAATATTTTGAAGAACCACTTATTGTTACTGTACAACCATATAAATCATTAATTGAATGATATGTATAATTTAATTCAATTTTTGTATTTGATAATAATTTAATATTAAATATTTTTTTTTCATAATCAAAATTTTCAGGATTTTTATATAATTTTATTAAATTATTTTGAAAACGTTTTAATTCATTTTCATCAGGTATTGAAACATTCAATGTGTTATTTTTAATAAAATTAATATAACATTTAATTTTAAAAAACATTATATAAAATTAATTAGTAATTTATATTTAAAATAAATCAGTAATTTCAAATTCATCATCTTTAGGTTGTTTATCTGATGCTTCAGGATAATCAGTAATTCTCATATTTAATATATTAGTATCTGATACAACATTAGTATTAATACGATAAATTGCTTTTTTAATTTTTAATCGAATTATACGTTGAGCATTAACTAAGAATAAAATATTACGTAAAAATTTATTATTATGGTATAAAGTACCTATTGTATTATTTGAAGTAGTATTATATTTTTTATTTAATTCATCAAAGATATTATATGTATATTTCGGATTTGCAAGATATAAAGTATTATTAGGATCAAATGATGAACTAGATTGAGCTTTATAATTGATATCTAAAGCATTTTGTAATATTGTACGAGGAGTATCGGACTTATTAATATTTAAATTATCAATATAATATGGATCTTGTAATAAGCAACTTAATCTAAATAAACTTACTGTTTCATCACTAGGAGCTATATTTGGTTGTGAATTTAAATTATCAGGATTAACATTATATACAAATGATTTAATAACATTATCAAATGTAAATGCATAATTATAAATATTTACTAATGGAACTTCACGCATTAAAGCATGAACATTAATTGGGTTAACATTTAAATCAATAATATTTAAAATTCGTGCTTTAGAACGATCTAAATTATATTCACGTAATGATGGATCTTGGATACATGTTTTGCCTAAAATATCTTTTACAATAGTATGTTTTTTATTTTCATTTAATTGATTTTCAATGAAATTAATAATTTGAGTTAATGAATATGATGTCATAAAAGAACCGCCACCTTTAATTTCACCTTGTCCAATTAATGCACGTGCGACCGGTGTTGCTTGTCCTAAAACAACTAAAGCAGTTGATATAGTTGATGGATCAGCAGCCGGCGCAATAGATGCAATATAACTACCTAAAGCAGCTAATGTTGTAAAAGTTGCACCTGCAGTTGCAACTGATTTATTTTTAGAAACAATATCTTTAATATTGTTAAATGCACCTTTAAATTTATCAGTTGAAAATAAGTTATTAAGATAACTATCAACTTTATCGTCATTTGGATCCTTATCAACATCGACTAATTGCTGTAATTTATTTAATTCATTTAATTCATCTGGAGAATTAGTGCTATTTTTAACTTCAGCAATTAATTCATTAATAATTTGTTTAGGATCTTTTAATTCAATTGTACCTTTCCAATATATATTATAATGAACATGAGAACTTATATATCTACCTTTAACAAAGTTTTTGGTAATATCAAGTAATTGATTAACTTTTTTAACTTCAACATTATTAGTAGATAAAACACCATTATTATAAATTTTAAGTTGTTCTTTTAACCATAAATAATTATTAATATCTTCTTTATTATTATAATTTAATACTACATTTGTACCATAAATATATTTATTTTCATTTGTATTAATAATATGAATTGGTAATAAATTTGTAGTTTGTTCAGTCATTTTATCAGTAATTGGTGTAAGTAAAGAAATTGGTAAATAAGGTAATTGGCGATTATTATTATAGAAGTTTTTAATAAAATTATCACGAATATTACCAAATTGTGGAATTTCATTTAATTCATTTAATACATTAGTTGCATCATTAATTAATGCACGTGACCCATTAATTATATTATTTAATACATCATCATATTTATTTTTAATAACTGAATATTTGCCGCTATTTTTTTCAAATTTAGTATTAAATGTAATAATTTTATTAAAATCATCAGTTAAATTATATTCATCAGGTTTAGTTAATAATGTAGGTTCTTGTTGATTAGGTAAATCTAAAAATTTAAATGTTGGATTATCTAATAATTTTTTATAAATAATACATTCTTCAATTAAATGTTCAAAATATGTAATGAAGGAAGGTAAATAAGCTTTATATTTTTCAATTTGAACAGTAGAAACTTCAGTAATTGAGTCAATTAAATGATATTTAACAGGTAATTGAATATTTAATGTACGTGTTAATAATGTTCGTAAAGTCATAACAGTTGTCATACTTAATACTGCAGAATTATTAAGTATACCTAATTTTAAATCAATACCAGCAAATTCTGTTGCACCAGTTGGTGGTGTACCAATTGGTGATGATTGTCCAAATATATCTGGAATACCACCTTCTTCAAATATTGCAGCACTCATTGCTTTATTAGCAAATTCATCAATAAGTTTAGTATAAATTTTTTTAGTTGATGTATTATAAAATTGATCTAAATAATTAAATACTAACATATTAAATTTTTGTAAAATAGATTTATTATTAAATGAATTATTATCTTTAATTGGTTTAGTATGGTCAAAAATATAATTTACATATTTACTTTGTTTAGGACTCCATGAACGAGTTAATGAATCATAAAATAAATCAACATCTTGGATTAATTGATTAGTATTATTATTAACAGGAATTAATTTATTTTGAGATACATCACCAAACATAATATGATTATATAATTCATCACCGCCAATAGGAATATTTGTTTCTAAAAAGAGACTATTTAAATTATTAAAATAGTCTAAACTATAAAATTCGACATAATTTTCTGCTGATGAATCATTTTTAATAATAACATTTAATAATGAATTTTCTAATCTATAAATTTTTTTATCATCTTGATTAATTAATTCAGTACAAATTAAATTTCTAAATTTAGAAATCATATATTTAATATTTTCTACATATAATTCAACTTGAGTTTGTAAATTACTAAAATCAATCATAAATTTTTTATTACTAATTTGCTTAATTTTAAAAAGTATACCATCATTAAAATCTTTATATAAATTTGAAATAATTGCTAATTTAGATATTTTGGTTGAATTAATTAAGGTATTATAATCACTTATTTTACGTTTAATAATATCATAAATATTTTCAAGAACAGTAAGAGGAAATTGTACTAATTCATGATATAATAAATAAACATCAACATTATAAGCATTAATATTACTTGATTGATCAATAGCTTGGGCAATTAATTCAAATTTATTTTCTAATGAATCAGAAGCAATAATTTGTTTTTTAAAATGTTTAATTTTTTCATTAAATGATTTTGTTGATAAATCACCAATTAATTTTTCATCACCAAATAATTGATTATAAATATTATTTCTAAAATCTCGAACTAATTTAATATCAGTAAATACTAATGAATCATTAGAAAATTTATTGAATGATGATTCTACATATTGACTGCTAGGACCTGAACGTTCATATTCATTATTTTCATCTAAAATATCAAAATTTACATTATCTTCAAATTGCGAATCAACAACATTTTTAACATATTTCTTTTTAATTTGATAAAATTCAGCAATATCTTTTTGTTTAAGAATACCATATCGACGATTAATTTCAGAAATTAAATCTAATATTACTGTACGAACTAATTTATCTTTTGGCGTTGATTTATAAGTTTTATAAATTTTATTAACTTCATTAACAATATCTTTCATATTATTAATGCTATAAATTCCATCTTTAATATATTTAGATTCATCAAAAATACATTGAATAAGACCACTCCAAACAGTTCCAATTTCTGGAATATATGCAATAACTTCTAATTCACTATCCTTATTAACATTATTTTTATATTTTTGATTACCATCTTCAAAAATAGCTTTATAAAATTCAATAAGTAATGGTAATCGAATATATAATTCAATAACTTCTGGAATTACTTCAACATCACCAGCACCAATAATCATACGAACAGGATTACGCATAATATGAGCTAAAGTATCAGGTGTGTGTAATAAAGTATGAGTATCTACCACAGTAAAAATCTTACCAATCATAGCTTTAAGTCCAAGAATAAAATATCTATCATCAATAATAAAAATATCTTTACGTAAACGATTTAATAAATTATTAACTTGTACATCGGTAGAATCTTTAAATTGAGTTAATATTTTATCTTCTACTTCTTTATATGTATCTAATGGCATAACAATTGTTGTAAATAATACACTGAAGAAAGAATCAAAATTACCAGTTTCTGGTTCATAATGACCTTTATTTACAGTATCAGTATTAGCAATACTTTTATCACCACCACCAGTACCGTATCCCATTGTAAATGCACTTACCCATAAATATTTAACTAAATGTTTATAAATCATATTAGGTGAAATATGTAATTTATCCGTTAAATTAATATTTCCATATTTTTCTCCTAAATGTACAAACATAGAAATAATATTTTTAAGTACTGCTATCGAATCAATACATTTTTTAGTACGTTCAAAGGCAGATTTAATTTGATCTTGTAATAATGGATTATTTTGAAGAATAGGTGGAATATTAAATTGTAAAGATTTAAAATTATCAGTTGTATTAGTTTGTGGATCTATATGATTATTTAATAAATCGAGCATATTATCTATAGATTTTTTGGTAAACCATTTAGCAATAATATCAGTTTGTTCTAACATTTTATTTAAATCCATTACTGCTTCAGGATGAGCCGATAATTGTTCTGTAAATGACATTAAATATAAATCAATAGCCTCTAAAGATTTATAAAGACCATCTTTTGCTTCATATTGTAATTTATATATAGTTTCTACTAATCCTCGAGGTAAATGATTTGGAGTACCGGCAGGATTTGTTTTATTATATTCTTCTAAAAGACGACCACGACCTCTAGTTTTATCATTTAATCTATCGACATTTTCAACATATTCTTTTTGTAATTCAGTTAATTTAATACCGATTGATTTTCCAAGTAATTTATCATAATCTTCTTGATATAATTTTTGTTCTTTATTCATACGATGTAAATTTTCTTTAATAGTTGCAACCTTTCCATAAAATGCTAATTTTTTAATACTTTGCTTCATTAATTTAATATTATTCATAGAAAATGATTGTTCAACTAATTTATCAGTCCACATAAAATCACTTGAACCATGTTTTTCTTCTTCTGTTTTTTTAAGATTAACTACAGTATCTGACATTGTGTCAATAACTTCTTTTAATCCTTTTAATTCCGTAGTTAAATCTTTAAATACTGAATAATTATGTAATTTTGAGGATGATTCTATAATTTTATTTAAAGTATCTATAAATCGACCACGTAATTCTTTACCTGCAACAGTATTATCTAAATTAATTAAAGAATAAAAAATCTTTTCATTACTAATATTTTCATTAAATCCTAAAAACATTTTAATAAAATCTTTTAAATCATCATCATATGAAATTTCAGAACCTACTTTAGTAGTTAATAAATCAATGATAGTAACGATACTTTTAAATTTATTATTAATTTGATTCATAAATGTTTTATATAATTCTTTCATTGTTTTTTCATATAATTGTACACGTTTAGATAAACTTGATTTAAGACGTGTTTTTACTTGTCGCCCAATTTCTTTTTCATAAGCAC
>Ga0214923_10009643_pt1 | contig 10025 bp, 14 predicted proteins | sample LL1510_MetaG_FD_177993 | JGI IMG/M metagenome (GOLD analysis project Ga0214923, IMG submission 177993) | Freshwater microbial communities from Lake Lanier, Atlanta, Georgia, United States - LL-1510 | ecosystem: Environmental > Aquatic > Freshwater > Lake | place: USA: Georgia | collected...
CTTGAAAATCCGCTAAATTGGTTGTATTCATCATCGGTGGAAGGGTGTATGTATATGGACTGGGTGCTGATCCAGGTGTTGATCCAGGTGCTGATCCAGGTGCGGGTGCGGGTGCTGATCCAGGTGTAACATTCATTATAGGAGGAGGCCCTAAACTTGGATTTGCCACTGGATCAGAACTTGGGCTCGGTGAGCCTACTACACTTTTTTCGATTGTTGTTAATTTAGACATAACATCGTTTAATGAAGCCGATGCGGGCGCAGGTACTGGTGTTGGAGAACCCATTTTGTCTTATCTACTATCTTGTGATATTTTTGTTTTACTTATGGTTTGGTTTTACTTTTTTGGGAGTAAAACTCTCGGCCATTTTTTGTGAAATGGGTTTTATTTGATACAAAATACAAAATAATATCAAAAATACAATGAGTGCTACCAAAATCAGATTCCAAAATTCGTCAGGCATATATTAGATCCTTCGAAAAAAATGCATAAAGATATGACCTGTTGATTATTTATCTCTAAAATGTGCGGAATTTTTACTCTTATAAATAGTAATAATTCCGGGTTTTCAGCCAATTTTATCCAAGAACAATTCGAAAAGGGACGGGGCAGAGGCCCCGAATTTTCGTCCATTTCCACAGTCGGTGCCAATGTCGTTTTCGGATTTCACCGTCTCGCCATTAATGGCCTAAATCCAGAATCAAATCAGCCACTCGTCTTATCTAGCGATAATGGTGATATCATTTTAATATGCAATGGCGAAATTTACAATACCGACGAATTATATTTTCTAATGAGCGTCACGCCTAAAACCGGATCCGATTGCGAAGTCATTTTGCATCTTTATGAAAAATACGGAATCGAACAGACTCTACAAATGCTGGATGGCGTCTTTTCCTTTGTTTTATTGGATAATCGTTATGGGTTCAATGATGGTAATAAAATGTATGTCGCTAGAGATCCATATGGAGTAAGACCACTCTACCATTTTATGTTCAATGGATCGAATAATTATACAAACCATGCTTTTGCATCGGAAGCAAAAGTATTATCCGAATTTCACCGTCAAGCCGAAACCGATATCAAAAGTCTGACTCAATTCCCCCCTGGACATTATGCTAAATTCACACTTCCCAATATGGCCATTTCACGATGGATTATGACCGATATCGAAAAATATCATTCAACCGGTTTTACCAGTCCCATAGTAATGTCCATTCCGCGCATTTTGGATCATCAACCTTGTGTATCCGATGTTTTGGAAGGAATTCGGTTTTACTTGAAGTCGGCTGTATATAAACGGTGTTGTACAACGGAACGTCCTATTGCCTGTCTTCTATCTGGTGGTCTAGATAGTAGTTTGATCGCTGCACTAGTGTCTCAATATCATAAAAACCAAGGGCTACCTACGCTCGAAACCTATTCAATCGGTTTAGCGGGTTCCGAAGATTTGAAATACGCGCGCCTGGTTGCTGACCATTTGGGAACGAAAAATACGGAAGTGATTTTGACCGAGACCGATTTTATTAAAGCCGTTCCATTCGTAATTCGATCCATTGAGAGTTATGATACGACCACGGTTCGCGCCAGTATTGGTAACTGGCTTCTTGGAAAATATATATCAGAAATGAGTGATGCCAAAGTGATATTTAACGGGGATGGTTCGGATGAATTATGCGGTGGATATCTCTATATGGGTGCTTGTCCCGATCCCATCGAATATGATCGCGAATGCCGCCGTCTTTTGTCCGATATTCACGCATTCGATGTTTTGCGGTCCGACAAATCGATTTCGAGCCATGGTCTGGAGCCACGCACACCTTTTTTGGATAGGACATGGGTTCAACATTATTTGTCCATCGTTCCGCGATTGCGGTTTCATCCGAATATGGTCGGTTTTGATTTGTTGGAAGGTCCCCAGAAAAAACCCGAAAAATATTTATTACGAATGGCTTTCGACGATTGTGATTTATTACCTCGCGAAGTTCTATGGCGTAAAAAAGAGGCCTTTAGCGATGGTGTAACTGGACAGGCGAGATCCCTGTATCAAATCTTACAGGAACATGCGGAAGGGTTAGATATTGATAGCCGCAAAACATATATTCATAACCCACCCCAGACCGCGGAACAGCGATGGTATCGATCGATTTTTGAGGAGGCTTATCACAATTTGGGAACTCTCGTCCCCTATTTTTGGATGCCCCGATATGTGGATGCAAAAGATGCTAGTGCGAGGACTTTGGATATTTATCAGGAAACGAATGAATAGATTTTATCCCCGTATCTGTATATAGAACGGAAATCAGGCAATCAGAAAAAATCGATAAAATGAGATCAATATATGCTATTGTCGTTGGATTGGTATGTGGATTCGTTGTAGGTCTTTTAGGAACACCCGGATATGCCATGATTGTCCCCGCACTTTTAGTATTTGCGATTGTACCTGAATATACGAAAGCGATTGGAACATATTTGTTGGCAGTAGCGGTTCCACTCACGGCGGCTGGTGCCTATATTTATTATCAAAATGATAATGTGGATGTAAATATTAGTTTTATTTTGATGGCAACATTATTTTTGGGAATTATTGGCGGATCCTTTTTGGCGGATAGTATCACCGTTCCCGTAAAAGAGCGAATCGCGGGTCTAATTGAATCGGTTATTGGACCATTTTATTTATTGCGCAGTTTTGGATATAGTTTTGGGTTGAGTGCATGATTTTGTATTTTTCTATTAGACAAAAATACAAAAATGGGGAAAAATTGATTGTTTGACATTGACATAAAAACTCAATCAAAATCTATCCGATAAAATGACAATTATTGATGTAAAATGGAGTATTCGTCAAAATCCATGGAAGGTTCATACATGCATATTTGATACCTTGGTCCAAACCATGGTAATTTTATTTTCCGGATATCATGAAGCCAGTCGTTGTAGAATCGACGACGAAGGGAAATTGATCTTGGATCCAAAAAACAAAAAAGGAAACAAATTTATCGAAGCAATAAAAATTGGTGATTATGCTATTATATTTGAGAATGGAAATCGCAATGCGGCTATGATCGTAAAAATTATCAGCGAACCCTATAAAAAAACAATTCCCGAAATCACCATTTATCGGAAAACAGGGTTTCAAAATTTCTATGGGAGCGATGAAATCGAGGTTTGTCTTACAGGAAAAAACACAAAAGATTTTACACATAGTGAAATCATGACCGCTTTCGTGAGAGATATCGAAATTGTAAAACGGATTGATCGCGACGAACGTATTTTCAATAAATATTGGCAATTTCAGTCATGTATCCAGCAAAACTGTGCTATTGAACGATATATGTCGGTTTAATCTACATCCGGGGATAAATACATTTATCCCCGGGTTTTAGGTCTCTCAAAGAGGGTGGGTGTTTTTGTATCCCGATCCTTCGTTGCGGATACAAAACACCCTTTGACCTATATCCTTTTCGTGCATAAATGTATTTATGCACGAATAGACCTTAAGGTGACTAAAAGTCTTCAGTAAATTCAAAAACATCATTTTTTGATTTATTTGCCAGTGCATAATCTGATATCTTCATTTCGAAGAAATTAGCCTTAGATTGTAAGCTAATCAATTCCATAAAACTAAAACAATTGGTAACATTATAGATCTTATCATATCCCAATTGTAAGCACAAGCGATCCGCGACAAATTTGATATACTGTGACATCAAATCGGAATTCATACCGATCAATCGGCAAGGTAGTGCATCGCAAATAAATTCAATTTCTATTTCCACGGCCTCCTTAATAATCTCATAAATACGCGCCTTATTCATCTTCTTTTGTAATTTATTATATAACAAAATTGCGAATTCCGTATGTAGCGCTTCGTCACGACTAATGAGCTCATTAGAAAAGGTCAAACCCTGCATCATTCCCCGTTTCTTGAGCCAATAAATACTACAGAATGCGCCTGAGAAAAAGATTCCCTCGATACAGGCAAAAGCAACCAATCTCGCAGCAAAGGAAGAGCGATTATCTCCGATCCATTTCTTCGCCCAATCTGCCTTTTTCTTGATACAGGGATAATTACTCACCGCATTAAATAATCGACCCTTTTCATCAGAATCCTTGATATATGTATCGATCAGCAGACTATACATCTCCGAATGAATATTCTCCATGGCAATCTGAAATCCGTAAAAAGCGCGAGCCTCGGCAATCTGGACATCACCCATGAAGCGGACAGCCAAATTTTCCAATACAATTCCGTCAGATGCAGCGAAAAAAGCGAGAATCATAGAAATAAAATGTTTTTCATCCGGCGTTAGCTTCGCCCAGTCGGTAAGATCTTTGGAAAGATCGACTTCTTCTGCCCGCCAAAAGGAATCGACCTGCTTTTTATACATTTCCCATATATCATTATGCTGTATAGGGAACATAACAAAACGTTCATCATTTGGCTCGAGAATGGGTTCAACTGCTTTCGTTTGGGACATGGACATAGATCGCTAAATAATATACTCCCGAGATTTTTATGTCCTTTGATTTTTTGTTTTAGGGTAAAGGATTTCTTTATATTTGCATATATTATACGATAATTTGGGATGTTTGGCATAGATCTTTGTAAATATCGCTACGCATTGGGAGTTCCGGGTCAGGGGATTCATTCTTACCGATTCATGGGGGTCGCTATCGCGGACGTTATTATGACCATTTTGGGTGCGATTGTAATTGCCTGGATTTTTGGATGGAATGTTTGGCTTACAATGATCGGATTTTTTGCTTTAGGAATTGTAATGCACCATATGTTTTGTGTGAAAACGACGATGGACAAATTATTATTTGGTCAATAATCAATATATAGATTGAAATCGTATCTGTATATAGATCGAAATGATTGTTATACCCATCGGCGTTGATTGCGGAAACGCTGAGTTTTTACAACAGCATAATTTGAGGAAGTGTTCATTGCCATTCGATTGGGTCGTTACTTATAATGGAGTATCCAAGATTATCAAAAACAATTTTGTGGATTTTTTGCCGAAAAATTCAGATTCACAATTTAACGCCGAATATGATACAGCATTTATTCATAATCATTTCCCACAAGATACCGAAAAAGTATTGAGACGAATTGACCGTCTTAAGAATATATTAGAAACCACTAGGGAACCCGTCATTTTTCTGAGAAAGGGGCATGCACCCCATCTCCATGATGAACAAAATGGACGTTATACAAACCACATGAAGAGTGATATTGCTGATGCGGAAGATTTAGATCATGTTTTACAGGAAAAATATCCTCATTTGAAATACGAAATTGTTGTTATTTTGGTTTGTGGTAACTGTTTTGATCCGACAATACAATATTCGACCGAATCGAAAAACATTAAAGTCTATAATATTGCAACGTCGGCGGCCGACGATAAAAAATACAATGATTTATGCCAACAAATATTCAATATTTATATATAAACTTTACCATTATGGGGACAACAAGTTCCGGCAATACAATCGATCCAGTATTCACCAAAATTATATTTCGGGTATTTATGATGCAATAAATGATGATTTCCAATGAGCCAAGAAAAACGATCATCATGCCTCATGCCATTACGAATATTCACAAATATTACAGCCAATAAAAACGGGCCCACAGAAATAGGATAAATTACTAAAGGAACAAAAATTCCGACGGATTGTACCACGGTTTCAATAGAATGCCCTTCGTATGCGTCCATAAATTGCAACTCATCATGCGATTTTTTATGGTGGATTTTATGTATGAAATATATTTTTGGGTTGTGTAAAACTATATGTGATAAGTAAAACCATATATCATAGCAGACCACGTATAAAAAGAAAAGGAACATTATATCTAGTATATAATATAATTATTTTACTAAAATATATTTATACAATATAGATATTGTCCATTGTATAAATGATCATCAAAAAAGAAAAGAAGGGTAAAATAACTATTTATCATGTAGCCAGAAATTACGACGATGATGCTATGGAAAAGAAGATGAATACGTTTATTGATCCCAAGGATATTAATGATATTATTGATCACGATTGCGACGTATTTACAGATGATGGAAAATTACTTTTACGATTTCGCAAGGGGGCGCTCAGTAAAAGGGAACACATCGACGCTTTTTACGATAATATCATCAAATTCGCCAAAAATGTTTCATCCAATCGCGGAAATGCAACGGGTAGCAAAAATCGTAGTGTGGCAACGAATCCCAAAGTTATGTCAAATATATTCGGATTTTTTGACCGGTGGTCTCCCTCGCAAAAAGTGATTTTCCGCCGTTTCAATAAAACCCCCAAAGTCTCGGTTCGCGAATGCAGGTTTAACATGGAACATCCCGAAGAATACAAAAAAACGATTCCCCTAATCCGTGATATAGACGAACTCTATGAAGATCTCATTCCAGAACAATACCGACTTCAACGTAAAAAAGCCGACGAAACCCGTTTCAAAATACCCGGCACAGCATTCACCACCATAACGACAAATGTAAATTATCAGACATCGATTCATACCGATCGCGGCGATGATGCTGAGGGGTTCGGTAATTTAGCCGTTATTGAACGCGGTTCCTATACAGGTGGTGAAACATGTTTCCCTCAATATGGGATAGGCATTGATGTGCGGAGTGGCGATGTATTGTTTATGGATGTTCATCGACCACATGCGAATTTGCCCATGAAAAAGGGGTCCGAAGATACAATTCGACTTTCAATTGTTTGTTATTTGCGTGAAAAGGTTTGGCGAAATACACGAGGACGCGCCAAGAGTTTTTATGAAAATCATAATAAGACTTTGAAAAAGATGATGAAATCGGGCAAAAAATAAAACCTGATACTATAGTAGATAGTGATATACAAAAAATGTCATCCAATTATGTGGTGGCCATTCCTTCGTATAATCGTGAAGAAGTAATCGTAAAAAAATCATTGAAGACATTAAAGGATGGAGGTGTGCCTAGTTCCAAGATTCATATCTTTTTGGCAAATGAAGAAGAGCGCGAAAAATACGAAAAAGCCGTTCCAAAAGACCTTTATGGAAAATTGGTGGTAGGGGTCAAAGGTATTACCCAACAACGAAAATTCATTGTTAAATATTTTCCCGAGGGTCAATACGTGATTTCGATAGATGATGATGTGGAGCGTTTGGAAAAACTTCAAGGTGGAAAATTGGCGAAAGTCCGCGATGTCGATGGATTTTTCAAAAAGGGGTATGACGACTTGAAAAAACGCGGGTTGTATATATGGGGTATTTACCCCGTGCAAAATCCGTTTTTCATGAAACCCGCTGCGACGACGGACCTCAAATTTATCATCGGTGTTTTACGCGGTTTTATCAATCGCCATGATAAAGATTTAGAGCCTTCGGGAAAAATCAAGGTAAAAGAGGATTATGAACAGTCGATCCTTTATTATAGGAAGGATGGTGGTGTATTGCGTTACAACAATATTACAACAAAAACTAAATTCAATGCAGAAGGTGGTCTTGGAAAGGAACGGCATCAAATGAACCAAGAAGCCTCGGATTTTTTATATGCAAAATATCCGGATTTAGTCACACCGTTTCATCGCAAAAATGGGATGGCCGAGATTAAATTGCGGCGAATGCCGCGAACAGAAAAAACAGAAAAAATGGGGAAATCTGGATCTGGATCCAAAACGATGAAAAAACGGTAAAAAAGTGATAAAAATATTTTTGAATAAATCATATAAAGAACCGGCACAGTTATATATTGGATGGCAACCTGGCCGAGCGGTTAAGGCGACGGATTACTAACCCGTTGGGACATTCCCGCGCAAGTTCGAATCTTGCGGTTGTCGAATTATATCTATTCGTTAGATAGATAGATATAATTTTATGGGGTGATAGAATTGAATTTACTGATAAAGCATCAAGAAAACAATAATGATCAAAACCATGCATTTACATTTGTATTCGACAATGAGATACACACTTTTGATTGCCTTTGTCATTATAAGACAACAATCATCTGCATTTACCTTTTCAATCTCTATCAATTCAATGCCATCAGTCATAAGCAATGAGAATAAAACATCAAATACAACGATAAAATGGTCAATGTCTAATACACCGGCGATGATTCCTGTTTTGATATTCCAATAATGTCTAACATAAATATAAGTAAAAGTTTGAATCGATGCCACCATCCAAAACGAAAAAGTTCTCTAAAAACATATTGAAAAATGCCATCGTCCTCTATTTGGTCTTTGCCGCAGCTCTCGTGAATTTATTGGTGTTTGGCTACCAACGCGATTGGATGTCTGGAGCGATTTTTGTCTTGGTCGCCTTTTTAACGACCTTTTTTAGCAAAAATATGATCGTCATATTATGTTTAGCCATGGTGGTCGCCAATATTTATAAATATGGATCCGATGTTTTGGTTTCCGAAGGTACAAAGGAGGGTTTTACAGAGACGGAGGATCCCAGCGCTCATAATGATAGCAATATGGATCATCATAATGGCAATGATAATGAAATGGAACCATTGGATAGCGTATCTCATTTAGATCAAAAAAAGGAAAAACCTGAAAAAAAAGAAAAACACGAAAAAAAAGAGAAACATGAATCTTCACAAAAAATAACACCCGAATTAAAAGAAAAATTAAAAAAAACGTTCAACGAAAAAGTGAATAGTTCAAACCATTCTAAAGAGAAAAAGAATAAAATGACCAAACAGTATGATGCAATGCTTACTATGGCGGAACAATTTAGTAATATGCAACCGGCAATCGAACAATTTAAAGCTGAAATGAGCAGTCTGTCCCCATAATAAAAAATCTATATAATGTAGAAGTGTTATATAGATTTTCAATGATCCCAAAATTAGATATTTTACAAAAATCCGCGATCATCTTGGTCGGGCTCATCATTATTACTTTATTTATGTGTTTTTTTGTGAAGAGAGCAACTCAATATTATGACAAACAATATGGTCATGTTGATCAAAAAGTCAAAGAGCCCATGAGTGGTATTGCCAAAGAAATTTTCGGACCTATCGTAAATGCATTCGATAGTGTTGGTAATGATATTGTAAAAAATGTGGTTCAACCAGTTGAAAGTGGGTTTAAAGAGGTTGGAAATAGTATTTTGGGATTTTTAAAAACACCGATTGATTTTATTGAACAAATCTTCAACTTTTTTATCAAATATGTGATCGATCTTCCTGAAGATATCGAAAATTGGCTAACTGGAATAGAAAATCATGTCCAATGTGGTGCAGCGGAAGCCAAAGATGGTTTTGGGTACGCATTTCCAGTTATGGGAATCATGTCGCGATGCGCTCTCTCCAAGGCAAATACGTTTTTCAATGGAAAATGTACCTTTTACTATTTAGTCAATATTGTCTTGGGTATTTGTTATTTGATTTGTATCGAATTCCCCATCTTTTTGATTTTTATGTTATCTGGATACGATTTGAATCCGATCCGTCTGGGAATTGTCAATGATATTTTGATGCCTTTCGACGCTTTTATTTATGCGCTAGTGGGAATCCATATTTTCCGATGGTCGGACAAAATCTTGGACGAATGTTTCATGTGCCAAGGGTCATTAGATGGATCAACCTATAATTTGACTTTTTCACAATGGTCAGAGATGTTGAACTGTAGCTTGAACGAAGGAACCAACGGAGTCGTTACTATTTTGGAATCAGTTATACCTAGTGAAAAATGGTCGGCGTGGTTCAATGGACAACATTTAGCTGGGTCTGATAATCAACCGCCCTTTATTTGATTTGATCTATTGTGATTATGATATGATGATTATTGATTCGTGTATAAATAAAATTACACCTTAGGGATAAGAAAGATTGTTCTTGAATTTATCACGGATTCATCCTAGGCGGTAGGTAGATCTGGTTTTTTTCAATAGATCTATTTTGTTTAGTGATTTATTATATTTTATTCAATGCTATTATGCTAATAAAATAAATTGTTTTATACGTAATTTATTTTATAATGTGGAAATAAAACCAGATCT
>Ga0214923_10009644_pt1 | contig 10025 bp, 8 predicted proteins | sample LL1510_MetaG_FD_177993 | JGI IMG/M metagenome (GOLD analysis project Ga0214923, IMG submission 177993) | Freshwater microbial communities from Lake Lanier, Atlanta, Georgia, United States - LL-1510 | ecosystem: Environmental > Aquatic > Freshwater > Lake | place: USA: Georgia | collected 2015-10-15
TTTCTTACAAAATAGACTGCTTCCTCCTCTAATATCTTCTTGAAATAATTTAACATAGTTAATATCTTTTTCAAGGGTACGATGAACGTGATAATTCTTGAATGCATGTATGTCATCAAGTACATAACAATCGCAATTTTTAAGCTCTTTGAACTCAGCATTAGAACAAAATTCTCCACTATCCAAAAGAGCTAAAGAGAAAGTATCAATATTTAAATCTTTTTTTACTTTTTGAATACCATTTTCGTTTAATCCATTGTCTTTTGTATATTGTATATCTTGTCTTAACCATCTTAAAACTTCTTCTACATTACCTCCGTGAACATTTGTTTCTCTAATAAATTTAGCTACTTCTTCTTCCGACGGTAATTTATCTAATGTTACACTTGATGTATTATATGGTATATAAAAAGGTATATTTTTATATTTATCTTTTAAAAATTCATATCTTGCTTTACTTAATTCAATACTAGCCATTCTTACTTCTTTTCCTTGAGATGGAGAATTTAAAATTCCCTTTATTAAGGCTTCTGTTGAACCACCTCCGCCTCCTCCCACCTCAAGTACAGTACTTACAGGTACCCTCTTTAAATACTCTTGAATAACATAATAAATTTGTGTATTACGGTTCATTTCAGGGTCGATTAATTTATCTAATCCACTCATTTTATATTATAAATTTTAACCTTTAAATTTATAATACTTAAATTGATTTAAACAAATATTTTCTCATTATAAATAGAAAATGCAAACCGAGAACAATAAAAAGTGCAATGGATGTAAAAAGTTAATAAATATATCTTACTTTACATTAAATAATAAAGAGTTTTCTAGATGTAATGATTGTAGAAAGCAAGCTGTAGAAAAAACTAGAAAAAATATATGTGAGACATGTGGAATTTCAGCTAGTTTTAACTTCGAGAATTTAAAATGGGGTAGATTTTGTAAAGAACATTCTATATGCGGAATGATAGATGTTGTTCATGATAGATGCTTAGAGTGTAATAAAAGGCCTACATATAATTATAAAGATGAAAAGAAAGGAATTTATTGTAAAGAGCATAAAAAAATAGGTATGGTAGACATAAAGCATAAATTATGTATTGAAAATGGTTGTAATATTAGAGCAAATTTTAATTATGAAGGAGAAAAGAAAGGTTTATACTGTAAAAAACATTCTCTAGAAAACATGATAGATATTACAAATACAACATGTAAAAAAGAAGGATGTAAAACGGTTCCAGTTTTTAATTATGAGGGAGAAAAGAAAGGTTTATACTGTAAAAAGCACTCTCTAGAAAACATGATAGATGTAACTAAAAAAAAATGTAAAGAAAAAGATTGTAAAACAATTCCATGTTTTAATTATGAAGGAGAAAATACTCCTTTATATTGCAAAACCCATTCTCTTCCAAATATGATAAATATTGTAGATAAGAATAGAAAATGTAAAGAATTAGGTTGTGATCTAAGACCAAATTATAACTATAAAGAAGAACATAAAGGTTTATACTGTAAAAATCATGCTTTGATAAATATGGTAGATGTAAGTCATAAAACTTGTATAGAAAAAGATTGTAGCTCTAGACCTCATTATAATTATAAAGGTGAAAAAGAAGGTTTATATTGTAAAAAACATTCTAAAAATGATATGATAGATATATTAAGCCCTGTTTGTAAAGAAGAGAATTGCTGCAAAAAACCAACTTTTAACTATGAAGGAGAAAAGAAAGGTATATATTGTAAAAAACATGCTTTAAAAGAAATGGTAGATGTTAAAAATAAAAAATGTGAAAGTTGTGATACAAGAGCTCATTATGGGTATTGCAGTGAACATCCTACAAGATGTTCTAAACATAAAGAAAAAATGATGTTCGCTAATCCTAGAAGAAAATGTATAGGTTTTAACAATGAAGAATGCAAAGAATTTGCTACTTATGGTATTAATGAACCACTTCACTGTGAAACTCATTCTTGTGAAAATGAAATTTGTCTTATAGCTTCAACTTGTAAAAAATGTCTTAGAACAGATGAATTATTAAATAAAGATGGTCTTTGTATTACTTACTGTTCCCCGAATAAATTATACGAGCAATATAAAACAAGAGAAAAAATAAAAGAATTAACAATGTTAAAGTATATAGACGAACATGTAAAAAATGAAAAAGAATACAAGATACAAGATGATAGAATAGTTAATAGATATTGTAATATGTATAGACCTGACAGAATGTATGATTGCGGAACTCATATGGTTATTGTAGAGTGTGATGAATATCAACATAGAAACTATAAATATTGTTCTTCTTATAGAAGCTTAGAACATGCAGAATTATGTAGAATGCATGAGATTCAAAACGCTTCTGGTTTGCCTTGTATATTCTTAAGATGGAATCCTGATGATTTTAAAGTTGAAGGAAAATTATGTAATAAATACAATATGAAAGAACGTTTAAAACTTCTTGTTAAATGGATTGAATATTCTATTAAATCAATTCCTGATAATGATTTAATACCAGTTAAATATAAACATCTTTTTTATGATAATTTTGAAGAATCTGACACTGAATTTAAGATAATAAATGATATTGAACTTTCTTTATAATATTATCTATTTACAAACACTTAAACGCTTCAAGTATCTTTTCTTTTGCCATTAATAATAAGGCTCCTGATAAGATAGATTTAAATAATTGTGGTTGTAATCCTGCATATAATCCAAAAAATCCTTCATTTAATAATATCTTTAATATTACATCTAATGTACCTGAATAATTTGAATTAGAGGCATATTGTAATCTAACTTTTGCCATAATATATGGATATGTTGATATTGTTGCAACTACTTTTGATATTGCACCCATAATAAAATTATCCATTGCATTCGGGGTACGCAATAAATTACTATAAAATATTTTCAAATTATCAAAAACTAAATATTGAATAGCTGGATTTATACATAAAATAAATGTTGGAATTATACCTTTATATAATGCAAATAAACCTTCCTTTTTAATAATTGAAAGTGCCATACTTAAAATACTTATTGACTTTTTAGATGCTATAATACGTGTTTGAATAACACTTAATGGATTAACAAATAATTGTGTTATACATCCTGCTATAAACCCAACTAATAAGTTAACAAAAATAGGAAGGTTATTATATTTACATGTTATTTCTTTTTCTTTATCAGGTGTTATTTCCTCTTTTAAATTACTTAATTCTTTTCTTATCAAGTATGATTTTGCATAGTCTTTTAATGATGAATATACAAAGAAATATATAAATGTTTGTGTACCACTTTTAAAAATTTCTGATGATAATCCTGTATATAATGCACCTAAACCTTCTTCATTAAATATTCTAAACAATCCATCAAACATATTCTTATAAGTACAATTTGGTACTTGCATTCTAATCTTAACTACATCCATAGGAAAGATAATATTTGATGAAAAGATATTTCCACCAAGCCCGGATAAAGCATCTTTTAACGCTTTCATTATTTGGTCGTTATTTGTCATTTAATTTCAATTTACACACATTTAAATTTATTAAAGTAAATTATTACCTTTCATTGTTAATAATATATCATTTTTTGGAAGAAGAATTTGACTAGATGCATCAGCTAAATCTTTTGCTGGTGTGAATTTATCTTTTTTAATTTTTATAGGCTCTGGTAACATCATATGATCTTTATCCATTGTAACATACATCACATTTTTCCAACTCTTACCATAGCTTCTATCTAAATATTTCTTTGGTTTATTTGGTATAACAATAACACCTTTACCAAACTTTACTTGTTTTAGAGGTAATAAATCATCAAGATAATGATACATTTTAGGCCATATATCACCTGCATATTCACTTTCAAAATATGTTCTTAATTTATTGTCATCATCTCTTTCTATCTTTTGTGTAAATATATCAATACTACTAATCATACCATTAACTTTCTTCTTACTATTAATCTTAATCCAATCATATTTATCTCCATTAATAGCTCGTTCTCCACTCTCTGAATGAAGTTTAACATAATATCCCTTCTTCTTAAGAGCTTTCTTAAATTCATTTGATAGAATAAGTGGAACATCTTTATAGGAAACACAAACATCAACATCATCATCAACATCTATAATACCTTTATGTCTAATAGCACCTAATAATGTACCTCCATCGGCCCAATAACTTATATTAAAATCTATAAGGATATTATGAAGTTCATAAAAACTTTTATATAAAAATTTAACATAGTGCTTATTAGTAGCATATTCTTTTATATCAGCCATTTATCTTATATAAAAGAAAATAATATTAAAGAGTAAAGATTATTTTTTCTAAATAATCAAAACCTTCTTTACTCTCTTTAACTTTATACTTATTATCAACCTTTTCATAGAATTCGTTTAATGATGGTAATTTCTTAATACCTTTAGACTTACACCAAGCTTTAAATGTTAAGAACAATGTTTGTATGTCTACTTTATCATAATTACCTTTTTGTGTAGGTGTTAAACAACTCTTAAAAAACTTATTATATTCATTATTGCAATCTTTTATGTTAAGCTCTTCACATATCTTTATATGTCAATGTTAAAATAGAATTTATGGTGTCAATGATAGAGGGTAATTCGCAACAAAAGAATTCTCTATTAACTCTACATCTATATTCATTTAGCCTTTTAAAAATTAATTTCTCACGTATTTTAATATAGGTAACTTCAGGAGAGATATATTCCCATACACAATCACTTGGATATGTTGTGATGTAATCTTTTTTACGATTTTCTATGTTTGTTGTTAAGCCTATTTTATAACAATTTGGAAGAAATTTAAAACAATCATTTGATACTACGTATATAACTCCTTTATTCATTTATTACTTTTTTATAAATAAATAGTTTATTTTGATTTTATCATTTAACTGAGAATTTATTTGTTAATATTAATGCTTAATTTTACCCTATAATTGCTGGTGGAGCACGAACGTATATTATTTATTATTTATAATAATACTAAAATTAGTGTTCATGCTCCACCTAATATTTAAGGTTAAATTTAAGCTATAAAAAATATAATCAATTATCAATACTTATTTTACCCTGTATTTCATATGGGAGCACGAACGTATATTACTTATTATTTATGATAATACTAAAATTTGTGTTCGTGCTCCCATAAATACTTGTGGGTTAAACTAACCTATACTTATTATTAAACTTTCTACTATATTTTTAAAAAGAGTAGTTATTTCATATTTCTCATCATTTCTGCAAGTTCTCTCTATTTTAACTCCGAATAAATCTCTCAGACGATTATTCATAAATTCCATCATTACCTTCTTCCTACTTCCATCTTTAGGGTCAAAAACATTAGAAGAAAACTTAAAAGGTTTACTGTCGAATATATCTGAGATATTCTTATTTTCACGATAAATAAAATTATATAAACTATTCCAATCTAACTTTACTTTACCTATATGATTAATACTTGAAAACCCAGCATATTTAATCATTTCTAAACAAATCTTTATTTTAAGATATTTACGGTCATACGTAAGAGCATGACATATTACTTTTTTAATATTAATACCACTTCTTTTCTTTTTTAAAGGCATATCTTCATCTCCTTCATAACCACTATCTTCACTGCTACTACTTACATCTATATTTTGACTTTCTATCATACCTCTATTATAACTAAAATTAAAGAACTCTTGAGCTAATTTTATACTATCATCTATAGGTTTATCTGTAAATAGCATATAGTTTTTATATGATTTAGCATATGGTATACTTTTCATAACCCAATCTGTTGTTAAAGGAGTTGTAACTGATAGGTTATAAGATGTTACTAAATTATAACGTTTTATAGAATATAAATCATCTTCAGTTCTTTCATCTTCTTTCTTATCTATAATATCAACATAATCTTCTAAATATATAATAGGAGCTTCTGATATCTTCTCAGCGTCTTCAACTTTAAGTTCAAATGATGACATTTTTATATCTTCTTTTATTTGGTTCTTAATATTATTTGAAATAACAGGTTTTGTATAAGAGCATTTAATACCATGATTTATAAGAATATTTTTTAAGTATGAATAGAAGTATTGCCTACTTATATTTTTCTTTTTAATATAAGACTTATAAATAAGGTAATAATCATTCTTTTTAACTTTTTCATTAAACTTATCAATATCTAAACCAGTTTTATCAATAGGGAAGTTTCCTTCTTTAATTACATTATTAAGATATGAATAAATATCTTCATTTTCTATAGGTAAATAGCTTTCTTTTGTATTACGAGGTGTATATATAAATATGTTATTATCAATTAAATTTCTTACACGAAATAACATTTGTGAGGAAGGTTCAGCATTACAACTTTTATTTATAAAAAAAGCAACTACACTATGAAAGTGTATTTCATCAAATGAAATACCAGCTACAATTTTAGGTGTATAAATTACAACATTATAATTAGACCACTCGCTAATTTCTGTAAATTTAGTTTTACTATTCATTTTAAGAACATTTAATTCAGGGTATCTTTTAGTTATAATAGAATATAAATCTTCTGATATTTTTATACTGTTAGTAGGTATAACAATATTCTTATTAGATGATAATAAATCGAAAACTTTTTGAATTAAATCCTCTCTATCAAAGAAGAAATTACAAGATAAATTAGAGAATGATTTAAAGGTATTTTCAACTTTGATTATGTTTCTATTATTAAAAATTGTATTGACAGTTTCATCTTTTAAGTTAGCATCACATGCTATTATTTTAGGTGTATTTTTAATCATATTTTTAAGGCAAGAATATTCTTTATTTTTATTGATGTATTTACTACTACAAATATGTTCTTGTGTTGATTCAATCTCATCTAATATAAGAAGATCAACTTTACCTTGAATACGATGTAAGCTATCAATTTGAATGATAATATTATGATGTTTAGTTGTTTTAATTATATCATCTTTAATATCACTATAAAGTTCAAAACCAAGGTCTTTCCATTTATTATAGATACTGATATTAAGAGATATACGAAAATAAACAACTACCTTTACTTTATAGGTATTAAATAAGTTAGGTAATGTGTATGTTTTACCTGTATTCATATTACTTTTAAGAGCTATAACATCGTGAGTTTTAAGGTTATCAATATAGACATTTTCGTGAATGTATTTTGTATTAATTGTAATATCTGTTGTAAAGGGAAAATCAACTTTAAATTCTTTATATTTTTCAATGAATTTAGTATATCCATTAGGATTATCAGTTTTAGCAAAGTGATGAATAGTACCTAATGAAATAATATTTTTGTTTTCATCATAAGAATTCCAAAGGTTATCACACTTGTTAAATTTAGTATTTGAATTTTCTTTACTCCATTCTTTAAATATATTAATGTCTACGTTAGCACGCTTTAAAGCCCATCCAACTTTAATCCAATCATCATAATCTCCAGCTCTATTAGGAGAAAGAAGAGATAATAGTTCTTCTATACCTGTAATGTTATAAGAAGGATATACGTGTTTAGAAGTTTTCCCTCTAAAAGATGTGGTATTTTCACTTTTAGCTAATGATATTGTTTTATTACTTAAATCTAAGTCATTTAGAGCATTTGTTATAAATGTATGTATAGGGTATATTATTTCGTTATTAATATCTATATTATAAAGTAATTTAAGAGGTCTATCTTGACCGTATTTACTAGAATCTATAATACGCATACTTCTATAAGAAGATGAAACAGAGAAATCAATGGATGATTTTAAAGGGTCATTATCATAGAACGAATAAATAAATTCTTTAAGGGAATTATACCATATTTTTAATGAAGTATTATTATCAAAAATAATACTTCTGTTAAGGATATGAAGAGATACTTTTTGTGTATTAGTAGCTGTTGTTATGATAAAATCGTCGGTTCTATTACCTACAATGTCATTAAAATAATGTTTAATAAATTCTTTTCTAACAGTTTTAAACCAGTTAAGAAGTGACTCATTTGTTATTACTTGTTCGTTTACTATTTTAAAGTCTAAATCATAATACTCATAAACATGGATATTTGTAGGAATAACTTCGTTAAAATGTTTCTTATCTTTTTCGAGAGAGTTATAGTATGATAAGAAGGTTCCAGCATTTAAATGAGAACCATAAGAATAGGTTCGTTTTCCTTCTTTATTTAAAGAAGTATTTTCTACTGAAAATAGAAGATTATGTCCTTTATTTGATGCTTCTTCTATAGCATCTTTTTGAGTATAAAATAAGTTGATTTTATAAAATGGATTAAACATTTTATAAAAGAAAAAAGAAAAAAATAATTTATTTTGAATTTTCATTGATTCAAATTTAATTCCAATTAAATATATAATAAATTGTTTATACGTTCTTTGTGGGTGTCTGGAAGGGACATTTCCCCTTTCTCATAAAGTTGTAAAAATAACTTAAACAGCTCTCTTTCTTTACGGTGTATTTCTTTTGATTGTTCAAGCTGTTTATCTCTAATTTCTTTGAATTTATCAGGATTAGATTCTTTTAGAGTATCTATGTATTCTTTCTTTTTTTCAAGGATACTTTCACGGTTATTTTGATAGTACTCTTTCTGGTACTCTTTAATTTCGTCCTTTTTTTCTAATCTATATTCTTTTTTCTGTTCTAAAAGAGCTTCTTTATGAGCTTCATAATACTTTTTTTGATACTCTTTTTTATCAACATTTACAGTCTTAGGACGACCTCTTTTCTTAACAATAGGTAATTCGGTAGATGTTGGTGACGACATATTATCTTAATAATTAAAACTTAAAATATTTAAGTTTTAATTTAGTTTTTATTTCACTTTTTATTTATTTTTAGTAATAATATCCTTCATTTTATCATTAATTTCTTTTAATTCAATTTTATTAGTTTCATGTTCTTCTCTAAGGTCTTTTAATTTTTCAATTAGTTGTCTAAGTTCTTCTTGTTTCACTTTAATATCATCTCCAGTTTTACATAATTCATTAAAAATTATTTCATCTCTATCTTCAATCTCTTTTAACTGAGAAACTAACTTTTTAATTTCACTCATTATATTATAAACTATATTTATCTTTAAGCTTATAATTCATCTTCGAAATCATTTCCCGCTGAACAACAAGTATATTGTTTTCCTGCTAGAGGATTACCTACACAACCTCCCGTCTCATAAGTACATACATTATCAGTAAAATAATAATTATTTGTACCAAGTTGATTCGAGCAATAATTACACATCCATTGACATCCTGTACCTTGGCTTACGGAGAAGGTAATACAACCATTATCTACACGTGGTTTTAAATTATCATCATAAGCATTTGCATTAGAAAATAAAGCTAAGACTAATAATAAAAGATTAAATAATTTAATCATCTTTATTATTAAATATGTATCTCTTTAACTCACATTATACGTTTTACCCACACATTCCAATTTGTGAATGTAAGAGTAGCATTACCGCTAAATTGTAATCTTCCAACATTACTCCATTGTGTAGTTGTATCATAAACAGGAGCTGTAATACTATTATTAGTAGTTCCAGAACCAGCAGTCCAATATCCATGACCCTGAACAATCGAAGCAGTATCTCCAGCTTCGATTTTAAGTTTTTTAGCAGCTCTATTATTGAATATTTTTAATTTACCAACAGGATCCCAACCAATAGTTCCAGAAACATAATCAAAATAAATACCATTACTATTTTGTGTTGTATATTGGAATCCTCCAGTAGAAGGTGATTGTGTATAAACCATATAAAAAGGAGCACCAGCTCCTGTAAAATTATAATTAGGATATAAGAACATATCATTATTAGTTGCACTTGCGCCATAACAATTAAATTCAATTTCATATACAGCATTTTCAACCATTGTAGTTGAAATATCAATAAAACCAGTAGCTGATGTTGTAGAATAATAATGAACTGTATTATAATTACTTAATAAGAGAGGAGAAGATTGACCTGGATTACCTCTACTGATA
>Ga0214923_10009645_pt1 | contig 10024 bp, 12 predicted proteins | sample LL1510_MetaG_FD_177993 | JGI IMG/M metagenome (GOLD analysis project Ga0214923, IMG submission 177993) | Freshwater microbial communities from Lake Lanier, Atlanta, Georgia, United States - LL-1510 | ecosystem: Environmental > Aquatic > Freshwater > Lake | place: USA: Georgia | collected...
AGTACTTTCAGTAGTACTTTCAGTGTCCGAATACAAAGAATAATATGAATACATTAATTTACTTTAATTAATTAAAAATTTTCATGTTTTTTCATTTTATTTTTTACTCAACTGATTGTATAAGACTTAATTCAATATCTTGGTCACCTCCACTTTCAATAATAATTGGAATATTATTCTTTTTTGCAAAATTTATTAATTCTTTTAATCCATCTTTACATTCCTTATAAATAAACCCATCACCTATTTGTTCATGCAAATCTCTACAACAATTTAATCCAACTTTTGAATCATTTAAATGAAATAATGTCAATTTATTTATACCTATCTGTTCATCCCATAATAACATAAAATTTTCAAATGATTCTTTTGTTTTTATATCATACCCTGATGCAAAAATATGCGCTGTATCAATACAATAACCTATTCTATCATATTCATCTGATGATAAGTTATTTTTAAGATAACTTACTAATTTACCAAAAATTGTTATATCATAAAAAATATCATTCCCATTTTTCGTTTTTGTAGATGTCTCTAATATTAATTTAGTTCCACATTCTTTTGTACCATCAATAACCCTTTTAATATTTATATAAAAATTCTCAACACAAATATCAATAGATTCTTTATTTACATTTTTACCCATATGAATTATAACACCTGTATCCTTTTTTTTATACTCTGGCACTATTTTATCAAGCATTTTTATATCATCTACAACACTCTTTATAGCCCACTCAATATTTTTTTTTATAAAATTTATAATATACTGTCCATGCACAACTAAATATATATTGTTTTCTTTAATATATTCCGAAATTATATCACATTTGTCATCTGTTAATTTACAAAAACTTACTTTCATTGGATTTTTTAAAAAAATCTGCGCACTTATATTATACACTGAATTATTCCTTTTATGCGTCATTTCATTATATTTAATACCATCTATCACAGATGGATTTATTGTTGTATGCCAACCAATTGTTAATGTCATTCTAATTTAAAAATTACATAAATTATAATTTCATTTTTTTTAATGTAATCTATGTAATTTATACTTGAAATATTCCATAAAAGTATCCTTAAATATCTTATGTTTATAATCCGAATTAATATATTCTTTTAAAATATTATAAATTATTTTTGAAGAACATATTTTATTTGGTAATTTATTAATAGTATCTCCTAATATATTTCTATATTTATTTGTTAAATCTGTATTCCTATTATTTACATAGTAATAAAAACTAACTATATCTTTTGACATTCTATTATTTAATTTTATTAATGAAATTAAAAATACAAAAATAACTAAATATTTTTTTATTTTATTATTATATAACAATGTCCAAATCTTATTTAGCTATCCACGACTTTCAAGCAATTAATGTTTCTCAATCTTTAACACAAGTTAATAACGCCGGTAATTCTCTTTCTCCTAAAGTTTCTGAATCAGGTGAAGTTATTCTTTTAAACTCTACAAGTGGCTCTACTGTATCATTACCCGCTCCTAAATTAGGTTTACAATTTACATTTATTGTATCTAATACTGGCGCACACGTTGTTTCTGCATCTACCGCATGCATCAATGGAGCTATTTCAAATGCAGTCTTTAACACTGGCGCTAATTTAGCTACAGGCGCCGCAAAAACCAACATTTTAACAACCACTGGTTCCGCCATAGGTGATACCTTTAAACTTATCTCAACTGACAGTAAATATTACCTATCTGGTAACGTTTCAAATTTTAATGCCGTTAAATTCACTTAAATTAATTCACTTAAATTAATTCACTTCAATTAATTTAATTAATTTTGTTTATAATATCCATTCGGTAAAATCATATTATTTGATTGACATATTTGTTTATTATTTGGATACATATTGTTTAAATTTGTACTATTTAAATCTTGTGGGTGAAATTTACAATTTGTACATCGCGAATTCATACGTACTATACCCCTTAATTCATTCTCAATATCTATATTTTGATTAGGAATCCCCATCGGAATATAATTTAAAAACGGCGGAGTCACATCTAAACAATCCGTCTTATTAACAAATTTCATATTATTTGTAACATAATCAAATATACTTCTATTCTCATTAATTTGTTTATTTATATAACACCCCCCATCTAATTTACTCTGTGATACACTTTGTGATACACTTTGTTGATTATTTTGATTCATCTTTTTATTATAATATTAATAATAAAAAAAATAACTGAATCTAATCATTTTAATTAAAATAAAATAAAATGTCTACAAAAAAAGATTTTGAACTCTTTTTATATAAACACAACTTTGATCAAACTTTTTTAATACATTTATTACCTAAATTATCACACAACACTATCCAACTACTAAAAAACGATTTACAAAAAATACATAACTCAAACAGTAATAGTAATACCCTTACTGAAAGTAATACTGAAAGTAGCCCCCAAACAAATAAAATTTATATTTTTACTGACGGTGGATGCAAATTAAATGGTAAACAAAACGCTAAAGCCGCGTATTCTATCTTTTTTACTGATAATCAAGAATCACCTTACTTTTCATTTAATACTACAAATTTAATCACATCAGATACACAACCAACAAATCAAAAAGCAGAATTACTTGCTATTTTACATACATTTAAAATAATCTCTGAAGAAAATAACAAAAGCAACTTATTTGTTAATAAAGAAATTATTATATATACTGATTCAATGTATGCAATCAATTGTATAGATAAATGGTCTAAAAATTGGTTACAAAATAATTGGAAAAATACAAAAGGCGAACAAGTTAAAAATAAAGAAATTATTAACGAAATTCTTACATTAAAACAAAATATTAATTACAAATTTTATCATATTTTTTCACACACATCACCTCCAACTGATAATACATCATTTGATTATTTCTTATGGCATGGTAATAATACAGTTGATACAAATATACATAAATTACTTAATCATTAATCATTTTTTGGAACCGGCTTTCCCCTTAATGCATTATTTCTTTCATGAATCTCTTCTAACACTTTATTTGGAATTCCTAATTTATTCTGCAAATATTTACATCCTAAAATTTCTTTTGGCAAACAACCAAGACCATACCCAAATTTACCATCTGGCCCTGGCACCATTGTATGAGACATTCCTATCCTCTCATCTAATGGCAATAAACTTCTTAAATCATTATACTCAATATCAAATTTTTCACACAATTCATATATTTCATTAAAAAACCACACTTTTACACCAAGAAACACATTAATTGTATACTTAAATAACTCACATGCTTCATATTTTTTACTAATCATTTTTATATTCTTATTGTGTTTATATATTTCTTTAAATAATCTAATTACCTCTTGTTCTTCCTTCCCATCATATGTACCAAACATTGCAAAATTCGCTTCATACATATCTAAATTTGCCCGACGCTCCGTAAGAAATTCAGGCACAAATAAAATCTTAAAATTAAATGAATTGTTCTTTAATTCATTGTTCTTTAATTCATTGTATTTATTATACAATTTTCTACAAGTACCTGGTTCTACTGTACTTTTAATTAAAATAAACGTATTTTTTGTATATTCATTAAAAATCTGTTCAACAACCGTCTCTACAATAGAAGTATTACACTCTCCATTCTTACCACTCGGCGTTGGCACACTTATAATATAAAAATTATTTTCATTTGACATTTCACTGTGTTTCACAAATTCTGATATATTCTTAAAAATTCCAACCGCATTATCGTCTTGTTTATCAATAACATCATATACACTATATTTTATATTATTTTGATTACATACATATGAAACACTACCACCTACAAATCCTAATCCGCAAATGTTTATAAATTTATACATTTTTATATATTTAAAATTATAACTTTAAATTAAATTCATATACTTTATTTTGTTCAGAATTATTTTATTTTTTATGTTATATATATAAACATGGGGTGTGAAAGCATTATTCAAGTTTTTTTTCATATGATGTTAAACTTAAAATTGTATCATTGGGATACAACAAAATATGCAAGACATGTTGCCTCCGATAATTTACATGGAAATTTATCTACGTTAATTGACCAATTTATAGAAGTCTATATAGGTAGATATAAACGACCAGCTTTTAAAACATCATTTAATATTCAAGTTTATCCATATAAAGATGATGATATTGAATCTGTTTTACATGATTATATTAATTTTTTAAAAAATGAGTTACCTAAATATCTAAAAAAAGACGGTACTGATACAGATTTATTAAATATCCGAGATGAAATTTTATCTGAATTAAATAAAACCTTATATCTATTTACATTACAATAATTACATTAAACCCATTACAATAATTAAATTAAAATTATATTTAATTTAATTAAATTCTATTCTAATATTAATGATTAATACACACATATTTATATTAATAATAATATTATGTATCATATTTATGTTTATTAATAAAATAGATACATTTACTATCGTTGGTTATAACAATACAACTATACCTGAAAATACTTTATCAATCCCATACTTTATGAATACAGATGCAATAAATACATCTTTTAAAACTCTATTTTCAGATGACAACTTGGATTGGACCGATTATGATATAAATAATGATTTAATTCCATTCCCATTTAATGACGCATTAAAACAAATAATTGTTGAATATTTAATACAACATATTCCTGAATTACAAAATGATAATTTAATTATTAATGAAAATTTATCTAATATTCACTGGAAAGATATCAATAATGACAGATTATTTATATTTAATGCTAATATAATTAATAATACAAACTTTATATCCAGAATTTTACGCATAAAACTAAAAATTAATAATATTAAACAATTCTTAAAAAATAATAATACACAATTCGCATCCAACACAAATTATTTAGATACTATTCCTTACTCCAATTTAGCTTCTTTTGTTACTATATTATCTATCAGATTAGAATCACATATATATCCATCTCAACAAATTAATGGCATCGATAAATTACAACCATTATACTATTTAATCACAAATCAATTATATTTAATGTACCCATACTCTAGTTCAAGAACTGATATGTTAATTACTCAACAAATGAAAAATAATTTTAAATCTATTATTGAAGAACACGCAAAACGATTACAAAATCTAAGTCATTAATAAATTTTATTTTTATTTCCACTAAGCATAATAACTTAATTTTTACTTTTTAATTTTTGGTAACTTTGGCGATTTTCTTAATTTTCTTGAGTTTCGCGATTTTCTTAATTTTCTTGATCTTTGCAAGTTTTTTGACCTTCTCGATTTTCTTAATTTTCGTGACCTTCGCAACTTTGTTAATTTTCGTGACCTTCGCGACTTTGTTAATTTTCGTGACCTTCGCATTTTTGGTGACTTTTTACTTTTTGATGTTGGTGAAAATGATTTTTGAATATATTTCATATCTCTTCTAAATTTATCAGCTGTTGTTGGATGTTTATTTTTATTGTATATATATAATACATTTAATTTTCTAACAATATTTACCCATCCGAATTGTTTAACAAGTTTATTAAGAATTAGACGTCTTTCTTTTTTTGTTAATTGTAATGAATATCCTGGTAAAGCATTCTTTTCTAAATGAATTTTAATTTTATTTCCTGATATAATTGTTGGCATTTAATTATTTATATAAATATTTATGTAAATATACAAGAAATTATTTATTGCGGTTAGTATTTAAAAATAAAACAAAACTTTAATTATAGTATAAATGAATAAAAATTTAACATCATTCATTGGAAAAGATATAAATTCGTATGTTATAACAAAATATATATCAAGCGGCTCTTTTGGTGATGTTTTTTGTGCTAAACATAAAACAACAAATAAAGAAGTCGCTTTAAAAATACCTATTAAAACTGAAGAAAAAAATGGTGAAAATTGTTTATTACGTGAAGCAAAAATTTATTCTTTATTAAATAAAGACCGCTCTGAACTCGACAATTACGGTATCGCAAATATTAAAGTTATTAAAAATAAAGAATTAAATAAAAAAATAATAGTAATGGATTTATTAGGCCCATCATTAGAATCTATATTAAAAATACGTAAAAAATTACGATTACAAACTATTATTTTATTAGCTATACAAATAATTGATATTTTACGATTTATTCATGACAAAGGATATATTCATAGAGATATTAAACCAGATAATTTTGTATTAGACACTATAAATGGAAATAAATTATATTGTATTGATTTCGGATTAGCAAAAAAATATATTAAAAATGATGGCAGTCATATTTCATTTAAAAATACTGATAAATTTTGTGGTACAGCAAGATATGCAAGTATAGCTGCACATAAAGGATATGAACATTCAAGAAAAGATGATTTAGAATCAGTTGGTTATTTATTAATCTATTTATATAGAGGAAAATTACCATGGCAAAATTTAAAACATAAAGATAAAAAGAAACGATATAATATGATAATGAAACAAAAAGAATCTATTTCAGAAGAAGAATTATGTCAACAACTACCAAGAGAATTTTTAGTATATTTTAAACATATAAAAACATTAGATTTTGATGAACGCCCTCGTTATCAAGCTTTAATTAATATGTTTAAAAAACTATATGACTCAAAAAATTACAAAAATTATAACTTTGAATGGAATAAAACAGAAAATTAACAGTATTAATTAGCATTAATTAACAGCATTAATTAACAGTATTAATTAGCATTAATTAACATTAATTAACAGTATTAATTAGCATTAATTAACATTAATTAGCATTAATTAATTTAATATATTAATATATATTAATGACAACTGAAAAAATTAATTATGATAATTTATTAAAAGAATATAAAAATGTTTGTAGTGAATTAGAAACATTAAAAACAGAATATCAAGAAAATACTATTGTTCAAAGTATGAATGATATGAAAAAAATTTATCATGACCAAAAAAAAGTAATTGATAAATTATATAATACTATTGATAAAATACATGATAATAATAAAGCTATAAAAATAATGTTAAATGCATTATCACATCTTAAAAAATTAGATAATACAAATAAATATGAACTTAAAATTAAAATAGAATTTATTCAAGAAATATTAAATGAAAATTTTCAACTAAAACATGAATTATATTATTTAGATTGCCCTATTTAATTACATTTTTAATAATATTTTTTTTCGTATAATACACATTTTTTCCATTTACGTTTTACTCCCAAATTCACTGCATCTCCTAGCCATTTGTATAAATCAATACAATCCTGATTATAAAAATTCAATTCATATAAATTACTATAATTTTTGTATTTATATATTTTTCCATATATTAAAATATTATATAAATATTCAATAATTTGTTTTGAAGCTACTACACGAATTGATAACATTTTATTAGATAAAATAATAGAACCATTCCCATCAATTAATCCAACTATCCAATATTTTAACATTTCTACATTATCTTTAAGTAAAAATGGTACATCATTCATATTTTTGCTTAATTTTAAATTCCATAATTTTATATTCTCAATAATAAACGGATTATTACACTCAAATGAATACATTGATTTTCTATTCACTACATTTTTATTTATACACATCGGTTTATCTGATTTAAGCACTTTTTTATACATCTCTACTATATATTTATCAGTATTTTTTAAATAAATACTACAATTATCTTGTTCTTGTTTTATACAATTATTTACAGCTAATACCCCCATAACATATGATGACTCTTTTGTTACTTCTAAAAAAGTATTCATATTATATTTATATTTATCTGTATTAACTTGAATCATAAGTTTATTACACCACCATATAATTTTATCTTTACTATAATTCAAATTTTCCAAATTTACCGAATTTACAGAATTTACAGAATTTACAGAATTTACAGAATTTACAGAATTTACAGAATTTGTAGGAGATTTTAATAAATTAATTAAAATAGTGCGTAATTCTTTTTTACTGGATGTATTTAACACTTTTTTACTTAATTTATTATATTTTAAACTTTCTAAATAATTTCCCCATTTTTGCGTTAATATTTCTTTATTTACATTATTTATAATTATATTATCCCCAAAATTATTCCATTTTAAGTCAATTTCGGAATCATGATTAGATATATCAAACATATTTGGTCTTATAATAAACCAACATTCTCCATTTAATTCTTCTACCATTTGTTTTTCATTAAAAAATCGTGTGTCTCCAATACAAAAATATTTATCAGGATTATTTAATATTTTTTCTTTAATTTTATTAATATGCCATAAATTATTATAATTTCTTATTAAATTTGTACCCATTACTTGAAGTATTTTTCTTATACTATCAAATGGCTCAGACAAAAATTCTGAAACAATACTTTCCTCAATATTAATTTGATTTGAAATATATCTAATTTTTTTACTTAAATCATATTTATTCTCCACAATTATATCTTTATATTCATCTAAATATTCTCTTGTAATATCTAATGAATTACAAATTAATTCTTTTAATGAATCTGCAAAATTAATTAATTCATAATTATACTTTACACATACTTTTGCTAATTCTGTTTTACCACTCCCTTTTCTTCCACTAAATGAAAAAATTCTTGGTAATTTGTTATCCATTTAATATTTTAATTTAAATTTAATATTTAATATTTAAATTTAATATTTAATTTAATTTAATTTAATTCATTTTTTGTTATCTTATACAGAAAATTTAATTATGAAGTAGCTTTTCTATACAATTATTCATACATGTATTTAATTCATTGATACTTATTGGTTTAGGTATATAATCATCAAACCCCATATCTAAATATTTTTGACGGTCTTCTTTTAAACAATATGCTGTAACCGCAATAATATATGGTTTTCTACTATTTAATAATTTATAAATATGATTTTTATCTGGATTATGATAATAATCTAATATATATTTTATAACATTTTCTCCATTTATTATTGGTATTCTAATATCTAATAAAATAATATCATACTTTTTAGAAATCATCATTTCTAAACATTCTTTTCCATTTTCTGCTATATCTATATTCTTGAATTCCATTTTTTTTAAAAAATTTTCTACAACTCTTTGATTGATTTGTATATCTTCTACTAATAAAATTTTAACACTATCTTTAATACCATTATTCAAATCATTATTATTTAAATAATTATTCAATGAAATATTATCCGGCTCACGTTTATATTTATATTTTGAAATTATTAAAATATCACTACAACTCTTTTTTAATTTTGTTTCTTTTATCGGTTTTATATGATGCGCCTTAAATAATTGCGCAGAATCATTTATAGGACTCTGCTCCCCCAACGAAGATAACGCAATCAGCGGTATAAATTCTTTATTTTGAGTCAACATTTGCTGCTTTAATCTATTTGCAAACTCTTTACCATTCATATCCGGCATACACATATCTACAAACCCAATATCATAATCTATATTCTTTAATAAAAATAAAGCTTCTTTTGCATCACTATATGTATGCACTCTCATACCCCATCGTTGCACCATCGCCGCTAATCCTAACCGATTTTCTAATTTGTCATCTAATATAAATACATTTTTATTTTTAAGAATAAATTTATCCGTATTTTCTTCTAAAATATTTATATTACTCGATTTTTTTGTCTTTATCGTAAAACAAAATTTACTACCTTTTCCTATCTCACTCCAATCAATCCATATTTTTCCACCCATCAAAGTAACCAACTCCTTTGCTATAGCTAAACCTAAACCAGTCCCTTGTTGAATTTTCTCCGATTTACTTTCTATTTGACTAAATGACCGAAATAATTTATCTCTTTCTAATAAATCTATACCACAACCACTATCTGTAATCGTAAATTTTACAATAAACTCTTCACATTCACATTCATATTCCTTTTCACATTTACATTCCTTTTCACATTCACATTCCTTTTTACATTCCTTTTCACATTCCTTTTTACATTCCTTTTTACATTC
>Ga0214923_10009646_pt1 | contig 10023 bp, 10 predicted proteins | sample LL1510_MetaG_FD_177993 | JGI IMG/M metagenome (GOLD analysis project Ga0214923, IMG submission 177993) | Freshwater microbial communities from Lake Lanier, Atlanta, Georgia, United States - LL-1510 | ecosystem: Environmental > Aquatic > Freshwater > Lake | place: USA: Georgia | collected...
CAGGAACAGGAACACGTTCCGGAACAGGAACCGGCTCAAGCACTGGCTCAGGCACTGGGACTGGCACCAGTTTTGGCTCTGGATACGGAACGAATCTCGCTATAGTTCTTGTAAATAACGGAGGCACGGTTACTTACAACGGTCAATCAGTTGTTTCCTCAGGTAATGTGACTTCTGTTACGGCTCCAAATACAACTCCTGGCAACCCTTCCATTACATTTATACCCGTGCTTAAAAGTGGTGTAACCGGTTCAAATAGCAAAACAAATATTGATAGTATATATTGCTCATATTCAACCGCCGCCCCAACTTCACAAGCATCTACATACAATGTGGTGTCCACCAAACTTACATCCTTAAAAAGTTATTACAATTCGCCAACAGATTTTTCTTTAGTAATTGGCCCTGAATTAATGAGACAATATTTTACTTATATTTTGAATGTGGGAAACAGCATGCAATTTCCTCATGGCGTAGTAATAATAGATAGTTCTGGACCAAATAATTCGCCCAAATTAAAATATTACTCCAATCTTTATTTTTTAGGGACATCCCTTGCCATTTCAAGTAGCCCTGCAGATAAAGTTGCCAATTCAGCAATATATTTCGTCAACTTCAACTTTGGTATTTACACCCCACCCCCTCCCGTTTTTGCCCTTCCCAGACAACCAAACGTAGCAAATTCTTTGTACAACAAGAGTTACAATATAATGACATTTACATTTAATAAAACCATAATGGACACAAATGCCCCAGGCTATATGCAGTCAATCGTTGTCATTTATGGAGACGGTACCGATCTTTCTGGAGATTTGAGTACCACGCCCACTGATGCCACCAAAATTCAAGGTGTTTATAACCTAAAAGATAGAGAATTTAAAACCAACTTGTTGGTTGACACCACTGGCTATTTCGACCAGCGATTCACCTTTAATCAATATGATCTAAAACCATCGTATTCGGTATTTACATACAAGGATATTAGTAATGTTACATTACAATTGAGTCGGGATGACTCCTATACCTTAACTGATGATATTGGAGATGTCTCATATAAATTATTTAGAGCAGGTGACAATTCTCTTCCCTCATTTCCAACAGACGATTCATGGGTTACGACCAACAAATACATTCTTGACAACACATCGCCAGTTAGTCAAATTAGTTCTATCCCTATGAATTGGACCCGTGGAACCCCTGGTTTTAAATGGATGGACAGATTTTTGACTCAATACGACACTCTACCAAATCACAGTAATCCGGACTGTATTTTAAGTCCAGGTAATTATTATAAGGTAGATCTTACTGTTACCAATCCAACAACACAAACTCTTGTACCAGGTGCCTCCATTACTTTTGTAACTAAGCAAGATTGGTCCGAACCTATGGTTTTCTCTCAAGCGGACCCAGATTTTACCGACGATAATTTTATAACATACGACCCAACACAGTTCAATACTCTTACAAACCCATGGATCTTTCCACCGCCAGGAGGTCCTTTGTATGGACTACCTGGATTTGATTTTACATATAAAACTGCTGCGGATGGCGGTAAAACAACTTTTAGATACCAAATTGGCTATGATCGTCAGGCAATATTTACCGCTACTTACGACCCTACATATTACACAGGAGCAACAGCAAAGACAAATCTTCAAATACAAGATTTAGAAGTATTGAGAAGTACAAATCTACAATTAAGTGGTCTTTCCTATTTTTCCATATATCCCCTGACACCAACAGAGAAATCAACACAAACAGTCACAATAATAATTAGAGGGACCACATTCAAATACTCTTTTGTAATTGATCCAGCCGCAAATCCAAACACGGTAATGTATAATTTTGGTACAACCACTCCAAATCTTTTACAGTACGCACCTTCTCCAATATTTGGTCCAACATTAGTGGATATTTGGTTTGTAAGTCCCCTTTTGGATACTTATTTCAAAAATAATACAGGAATATTGCCCGCTACTGCACAGGCATATGTAAATGCAGGAACGCCTTTATATTATAATTACACTTATGCGGCAGGTAGAGGTGGTACGGCATCAGGAAGTTTGGGTAGTTCCACCAGCACCACCGCCGCCGCCACCACCATCGCAGGTGTGACTGCCACAAACACAGTTCCTCCAACCCCTGGAGCAGCAGCAGCCGGATCAGGCACATGTTTCCCTGCAGGAACACCCGTACAAACCGATCAGGGTCTAATTGCCATTGATAAAATCGACCCAGAATACAACACAATTAATAACAAGAAAATCGTAGCCGTCACCAAAACAGTAGCATCAGAAGCCCACATTATCCAGTTGGAACAAAACGCCATTGGCATCAACTACCCTAGTCAAATGACCCAAATATCCCAACTTCATGCCGTCTTATACAAAGGTAAAATGACAAAAGCCAAAGATATTCCTGAAGGAAAACGCATCATATACAACGGTGAAACCCTCTACAATGTGCTGTTGGAGAACCACGAAACAATGAGTATCAATAACCTAATAGTAGAAACCCTGAACCCCCGCAACAACATTGCCATTCTCTATAAACACATCACTACTAACAACCTTTCAACAACAGAGCAAAATCGACTGATTAACCTCTTAAACAACAAACTGGAAGCCTGTAATAACCTTCGCAAACAGTTCTTCTCTAATATAATCTTCATAATCCTTTTGGACGTATTGACAGAAAAACCAGTACAAACAAAGCCAACGGCGGAATCTGTTAGACGTGCGTTCTTACCTGAGCCAATCTGCATATAAAATAAAAGTAAAAGTAGAACAAATGCCCTGGTACAGAATTGGCGATTATGGAGTGATTCTAACAGACACTTATCTCCAAATTTCAAACCACGAAATTTACCCAACTTTGAGTCTTAGACTTCCAATAACTAAAAAACTACAATCTGTAGTCCATTCTGAAAATCAAGGTCATTTTGAATCAGGGGACCTAAGATTATCATATGCCACCGATCGTATAGAACTTACATTAAGTCCCGACCGCCCCGGTCATATGCGCCCCTGGATTAACGTAATAATTGGTATTCCCAAGGATGTAATAGATACTCTCTATATCTTAGGAAAATCATTAAACGCAAAGAACGTTAACGTAGCCCGTGAACCCATTAAGAAATGGCTTCACACTGGTGGAAAAAGAGCCACCAGAAAAACCCGCAAATAAACCGCCGTGCTATTAATTGTACAATTATATCTAAATATAATTACGTAATGAACAAACTAGAGAATTATTTTTGGAACCATCCTAAAAAACTCCAAATACACAGTTAAAGATAAATATGAAAATTTTGGAAAAGAAAATAGATTTGGAAAGACCAGTTGCCACAGTTTGTTAACTTTCTACCCGTGTCCGACAGTTCCAACATATGCGGATTTTCTCTTCAACACGACTAAACCCCTTTTCAGTATAAACAACACGAACAGGATAATCCTCCACGATTACATCTTTAAAAGCAAGACTTGTATCACAGTGCCAACATTTTATTCCACTAACAAACAAAATCCCCACTTCGTCCGTTTCAGTGGAAAATCGCCGTAACTCTTCAAACCCCAACTTCTTATAAAGAGCACATGCTCCTACATTGGAATCAAACACATTTAACCAGACCCCCCCTTTTCCAACAGCACCTTTCACCAATTCTATAAGGCGTTCGCCATAGCCTTTACGTTTATATCTATTACTGACACCCAAATAAGCAATTTCAAACGCAGCCTCCTTTAAAGGGGTATGCCGAACTAATATGAATGCTTGAATTATTCCGGCTCTATCAATCCCAACAAAAGAAGGCCCCATACCACAATTCTGAAAATCCTCAAAATAAGGCAGTTCAGAATTATCAAATACGTCGTCAAAAGCCCGTTTCAAACAAAGCGCATTTTCCTTCTTAAATCGTTGAAGTCGTAGCATTTGTTTTAAGAATAATATAGTAGAAACCCCACTCAATTTTTCAATAAATTACACTGAGTTTGTAGTCCATTTATAAATAACGCACTAATTTCACCAGGGGTCTCTGTTTTATACTTAACAATCACCGTCATAAAAAACATATATTCATATGCCCCCAACATTGCGACCAAAGCAATATTTTCACAAATAATATGGAGCCAACGAATCTTATAGGAACGCCATTTGGCAAATCCAGTGACAAAAGCCAACAACACAAATATACCAATAACATAATTCCATGACAATATTTTCAAACCATTATTATATGTATAGCGGTCCAAAGAATCAGTTGTTCCCGCATTCATAATACGACTGACATTTACAAACGGGGTCAAAATGTCATTCAATAACACGGTTTCATTCTGATTTAGATTACTGCACCCATTAATAATACTGTTTGTATAAAAATCAATTGTACCCATAATACCGTTATCTTCATCAATACTGACAAAAAGAAAAAAGAACACAGTTTCAAAAATAGAAATCAGTGTTATATGTAAAAGAAAACGAATGGCATAATCGCATATAATTTCGCAATTACAGAAAACGAAAGAACCGCTTGTATCTGCCTCAGTTAATTCAGTCCCACTTATATCACTAGTTTTATACATCATGAAAAACTCCTCCTTTGACTCAAAATTGTAATTTCCGACATAGATCAGACTGTCCGATAATGACGGAGGTCGCTTCATCCAACCTAAGGATTCCTTTACTATTAAATATCAATATATTTTAAGTAATGAATGGCCGTATTTACGGACCATTACTCATAAATCTGGATAAAAGGACCGACAGACTTAAAAACGCTAAAGATGAATTTGAAAAACTGGAATTAAATTACATTCGTATTAGCGCAACGTCACAAATGAAACCCGTACTAGGCTGTATGGATTCGCACTGTAGATGCTTGGAAGAATTTCTGCAAACTGACAATTTTGATGCAGTGATGATCTGTGAAGACGATGTAAAATTTAATACAGATAAAACAACCTTACATAAACACATCGATGAATTTATGAAAGGTGACGGACATGTGCTTTGTTTGGGATATTACATAAGTCGGCCAACTAATTGGTCGGAACTTTTACACAGATCCAACGACATTCAATCAAGGGTGTGTTATATAGTAAAAAAGGAAGTTGCTGCCGATTTACTAGATATATGGCGCAAACTATACATATATCTAATTCAAAATCCAACACCACCCTTGAAAAATTGGTATAGTTCCTTATACAATAATTTACCTATAATAAATAAAGCACGGGATATATATCGTGGAGATCAGGCGTGGAAAATCTTACAACAGAAATATTATTTTTTGATTCCTAAATTTCATTTAGCAGTACAAAGAGGATCGTATAGTGATATTGAAATGTGTTATGTGGACTATAAGGTTTAACTTGAATATAAGGTTTAACCTAATAGTGCTTCTTTAGCACAATGTCCATAATAAAAGCCCCTACGAAACAACAGAGCAACAAAGTCAATGTCCAAGTACAACGATTATGACTAGTATAAGTACTCAGTCTATTGCGTGAATCTTTAACAAGCAACAACTCCCCTTGTAGCATTTCCGTCTCCTTTAGCAGAGTTTCACGGATTAACTTCAACTCTTGATAGGCATTGGACAGCCGCTCATTTTCCTCCTTCATCGCATTCAAATCCTTGCGCAAGTTTCTTGTATCCTCAACAACAGTCATAATCTTCTTAGAAAGTTCAGACTGGTCATTCTTCAGATTCATAAGTGTATACTTATTAATGATTCCATTATAAGCAAACATTTCTATTTTATTTTAAAATACTATACATACTATTAACTGATTCAATTTTTGTTAAGTTTGTATGTTTTACGTCTTAAATTTCTTTTTCTACGACTCTTTTTTTTAATTCCACCTCCTACTTTTAACTCTGGAACCTTTAACTCTGGGACCTTTAACTCTGGCACCTTTAACTCTGGCACTTTCAACTCTGGCACCTTTAACTCAGGCACTTTCAACTCTGGCACTTTCAACGTAGGCACCTTTAACTCTGGCACTTTCAACGTGTCGGTCAATCCACTAACCTTATTTTCCAACGTATTTAACCCCGATTGCTTTTTAGTGTAAGCCATAATTTCATCCCCAATTTTATCAGTATCAATAGGAGGCAAAGGTTCAGTATGTATCTTGGTATCGGGAGCATACGAATATATAACTTTTCCAGCCAATGGTGAAATTTTCCCAACAGATTTCACCATTTTATCTTTATAGACTTCATACCTATCGGCACCCTTTTCAAAATTAATTGCCGCCAATGAAAGTGTTTCACCCAAAATTGGGACTGCATCCAAAGCCACGACAAACGCCGCCCCAAAGTGTTTGCGTGAATTATTAACAATAATGGCAATTATGATAAAAAACAAACTAATAATATAACCTAGTCCGTCGCCCATCATACCGGCATACGGAATTGGCATCAAGCCAATAATTTTTCCAGTGACACTTTCGGCAAGTTCAGCAATAACAGGCAACGACAGTGTAAATGTATCCAATATTTGCGATAAGAGTGGTCCATATAAATCCTGTTGCTCCAAATGATATAGAATATGAAGCCACCACAACATATATGTTCCAATCGGCGGCATCCGTATTTGACTTGTAAATTTCCGGATTATTTTATCCCAAAATCCATTGCGTGTATCACCGCCCCCTCCACCAGTTTGAACACGAATAAATCCCTTGTGTTTCTGAATTTTTCGTTTTATTTCACCAATTGTTTTCACAGAAAATATGGGTTTTCCATCTTGTGTAATTGATTTTGCTAAATCAGCGTCACCCCTTTTAATATTATTCAATAAAAACACATATAAATTAATATTTATTGCGACATTTTCTCCAATGTTCGGGTATAATTTTCCTAGTACATTATTTGCCAAATTTCCCAACTGGACTTCGGTGTCCGAATATTTGGCCCTGGAATATTCCCAGTTCTGACTCATCCCTAATATATGAAGATATTATTAATAAGGAAATGCCATAAACGACGAAAATATCGGGTGACTCTGTTTCACATACATATTATAGACACTATCACTTAAACCGTTAACTACATCTTCTAAATTTACGGCAACGGAAACACCAGAACCTGTTTCAGAAATTTCCACATAAGCATATGAACCGCTGTCCAGGCGACATAGTAAGCGCCATATGTTATCTGAATTATTTGACCATAACCAGTATAGTATAGGCTCTTTTAAATAAGAAAAAGTGTTTGGAAAATTATTTTTGTTAGGAAAAATCTTCGCAAATCGCTCTTTTATATATCTTGACATAGTTCTTTATTATTATATAATATTATATAATATACAAACATTTTTTTATATATATAAACCGGTTACTACAATATAAATCGCAATAAAACATATCAAGGTTGTAATAAATGCCGACTTTTCTAAAGGCCTGTTAAAGGCCGAATCTAAAGGCCTGTTAAAGGCCGAATCTAAAGGCCGACTAAAGGCCGAATCTAAAGGGTTGCTAAAATCCGAATCTAAAGGTTTGCTAAAATCCGAATCTAATAAAGGCATCTTTATAACCACCTCTTCACAACTACTCAAAGACCGAATCCGCTCCTCCAAATATACACATAAGTCCTGCTTAGAATTATAGCGCTTCAATAAAATATGCCATTCCCCATTTAGATTTTTATAATCCTGGTTGTATTTTCCCTGGGCAGCAAATGTGGGAAAGTTGTGACTTAAACAAAATTCGGAAAACTGATATCGCTTTTTAGGTGTAGCAATTGCATAGCGGGTAGCATCCAAAAGCACCTTTGCCTTTGCCAAATCAGATGTGTCGTATGCCATGTTTTTACATCTCAATCAAATAAGACCACCATATCAATTTTTTATAAATCCCCGATAATAGAATGGCCCCCACAAGAAAACGAAGATTAAATGGCGAAATGGCAGAAAAGTTGTCATTTGCCGATATAGCCTCTGTCTCAATAGACGACATATCATATAATCAGGCAAATACAGTTATACCAAAAATTCGTAACGCCACAAAGGATCCCCGTTTTGCCCCAAACCATCATATAGATTGTAAAAGATACACCAGTGTTTATGCAACAAGCGACCTACACGCCGATTATCGCAATTTCATGAGTTATTTGCTTAAACTGAATTTAATAGAACTGCCAAACACTCCAGACATATACGATAAAACTAGCATTTACGACCCACGATTTATAGTAAACGCAAAATGGATACCAGAAAACACAATACTTATTATACTGGGAGATTTGGTGGATGGCAAACGACTTGGTTCCGTATTTGACACACAGGGAAGTTTTGAATTATACATCCACATGTTTATTTATAATTTGCGGTTAAGCGCAATGGAAAAGAATTCAGATATACGATTCCTGGCAGGTAATCACGATATAAACACTGTACTCAATACAGCCAATGATTATATGTATAATCTTTACATACCAGACGAAGCAAAACGATTTTTTGGTCACAATAAACAACTTCGTGCCAAGTGCCTTGAAACCTTTTATTTGTTGTCGCCCTATTTATATTTAACATTGGACAAAGACTCAGTTCCTGAACTATTTTTGGTTCATGGTGGCTTTCACCAGAAGAATTTAAATCCTTACGCCGGTCCAGAATTTGATCACAATTTACAAAAGATTATTAGATATTATGACAACACTGTGTTATATTCACAAGACGAAATGTGGTTTGCGCTTGTGGTCTCTAAAAATAATGCAAACAAAGCAATAAGTCTTTTATCCAGCAAACTAAATACTGAAAAAATGTATGTACAATTCGTCAAAACGCAACCGCCAAAAGTATTATTAGATAAATTAGAAGCGGATCAAATAATGATAAACAATAATTTGGCATATAATAAACAATTTCCATCTTTAGACAAAGAAGAACTTCGTTCCAACGAACAAACAAGTCCACTATGGTCCCGTTATTATATGGAATCAATCGGCGCCGATACTGAAGAAGATATGTGTAAATATATTAAGGACGACGATACATTTAAAAATTCAACAATTATTGTTGGACACTGTCCCACGACGTTTGACGAATTTAAACACAAGAAAACCGACAGCAACGGAGCAGATGTAGGCCACGAATACTATAAATGCGTGAATCACGATGATAATACGGGCTGTGTTATAACCGCTTGTGACATGGACAATCAAACGAAAATTATATTTGTGGATACGGCATTATCGTCTGCTTTCAGAAAAGGCACCACCTTGGATAAAGAAAAAGCACGTGATTCAGAAATAATAGTATTAAAACACACTGGAAAAGATGACCAATATGGGCGCTTTTACAATGAAATAAGCCGATTACGAACAACGGGTTACTATTACGTTGTATATCCATTGTCGGAAAGTTTTGAATGGCGTAAAGTAGCTGTAGCAGTACCTAGTCTGCCCAGAATAAAAGGTGGCAAACGAAAAACTAAACAGCGTCGCAAACTTTCAAAACTTTAGGAATATAAGTTCCGTCGTCCAACTTCACAACTTGAAAATGTATCTTTGGTAAAACAGCCCATCCTTCACTAACACAACGTATTTTATGTATCATAATTCCAATGAACCTGTCCCAAGATTCATTGCTTATTATATTATATTGACCATGTAAGGCGCTACATAAGAACGATTCCAGTTTTTTCGGTTCATTTGGATGCTTATCTTTATATTCTACAAAATCTAAAGGTGAATAAATAAATATGCTGTGTGTTTGGCCCATTATATTTATTAATCAAATAATTTTTATTTATGTGATTACCAAATATATAAAATTGAAAACAGATTTTTAAAAGACAGTAACACAGTAAGACAGTAAGACAATAAAAATGTCTGCTATTCTTCAAATTGCCCAAGATGCCCTGACCCCTTTTGCCAAACAGAAAAACACAGGAAACTGCTATGAGTTTTACACCGCCCTTTATTTCCTCAGGCAAATGGGCCTTACTGACAATGATTGTATAATACTTGGCCCTTTGATTGTAGAAATATCAAATACAAACGCCAAGTATTCAGCCA
>Ga0214923_10009647_pt1 | contig 10023 bp, 10 predicted proteins | sample LL1510_MetaG_FD_177993 | JGI IMG/M metagenome (GOLD analysis project Ga0214923, IMG submission 177993) | Freshwater microbial communities from Lake Lanier, Atlanta, Georgia, United States - LL-1510 | ecosystem: Environmental > Aquatic > Freshwater > Lake | place: USA: Georgia | collected...
GCCGCGTTCAATCGCATACATGCAGGTTTCTACTTTTGGAATCATGCCGCCCGTGATTGTGCCGTCAGCGATCAGGTCAGGTATATCGGTAATTTTTAATTCCTCGATAATTTTTTTATTTTTATCCAGCACGCCTGGCACATCGGTGAGAAAAATAAGACGCTTCGCCCCAAGCGCGCCGGCGATGGCCCCGGCAAAAGTATCGGCGTTAATGTTGTAGCTGGCGCCGCCTGGTCCCTGCGCAACAGGCGCTAATACCGGAATAAGCTCACGGCCGAGAACTTGATCCAACACAGTTGTGTCGACTTTGTCTGGTTCGCCAACGTAGCCAAGGTCAACTCCGTCTGATCGCTCCAGCTTTTTGGCGGTTAGCATGCGCCCGTCTTTGCCTGTCAGGCCAATCGCGCGACCGCCTTCGGAGTTAATATAGCCGACGATTTGTTTGTTGATGGCGCCGGCAAGCACCATCTCAACGATGCCCATCGTTTCGCCATCCGTGACACGCAGGCCATCCGTGAATTTTGACTCTACGCCAAGGCGTTTGAGCATGGCGCCTATTTGTGGGCCGCCGCCATGCACCACAACAGGATTGACGCCGGATTGTTCAAGTAGAACCATATCGCGTGAGAAATCACGCGCGCCTTGATCGTCTCCCATAGCGTGGCCGCCATACTTCACGACGACAATTGACTCGTCATAGCGCAGCATATGTGGCAGCGCTTGCATCAAAATCCGCGCCTGCTCAAGTGCGCTAGTGACAGAGTCGGTGGTCATATGGGGGCCTCGATAATTTGGCGGATACCACACCTAGACTGGAGCTATAGTCGCTTTCAAGCGCCAATTTCATATAGGAGGCGGGCGACGGACTCTCTCAGAGAGGCGATTCCCTCTCCGCTTTGTGAAGATGTGAAGATTATTTCAGGATAGGCCGCCGGCCGCTTAGCTAATGCAGTGATCGTCGCCTCAACAACGCGATTGCGTTCGGCGGTCGTTAGCTCATCGTGTTTTGTGAGAATAACTTGGTAGGAAACTGCCGATTGATCGAGAAGGTCGAGCATTTCCTCATCGGCTGGCTTGACCCCGCGCCGTCCGTCGATCAGCACATAAACGCGGGCAAGCTTTGCGCGTCCACGCAGATAGTCCCGCATGAGTTTCGACCAGTTGGCGATTTTCTCTTTACCAACAGCCGCATATCCATAGCCAGGCATATCGACGAGTCGTAACCGCTCACCGCTAGTGTTTTTACTCAACGCAAAAAAATTAAGTTGTTGGGTTCGACCTGGCGTGTTCGACACGCGGGCAAGGGATTTGCGATTTGTTAGCGCATTCAGCAAGGATGATTTACCGACATTCGAGCGGCCTGCGAAGGCGATTTCAGGAGCGCCCGGGTGAGGCAAATCTTTTGATGAGGCGCTTGCGAAAAAGAAGTCGCAGGAACCCGCAAACAAAAGACGTCCTTCTTCGAGAAAATCGATTTCGGTCATAGATCTAGGACGGCGAACTGTCTCGCCGTCACTTCTGTTAAGCGCGTTGGAAGGTTTTACGCAAATTATCCCACAATTCGAATTTTACGCCTGCGCGCGTCATGATGATGCCCTGTTGTATGATCGATAAGAGATTGTTCCATGTCCAGTAGATCACCAGACCCGAAGCGAAGCCGCCCATCGTGAAAGTGAACATTAGCGGCATGTAATTGAACATTACTTTCTGCATTTCATCTGCGGGCTCTGGGTTCATTTTCATTTGCAGCCACATTGAAACGCCCATGAGGACGGGCCAGACGCCCAGCATCAAATAAGGCCCGAAGAAAGCAACATGCGTCGGATCAAAAGGAAGCAGGCCAAACAAATTAAAAACATTTGTTGGGTCAGGCGCTGAGAGGTCTTTGATCCAGCCAAAGAAAGGCGCATGGCGCATTTCAATAGTTACTACAAGGACCTTATATAGCGAGAAGAAAACGGGTATTTGCAGAAGCACCGGTAAACAGCCGCTCGCGGGATTAACCTTCTCTCTCTTGAAAAGCTCCATCTGCTCCATGTTAAATTTATGCTTATCATCACCATACTTTTCTTTGAGCTCTTTAATTTTTGGTTGAATGGCTTTCATTTTAGCTATGGATTTATAGCTTTTATTTGCAAGCGGAAGAAATGCGAGCTTCACAACAACAGTGACGGCGAGAATAGCGAAACCAAAATTTCCAAGCAGGCGGTACAGAAAATCGATCAAACGAAACATTGGGCGGGTAATAAAATAGAACCAACCCCAGTCGATGAGCAGGTCAAACCGCTTTAAGCCAGGACTGTTTTTATAAGCGTCGAGCGTATCAACTTCTTTTGCCCCGGCAAAGACATGCGTTGTTGTAGCGGTTGCAGAGTCAGGCGCAAGCGTCTTAGGCGTGCTGACAGTATCGGCTTGATAAATTTTCGTTGCGCCGCCCATGGATATATAACGCGCTTCAATTGGCGCATTTTGATCCGGTGCGACGACGGCGCCCCAATATTTATCCGTAAACCCTACCCAGCCGCCGACTCCTTTAAAGGATTTTGTCGCGGCGGGCTCCTTTTCAATCTTATCGTAGGTTAGCTCTTCTCCTCTATCGCCAATAACGCCAACAAAGCCTTCGTGCAGAGCGGCGTAGCCGGCTGAAGGCGGATGGCCAATGCGGGTTATGCGAGTGTAGGAATAGAGCGTGATAGGCTGAGACGACTTATTTTCCACGCTATCCGTGATGCTAAAGAGATATTCCTCATCTACTGAAATGACGCGCTTAAATAAAAGCCCCTGGCCATTATCCCATGTCAGCGTAACGGGATGAGTTGAAGTGAGCTTGTCTGAATCTGCAGTCCACACCGTTTCTGTAGTTGGTAAGCTTGGCGCATTTTCGGTTGCGGCGCTGAGATAACCAAGTTCTGCATAGTAGGGATCCGGGCCAGCTTCAGGCGACAATAAGGTTATGATTGGGCTAGAGGGATCTACGGTCTGATGATAGGCCTTCAATGACACGTCATCGAGACGGCCGCCCTTGAGCGCAATAGATCCAGATAAGGATTTGGTGTCGATGTTAACGCGGGGACTCAATGCTAGAGCCGCTTCGCGAGTTTGCGCCACAGGCTTTACAAGCGCAACAGGACTATCGGGCGCGCCTAACTTGACTGTTTTCGCGATACGCTCCTGCTCAGCAAGGGTTTTCTTCTGCCGCTCCATTTCTGGAAAAGCGTAGAAATAATCCCACAATCCGATGAAAACCATCGATACTGCAGCGGCAAACAGCATGTTTCTCGTATTCTCTTTCATTGCGCCGAATGCCTATCTTTCTGTTTGCGGAGTCCTTGAGCGCCCACGCGACTTTTAAGTCGCGTGAAACTCTCGGTCATGTGAAATATCAAATCGGCGAAAGAGGCGGTGAGGGCCTCGCGCCGAGCAATGACTACGTAGTCCTGTCCAGGCTGCGCGCCAAGGCGCCCCCCAGCGCGGAGCGCTTCTTTTAATCTTCGCCGAATACGATTACGGCCAACTGCGCCAGCGACTTTCTTCGTGACCGTAAAGCCAAAGCGGGGCGGGTTTTGGTGAGGCGGGAGGAGCGCGTCGGGCGCTTGGGGTACGGTTTGAATTGAAAAACCAGGCGCATTGACCCTCAGGCCAAGTTTTGACGCGCGAATAAAGTCCCGCCGATGGCGGAGCCGTTCCGGCTTGCCGTGCGGATGATTTAGTTTGGCAGGGGCGTCCGTCGTCATCGTGCCGTCCGCCGTCGTCATCGCTAAGTTTGGTGCGTTTAGGCTGAGAGACGCTTACGGCCGCGGGCGCGGCGAGCGGCGATGACCTTGCGTCCGCCTACTGTCGCCATTCGAGAGCGAAAGCCGTGTCGACGCTTGCGCACGATTTTGCTGGGTTGATAAGTCCGTTTCACCGATCTTCTCCGCAGGCGGCAAGCCGCCTCATTTGTTGTCGCATCTTGGGAGCTAACCTAAGAAGCAATTGATTTAACTAGCGTTTCCCCCGCGCTCTGGTGAGCGATCAAAAAGCGCCTATAAATGGTCAATGCGTGGAAACTGACGCCGGATTTACCCCGCCTCAATACAAGGCGTCATAATCCTTATTAACGACATCTCCAAAATAAATGTCGCCGCCCCTCTCGGAGCGACGCTGCGGGAGGCATATAGGAGAAAGGCTTCCCGCAAGTCAATGTTTGGGATTTTCAGCGGCGGCCCTCCTCAAAGCGTCTTTGGTGATCTTAGGAATTTTTTCGCGATTTATCTTCCGCCTTTAATGTCAAAACAGGTAAATAGAAGATAAGTCGTGATTCGCCCCTTGCGATTGCGCAGCTTTCCTTGAGTAGCGTTTCGAGTCTTGCGTCCCTTCGGTTCATGCGCCTAGGGGCGGTGAGGCTTTGTTAACCATTTTCGCTTACCAATTGTTGTGAGTTTAGCACGGGTCGCGGGACCGGAGAGGCCGGCCAAGGATCGGCGCAGCAATGAGCGCGCGGCTTGGTCAGTCATTGTGAACGGAGCTTGGTGGGGAACCAATATGCGCGTTTTATTAATCGAGGACGATAGCGCAACGGCTCAAAGCATCGAGCTCATGCTTAAATCCGAGAATTTTAACGTCTATGCGACGGATCTCGGAGAAGAAGGCGTCGATTTAGGCAAACTCTACGATTACGACATCATTCTCCTAGATTTGAACCTGCCGGATATGTCTGGCTATGAAGTGTTGCGTACTTTACGTGTCGCTAAGGTTAAAACGCCAATCCTTATTCTTTCAGGAATGGCTGGGATCGAAGATAAGGTGAAGGGTCTTGGTTTTGGCGCTGATGACTATCTCACAAAGCCTTTTCACAAAGACGAACTCATTGCGCGGATTCACGCCATCGTTCGGCGTTCAAAAGGACACGCGCAATCGGTAATCGCTACTGGCGAATTGATCGTTAATCTTGATCAGAAAACTGTTGAGGTCAGCGGTGCGCGCGTCCATTTGACAGGTAAAGAATATCAAATGCTCGAACTGCTGTCTTTGCGCAAAGGCACGACTTTGACTAAAGAGATGTTTCTCAATCATCTCTATGGCGGTATGGATGAGCCTGAATTAAAGATCATTGACGTTTTTATCTGTAAGCTGCGCAAAAAGCTCGCAAATGCGAGTGAAGGTCGCAATTATATTGAAACAGTTTGGGGTCGGGGCTATGTGCTGAGAGAGCCGAGTGAAGCAGACGAGCGGATCACCGCTTAATTTTGCACCCTCACGCATAAGTGCGTCAGCATAAACTTTTAAGATTTAATACTTGGAATAAATCAGCCCTAACAGCTTTGCCGTTAGGGCTTACTGTAGAATCATTGATTACGCGACCGCGCTTTGCGGTGGTTCGCTTTTGCTGGAATCCTCATCATCTAGAAGATGAATATTTCCAGGCGCTACAATGGGACGCGCTTCAAAAATAACAAGTTCATTTTCGCTCGCGACACTGAGCTCTAGTCCGCAAGCCTTGGCCACAAGGCCGGTGTAATAGGCTTGGATTGCTCTAGCGTCGATAGCGCCTTCTTCCGTATCGCCCGATAAAAGCGTTGAAATATTGGCGGCGAGACGCGCGTTAACGCCTTTTGCTTCGACTTTAAATCCGATTTTATCATCTTCGCCGGCGGATGTAACTGAAATGACTCCGCCGCGTGGGATGGCGGTATCAGCAAGTACGCATAAATTGAGCAATACTTTGACTTTGTTTTTTGACATAAGCGCCCGGGGCACGCCCCAGTTGAGTTGCGTGCGATCGTCAGCAAGGAATTGACGGGTCACTAATTCAGCGTCGCCAGTATCGATTGACGCCCCTTTTGATCCAGCGGCGCCAAATGCTAATCGACAAAATTGTAGCCGTGAGGAAGCTTCATTGGCGCTAGATTTTATTAGCGCTAGCGCATGACCGCGCATTTCTGGATCTTTTTCTTCCTCCAATACCTCAAGGCCATTTACGATCGCGCCCACGGGAGAAATGACATCGTGGCAGACGCGAGAGGAAAGAAGCGCTGCAAGGTCGAGCGGATCAAGATTAAATTGGGTCATTGAATTTATCCAAATATCGGCGCCCAATGGCGCATTTGTGAAGTTAAGAAACGCGGTTTCGACATTGCGCGCAAATCCATTAGCTCTATGCGCGAATCACACAAAACTGACAATTTGAAGAGTAATCGTCGGTCAAAAGTTTGCAAATCTTGTAAAACATGCGCCTAAACAACTGATGAAGACGCAAGAGACAATCAACTAAGGGACGCGCCATTTGCTTAATTCCAATGAAGAAAGAGACGCAATGGCTGTTCGGTTTGCCCATCTTGCTGTGGCAGCGGGACAAATCGCCTTGGATGTTCTTTCTCGGTCTGAAATTATTGCGCGGGAAAAGATAGATCGCTCTCCTGTGACGGAGGCGGATGAGCGCATCGAGGCGTTTCTAATTAAAGCGCTTTCTGAGTTGCTGCCTGGCGTCTCCGTGATTGCCGAGGAGGCTGTGTCTAGAGGCGAGGCGGTTAGGGCCGCGGATGTTTTTCTTTTGATTGACCCGATAGACGGCACCAAAGAATTTGTTGCTAAAAGCAGCGAATTTACAATCAATATTGCGCTCATCGTCAACAAGCGTCCTGTGATTGGGGTAATTTTCGCACCGAAAAAATCACGCGTCTGGTTTGCGGGTGCAACGGCCTATGCTGTTGACGTCAGCGCCGGCGCTGCATTCGCGCCAAAAGATGATTGGCGTCAGTTAAGCGTAAGATTGGGAACTCCAGAAAAGCTTCAGGCGCTTGTTTCAAAGTCGCATATGGATGAAGAAACGCGTCTTTATTTGTCTCGATTTAAGAACCTAGTGGTCTGTCCGATGGGCTCATCATTGAAATTTTGTCGATTGGCGGAAGGGCGAGGCGATTTCTATCCGCGATTTGGCCCGACGATGGAATGGGATACGGCGGCGGGCGAGGCGATTTTATGCGCCGCTGGAGGGGCTGTTCTAGATGCTAAGGGCTCGCCGCTAATCTATGGCAAAGCAGAAAAATCATATCGTAATGGACCATTTGTCGCCTGGCGTAATCCTTTAATCTTTCAAAAGGCAACGTTTTCTTAACTGGCTTGAGCGAGTTTGGCCCATCCATGTCTAACCATGCATGGCGGTGTTGCGTTCGGGTGTTTAAGCCCGCAGGGCGCCAGCGGAGTAGCCATAATGAACTTGCCCAAGTCCAAACCTGTCCTAACCCATCATTCTCGTCGTGAACTATTCAGTTTAGCCGCAGGGGCTGCATGCATGAGCCTCGCCCCCTTGTCGCGCGCCCGTGCAGACGTGCGTCCTGAAAATTTTACGAGTGAGGAGATTGTCGATAATGGCCATCGTTTTTTTGGCTCGGTGGCGCGCGGCCTGGCTGACGGCGTCGAGAGCGCCAACAAACGCTGGGGTAAGCCAAACGCTTATATTCTGGGACAAGAAGGCGGCGCCGCCTTTGTCGGCGGACTGCGTTATGGCGAAGGTAAAATGTATACCCGCAACGCCGGACAGCGACCAGTTTTCTGGCAGGGCCCCTCGATTGGACTTGATGCTGGCCTTGATGGCGATCGTACGATGATGCTTGTTTATAACCTACCCGAGGTTCAGAGCATTTACCGGCGTTTCTCGGGCGTAAATGGCTCGGCTTACCTTGTCGGCGGAATGGGCTTTACCGCGCTAAACAATCAAGAGGTTATTGTTATCCCGGTTCGGGCGGGGGTAGGCGCGCGTTTGGGGCTGAACCTGGGTTACTTGAAGTTTACTCAAAACTCGACATGGAACCCCTTTTAGGCGCAAAAGTGACATGTGCTAGACACGCCAAAGCTTGGTGTTGGTTTTGATTTTACGCAGTAGTCATGGCACTGTCGCGCCTGTATTAACATGCGATGGCGTGGACGCGCCTGGGGTTTCGCGCAGTGATTGAACAAGCGATGTATTTTGCGCTCGGCTTCCTAATAGCTGGGCTCGTTTTCCTAATGCTGTTACCCGCCTTCTGGCGGCGCGCCATGCGCCTGTCAATGCGAAGACTGCAAATGCTTGCCCCGATGTCGATGGATGAAGTTACAGCGGAGCGCGATCTGTTACGCGCAGAATTTGCCGCGCGCGAGCATCGTATGGAGCAGGATATGGAGGCTTTAAAGCTCTCTAAGGCTCAAGATCTTGCCGCGGTCGGTCGACATGCTGCGCGGGTAGCGGACTCGGAGCGCTTATTGCGCGAAGCCGCTGAAGCGCATCGCGATATGCAAGCTCAGCTTCGAGAAGCGCAAAAAATTGCCGCAGAACGCAATGAATTGCTTAACTCGACCGAATTAGCGCTGCAGGAAATGACGATGCGCGCTAGTCAAAATTTACACCAGCATCGCCTGTCGCAAGAGCAGCAAGATACTGCGGCCTTGTCGGGGGTTGCTGATAAGGATGTCGCAGCCTTGCGAGCGTCCATTGTCGATTTTGGCGATCGAGTCGCGCAATTAACGCAAGCAGAAAAAAATCAATAGACTTTACTTCACATGACAAACGCTGTGCCGCTTACTAGCAATAAGATCGGTTATTTTTAAAGGATTAGCGACGTGCTTTTTGTGGCTATGTGCATTGATAAGCTTGCTCATGTAGATTTGCGCATGTCGACGCGCCCAGCTCATCTTGCTTTCCTAAACGCTTTTGAAGATCAGGTGAAGCTTGGCGGACCTTTACTTGACGCGGATGGTCAGGTCCCCATCGGTTCACTACTAATTATTGAGAGTGAAGATGAAGCTTCAGCTCATGCGCTGCTCGCGCAAGACCCATATGCGCAAGCAGGACTATTTGAGCGCGTCGAGGTCTTTCCCTGGAAGCATGTGGTTGGAGCTGACCTCTAATGGCCCACTGGCTGTTTAAAAGCGAGCCTTCTACGTGGTCATGGGAACAGCAAGTTGCCGCTGGCGCGAAGGGCACCTTTTGGAATGGGGTGCGAAACCATCTCGCCAAGAAGCATTTAATGGCTATGAAGAAAGGCGACAACGGGTTTTTTTATCATTCTAATGATGACCGAGCGATTGTTGGAATCGTTGAGGTCATCAAGACTTACTATCCTGACGATAGCGATGAGACAGGTAAGTTTGGCATGGTTGACCTTAAGGCGATTAAACCTCTTAAGCGCCCAATTTCTCTTGTGGAGATTAAGGCGGAGAAGGCTTTGGCCGATATGGTTTTGGTCAATAATTCGCGATTGTCCGTGCAGCCTGTTTTGGAAGCGGAATGGCGTTTAATTTTGACCCTTGCAGGCATGAAGCCTTGATTTAGCCGCCCTTATTGCCGGACTTTTCCCCAGCGAGCTCAGGTTTCTCTTCTAGGCCATTTTGAATCTTATTCAGTATTTTTGGCAGATCTTCAGGCTCCGGTTTTAAGTCGCGCGCGTGGTTCCACTGAAACTGTGCTTCAAGTTTGCGGCCTACCCGCCAATAGGCGTCGCCGAGATGGTCATTTATCACAGGATCTGAGGGTTTCAGGTCAATTGCTTTTTCAAGTTCGCGCACTGCATCATCATAGCGGCCAAGTCGGTAATACGCCCAGCCAAGACTATCGACGACATAGCCGTCGCGTTGTCTGAGTTCTACGGCGCGACGCAACATCTTAAAGGCGTCATCGAGATTGGCGCCCTGATCAACCCAACTATAGCCAAGGTAATTCAATACGAGCGGTTGGTCTGGATTGAGCTCCAGCGCCTTTTTAAGATCGGCTTCCGCTTGAGGCCATTGCTTTCGTCGTTCATTGGCGATGCCGCGATAATAATACAAAAGCCACTGCCCCTTATCCGCTCTTGTTTGAAGGTCCAGCACGCGTGTGTAGGTCGCAACAGCTTCGTCAAATAATTTTCTGGAGCGTTGTATATTGCCAAGCGCGGTAAGCGCCTCTTCATTTTTTGGATTAGCGGCGACGACGGCAGAGAGGTGATCCGTTGCTTCTTTTGATTTTCCAAGCGTCTCGAGCAATAGAGCGGATTGCACATCTGCATTGACGCGTAGCGCGTTATCGCT